>Ga0272444_10002113_pt1 | contig 18645 bp, 25 predicted proteins | sample SSMForm13_FD_201033 | JGI IMG/M metagenome (GOLD analysis project Ga0272444, IMG submission 201033) | Marine sediment archaeal communities from Little Sippewissett salt marsh, Falmouth, MA, United States - SSM-Form-13 | ecosystem: Environmental > Aquatic > Marine > Wetlands > Sediment ... | reverse complement strand
CCAAAGCCACTGCGACACCTTGTCCCCCAGCCTTTCATGTGCGAACTGGGCGTAGGCATCGAGCCACCCTTCTCGGGTCATCTTCATAAATTCTTTGAACGTCTGTTCCAGCTCGCCAAAGAGGTACATGGAAAGACGGATGCCACACGGGCCGGAAGACGCGCAGACCGACACATGAAAGAACACGCCCTCTCGAAAATACAGCAGCCACGCCCCGAGATCCTTGTAATCGTCGTGGCCGACATTCGGGGGACCAAAACGGCGGTAGAGGTAGGAAAAAGCCCAGGGCCCCTGAAACTCTTCATCAACTTTCACCCCGAAAGCGTCCATGCAGGGATAGGCGCCGATGCCGAAAAGCTCATGCTCCTCAACACGCTGAAGCTGCAAACATTCGCCGTCAGCGTCTCTTGGCCATTCGACCAACCTGGCCACGGTCCCTGATTTTTTGGGAGTGATTGCAGGGTAGCGGTGCTTTCTATCGTATTTCAGCATGAAATCCTCCTATGCAGCCGGCTTTAAGGTGTTCATGGCCACCGTCCAGATGCCCGCCAAGTCTTCCTTGTCCAGCCGGACGAGGCCTCTGCCACCCTTGCCGTCGGCCAGGGCCTGGTAACCACCCCAGCACTCTCCTGACAGGGCGTTGCCGTGTATAACCACTGCGTTTAAGTTGAAAATCCAGCTATTTAGGGCACAGAGATTCACACAATTCGGGTCTATGTCGATGCCCATGAAGAATGGTTCGTGCCGGCGGTCCCTGGGCAGCATCTTGGCCGACTCTACAAGCATGGCCCCCGCTCCGCACGCCGGATCGAGTATTCGCTGCCCGGGTTGGGGCTCGTTCATCCGGGCCATCATCGTGGCCACGGCGGGTGGCGTGAAAAACTGGCCGTTGCCGCCCCTGGTCCATTTTGAATTGAGCTCCATGAACAACGCCCCAAGAACTTCCTCCTCATACGCTTCAGTGTGCTGGACCAGCAGACTGAACGCCTCAACCATCCTGTCGATGGGGCGCTGACCAGCCTCGCCACGGGTGTAGGGCTCGATGGCCTTCAGGTATTCCTCGTCGTCGCGCAGGATGGCCAGAAGGCACGTCCTTACCCAATCCTGGACCACTTTGCCGAGGTTGTGTCCGGTGCGCGCTGAAACGTCGCCCAGGAGCCCCGTGAGGCGCTTGAAAGCCATGCTGTCGCGCTGGAGCATCAGGCCGCCACCGCGTAGTCGCGCTCGAGCTTGCGACCCTGGGCCACGGCCAGGGCCTCGCGGGGCGCCATGACGTCCACGACACGCTCGTTCTGGTTGCAGTAGTCGGCCAGGAATACAACAGGGGCCGAGAGACAAAGCTCGTCCTGGCAGTTTGCGTAGGCCTCAAGTGCGGCGAAAGCATAGCCTGGGGAACCGACGGAAAAGGAAAGCACAGCCCGTTCGACGGCCTTGATAACGACAGCGGATGGGCCAGCCAGGAAAACCCAGGATGCGGGGAATCGGAAATCGCCCGAAGGGAAGAGCCGGGACACCCGGCCAAGGCAGATGGTGAAGAGCCCACGCGGGCGGATCAGGTCGCCCAACGTCTCACCCTTATGAACCACCGCACAACTCGAAAACTCCATCAAGACTCCCTCCCCGGACATCGCCCTTGAGTATGTTTGTCTTGATAGAAAACTTACCAAATAAAGTGGTATATGTCAAGTTGTGGCTATAATATGCCCTTCAAGGCCAGGGTGTGCCGATGGGCACCGCGCACCACTTGAACGCCATGCCGCCGCCGTACCCACCACATGATATCAAGTTGCCTTCTACGTCCTCCCCCTCTAGGCTGCCTTGTTTTCTAGGACCACGGCCTCAACGCCGTGCTTCCTGGTTATCTTGAATCCCTGGCTTTTCAGTTCTGCCTTCAGCGCAGGGAGACTCGTAGGAACCCCCACTTGAGCCTCATATTTTTTCTGAAAACGATGGAGGCTCGCCCAGTTGATGGCCTTGTTGTTGTTCTTCAAGTAGAGGCGTAGCCACTTGACCGTCTTCCCAAACGCCCTGCTGTCCACAGTCCGGGCTGGCCGCAGCCGCTCCCCCTTGGCTCTTGGCTTGAGGCTTTTGGGAGAGGGGCCTTGCCGTGCGGGTTTCTTCTTGGCCACTGCGCTTCTGTTCGGGTCTGTCTTCCGACGCGCCGGCTTCTTGGCGGAGGTTTTTGCGACGACATCCTCGGCCTCCACAGCCGCCTTCTCTGCCTCCAGGGCGAACTCGCAGTCGCGGCACTCGTCCGGGACGCCAATACCCATTGCCGACCCTGCGGTCATGCGCCGCATGATGGCCAGCCTTGGTGAACACTCACGGTCACACGCATTGCAGAAATGGGCTTCCTCGCTTCCCATGTCTTCCTCCCTTCCTGTCTCTCCGTGTCTATCTTGTACTCTGGCTCCACCGTTCCGGGCGTCAGCCGCCCGCGGCGGCAGCGACGGGCGCGTCGCCCCCGGCGATGGTCACCGACTCACCGTCGGGCCCGGTGATGGTCGCGCCGCCCAGATTGCGACATGATTCCACAAAGGCCGCCAAGGCGGTCCGGATCGTCGTGTCGGCGTTCCGCGTCAGGGTGCCCTCTGCCTCCTTCTCCTTCAGAAAGACGCCCACCAGGGACACCAGGTAATTCACGCCGGTCTCCACCAGGCCCAGGCTTTCCATGAGCACCCCGTGCGGGTCCTCTTCGTCCGGGTCCACCTTGGGGGTCTTGAAGCCGGAGAGCACGGACAGACCGTCGGCCTTGAGGCCCATGGTCCACTTGTCGCCGGAGTCGTCGAAAGCCACTGTGCCCTGAACCACCTTGCGGCCGTTCACCAGGGCCTGGTCGATCTCGCCGTCCATGGAGGCCAGGTCGAAGGCCGCCGAGGCCACCAGGCCCTCCTTGGCGTCCCCCTCGCCCTTTTCGAGCTTCACCCGCTTGATCATCGAGACGAAGATCTCGTCGCGTTTGCCGGAAATGCCTTCGAGCTTGTGCGGGTCCTGCTGGTTCTGCCACACCCAGGTCAGGAAATCCCATCCCAGCTTCTCGTCGGTCTTCTCAAAGCCCTTGGTCTTGGCGATGGTGTCCAGGTCCAGGGCCAGCGGCATGACGCCGAAGGTGGCCTGGAACTGGCTCATGAACGCGCCGATCACCTTCTTGCTGGTGCTGAACAGATAGATGATGCCCGTACCGCCGTTCCAGACCACGTCTGCGGAGATGGGCTCGGGCAGCGTCTTGGCGCGCAGCTTCAGGAACACCTGCTCCTTGAGCTCCTTCTTCACGTCCTTCCCGGGTCTCGGATTGGGGTTGATGGGCTTGTCCCCGGCTCCGGTGTCTGGGAGTTCTCCTTGGACTCCAAGCTGCTTGATCTTTTTCTCCTTCCAGTCCTTCAGGGCCTCATTGAAGTGCCGTTTGAAGGCCCGGGAACTGACCAGCCTGGCGTCCTCGCGGATGCCGAAGGTGGCGTAGTGGCCGTGGAACACCCCGGTCTCTTCCTGGAAGTCGAAAGAGACCATGTCCTGGTAGTGCACCCAGCCACGCGAGACCTCCGCCGTGGGGTCGTTGTCGATGCCCTTGAAGGCGTGGTCACGCAGTCCCTTCATGACCGCGTCAGCGTCGAAGTCGTTGGCCGTATAGCCGTCGGGAACCATGAAAACAGTGATGCTTGGCATCCTTTCTCTCCTTATCGAACTATTCCAAAAATCTTGCGCTCGCCTAGCCACGGCCGGATTACCCCCCCGGCACCGGAATCTCCCTTTCGGGCGCTTCTGCTCTCCAGGCCAGCCCTTTCGGGCCAACCTCGTGACTCGGCTTGAGTCCTTGGGAATTGTTGTCCCCCTCCCCTCCGGCTCGTTTGCTTCCCGGGGCAACGGGTCGCTTGCTCGCCATCAGGTCGGCTTCTCTCCTCCCCCAAGGTATTTCCCTTGGCCTGCTCACCCTCGCCTGAGAGCGTCTCCCCACTTGCGGTGGGTCGCTTGGGCAGGCCTTCGGGAACGACGGGTATGCTGGCACTGTCTGGGACTTGGCCAGCGTGGCGCGGCTTGTGCCCAGCCACTTGCTTTGCCCCCGCCGTCGCACCGCTGCGCTTGCGGCACGAAAACCGAAAAAATTTGGGGAACGCGGGGCCCGGGCAAGCCGGACGGCGTGCAGCAGGGAAGGGAAGCGGCGTGAGCGGGAGGATCACGCCTTGGGAGCACGGTGCAAGGGCATACACCGTACAGGGTTCGCGCTTGTTTTAAGCCGAGCGCACCCCGCGTTTCCATCTTTCAAAGAACGGTTTCGGTCATCGAGGCCGGGTTGCCCCCCCGGCTACCGGCCTTTCGACCGTTGGGCTTTCACCGCCACCCCGGACATCAACAGCAGGGACGATATCCGGTTTCCCAGGGCCCCAGGCCCTCTCGATGACCTCCGCCTCCCCCTCCCCCTGGGTTGTTTTGAGGGTTGGGCCTGTGCGGCCCGAAGGGTTGGGGTTAGGGGAAACGAAATTTCTACGCCGCCGGGGTCACCCCCACGGCTCTGCACACCTTCTGTTGCATCACTCGCTTCGTGGCCTTGCGCATCTTGACGTGCCCCCGCAGGGCCATGAACACGTCCCGCAGTGACCCCCTGGCCACCTCGACCCTCTCCTGCTTGCGCTTGTCCTCCATGGACAGGACGAAATCGCCTCCCTTGAGCTCCTTGAGGGTCAGTTGGAAGATGCCGCCCTCCTCCACCCCCGCCTTCGCGGAACGCATGAGTTGATCAAGCTGCTTGCGGGTCGCTCGCATCGCTTACCCCTCGGTCTTTTCCTTGGGCTGCCGATCGCGCATCTTCAGATCCGTAATGGGCAGCGTGTATTCCTTCACCACCGTCTCTCCCTCGCGCACCTTGACGTGCAGCGTGTCCAAGGGGGACTCGGTGACCGGGAAGTAGATGTAGCCAGCCTTGAGTGTTCCGCCGGTGGGGACCGGGGTCGAGTGCCAAGCATACTGGCGAAGCTCGTTTCGGATGACGCGCTTGAGAGCGTTTTCGGAACCAATGACACTGGCCGCCATGGCCACGGAACCACCGCCAACCGCGCCTCCCAGGATGCCGTGCCAGATGGCGTCGCCGCCATAGGCCGCACCGATCAGCGCGCCCAGGCCAGCGCCAAGGGCCGCGCCCAGACCGCCGGTCTTGGCGGAGTTTTTCAGCGTGTACTCGAAGGTGGTCGAATCGAAGATGAGGCGCGCGGCCTCCTCCATGGAGTACGGCATAAGCTGTTCGTCGCCGGTCGCGGCCCAGGCCTCGTATTCCGGGACCACGGGGTGCTTGTCACCCTTGTTCTTGAAGACCAGCAGCACCGGCTGCACGCTGGCGCCGGAGTAGTCCATGCCCTGGCCCAGGTGTTCGTAGGCGGTAGCTGCCAGATCCCACTGCTCGGCCGTCACGGCGCCCTGAACTTCGGCAGGCTCGATATGCCGCCGCACCTGCGGCAGGGGCTTGGTCGGCGCGCACGAGACCAGCTGCATGGCCATTATGAACGCCATGATGATGAAGATGGAAATGTCGGTAATCCGCTTCGCTTCTGCGTTGCGGTACATCGCCTCCTCTCCCGCGATAATGCCCTTGCACCTCTTCATGTGGAAAACTCCCCTTCAGTTGACGCGCCCCAGGCAATGTCGGAGCGCCTGTTCGGGCGTAAAGCCCTTGTCGTAGTATCGTTGCCACCTCTCGGGGACCAGGCTCTCGGCCTGCTCGAAGGAGCCGCCCATGGCGACGGAAGCCATTTTGAGCCCTATCATCCAATCCCTGAGTCCAGGCTGATCATATCGTTCGGTTGTTGTCCCCATGGCACCCGTAAGCTGCATTTCCATTTCTCCTGATGCCTATTCTTGATACCTACGCCGCGGCTGCCCGGAGCTTGCCGGACAGCAACGTATTGCGTTTGTTCGTCTTGACGCTTCGCACCGCCTGCGTCAGGGCCATGGTCTCGCCCACCAGCACGCACATGCCCTTGGCCCGGGTAACGGCCGTGTAGAGCAGGTTGCGCTGGAGCATGATCCAGTTTGACGTGCTCAAGGGGATGACCACGGCCGGGTACTCGCTGCCCTGCGACTTGTGGATTGTGCAGGCGTAGGACAGCACGACCTGGTCCATCTGGGCGTAGTCGTAGATGACCTGGCGGCCGTTCATGTCCACGATGACGACCTCTTCCTTGGGGTCGATGCCCAGGATGTACCCCTGGTCGCCGTTGAAGACGTCCAGATCGTAGTCGTTGCGCATCTGCATGACCCGGTCGCCGATCCGAAATTCCGTGAACCCGATGGTGACGCCCTTCTCGCCGGGGTTGAGCTTCTGCTGGAGCCGCCGGTTCAACTCGGCCACGCCCACGACGGACTTGTACATCGGGGCCAGGACTTGGATGTCGCGCGGCGCGAAGCCGTAGTTGCCGATGAGCACCTCGACGGAGAAGATCACCCGGTCCGCGAGCATCCGGGCCCTCTCGCTGGGCTGGAGCATGCCCTGTTTGCCATCGTCCAGATTCCACCATTTGAAGTCGTTGGACGCGGTGTTATCCAAACACAACCCCTTCCTGTCGCCCATGCGCACGGCCGCGGCGTTGAGCGAAATGAACGAACCCTCATCCTGGCGGTAGATGTGCGTGAGCTCCACGACCGGCACGAGGCGCGATACGATGAGATCCTTGAGCACGTTGCCGGGGCCGACGCTGGGAAGCTGGTCCTTGTCCCCCACGAACACCACCCTCGCGCCCTCGCCGACGGCGGCCAGCAGAGCCCGGGCCAGGGAAATATCGAGCATCGAGACCTCGTCCACGATCACCAGCTTGTGTTTGAGCGGGTTGTCCTCGCGGTTCGTGAACCCCTCGCCGGGCTTGAAGCCCAGTAGGCGATGGATGGTCGAGGCCGGCATGCCGGTGCTCTCCTCCAGCCGCTTGGCCGCGCGGCCTGTGGGCGAGGCCAGGGCGATGCGCTTCTGCTCGACACCCAGCCGCCCGGCGATGGTCGTCACGGCCCGGACGATGGTGGTCTTGCCCGTGCCGGGGCCGCCGGTGATGATGGAGACGGAGTTGGACAGGGCGCTGCACACGGCCTCGCGCTGCTTTTCGTGCATCGTGATGCAGTGGACGGTCTCGTATTCGGCTACCATCGGCCCCAGGTCCTGCGGGGCATCCAGACGCGCCCGGAGCAGGCGCGTGATGTAGCCCACCACCTTCTCCTCGGCGGTCCAAAGATTGGGCTTGTAGACCATGTCCCGGCCTTCTCCGTGAAGGACCAGGCGGTTGTTCAGGAAAAGCTCTTCGATGGCCTGCTCCACAAGGGGGTGCCACCCGGTCGTGTCCTCGACCTGTGGGTCCAGGGTGCTGGCCGTTTCGGACACCAGTACCGCACGCTCCATAAAGCAGTGCCCGTCGCCGCTGGCGGCTTGGTCCAGGCTGTAGAGGACGCAGGCCTTGATACGGTTCGGGTTGTCCGCGGCGTAGCCCATACCCTTGGCGATGGCGTCCGCGGAGGTGAAGCCTACGCCGACGATTTCCCAGGCCAGGACGTATGGGTTTTCACGGATGGCCTGGACGGCCTCGTTGCCGTTGGGCCACCGGTTGAGCACCTTCTGGATGGTGCCGGGGCCCAGGCCCCAGGCCTGAAATTCCACGATGGACTCGCGCTTGAAGCGATGCAGGTTCCAGGACTCGGCCATGCGCTTGTAGGTCTTCCTGCCGATCCCCGAGACCTCCATCAGTCGCTCGGGCTGGTTCTCGATGACGAAGACGGTCTGGTCGCCGAAATGCTCCACGATGCGCTTGGCCAGGGCCGGGCCGACACCCTTCACGAAGCCGGTTTCAAGGAAGCCCTGCACGGAATCACCGTCCGTGGGCATCTGCGGGTACTCGAACCGTTCCACTTGCAGTTGCATGCCGAATTTCTTGTGCTCGACCCATTCGCCCCAAACCAGGACAGTCTCACCCAGGCTGATGGACGCGATGCGGCCGACGCAGGTAAACGACTCGCGCGAGGGATGCTTGGCTGTGTCGGGGTAGACCGACACCACGGCGTAACCGCTCTGCGGGTTGGAGAAGGTCACGTTGCGGACCTTGACCGCCAGGCCCTCCACCATGGCGTCACGCAGGTGGTTGGGTTTGCCAACGGCTCTGGGTTTTTCTGCTACTGCGAGTTCCATTGTTTCCCTATGCGGCGCAAAGGCCGGTCATGCCCGCGATGAGCTTCCCGACCTCGGAAGGCCGGACCCGAAGCCAGCTCGGGGCTTCAAGTAGAATCTGCACCTTGTGATTGAAAATCCACGGCCGAGGGTGCTTCACGGGCTGCATGGTAACCATCGTGCACATCTCCTTCGTCCCCAGGGAGAATGAAGGCGGGAGGATACAGTTGATGATGTTCAGGCTGTCCAGATTCACCTCGAACCCCAACTCGCGAAGGTGCACGACGGCCTGGGACACGACGGCCTCGATGTTTGTCGCCATGGCACCCTTGGAGTCCCCCTGTGACTCGGTGAGTTTGATGACGTTGCCCGCACCCGTCTCCCAGTACGAGATCTCACAACGCCCCACCCTGTCGTCGGAGGCGGAGTAGACGAAATCCGTCCGGTAATGCGCCCTGGGTTCTTCCATCCCCATCCCCTTTATGCGGCCACCAGCGAGGTGGCCATGGACTTTTCGATGGTGCGGAATTCGACCGGCCCTTCGAACTTCGTGTCGGCGTCTTTTGGCGACCGAAGACACGGACACAGGCGCAAGAGGATGAATTCCTCACTGCCGCTGTCGCCATTGGTGTGATGCGCGATGAAGATCGACCTGTCGCAGACCGCGCGGCCCTGGGCGGCTTGGTTGAATTGCCGGATCGCGGCGGTGGCCACCACCTCGGGGGGTAGGGGGCAACGAAGCACCCCCTCCTTGTCGCAGGACAGAATGAAGACATGCCCGCCCATGGTGTCGCCTTTGTATACGGTCATTCGACAGACATATTCGCCGCAGTCATCTTTGACCCGCAGCAACCCTTCGTAGGCGTGGTTCTTTCCGGTTTCCTCGAACATGGTTCCCTTCCATTGCTGGTTCTCGCCGGCGCGCATGACTCGTGCCGTGCGCGCCAGCGCTTTAGGACACTCCCTGCGGTCCGGGCACCTGCGATTCGCCCTGGGGCCTGCCGCCGAAGGCGGCGTTCTGCCTTCCGGCGGCCATGGACCGGACCATGGCCTCCAGGCGCTCGGTGACCTTGGTCATGTGGCTGACCGCGCGGAAGATATGGCGGCTGGCCTCCAGGCTGGCGTCGCCCTCTCCGTTTTCGCCGCTCTGGCGCTTGATCTCCAGATCCAGGCCCTCCTGCGCGATGCGCGTGAAGACCTGGGCCATGGCCCGGGCCTGGGCGGTGGTCATCGAAAACGAGTGGTTTTCGCCCTGGCCACCGCCACCGGGCTTGAGGCTGAAATTGAGCATCAGCTTGATGCCGTCGCCCTTGGCGTTCGCCTCGTACACGGACACCGACTTGGTGCCACCCCGGGCGGACTCGATGTTGGCCTTCGAAGAGTCGGTGAAGATCCGGAAAGCCCTGCCGAAGGCCGCGCCTCGCTGGAAGGAATATTCCCGCAGGGCGTCGGCCAGTTCCAGGAGCTGGTGCAGGGCCAGCTTCATGGTCACCTGCTTGTCGGAAATGTAGGTGCGTTCCCCGCCGCCACCCTTGCCGCCGGGCAGCAGCTTCAGGAAGACGAAAAGGGGCTGGCCCCACTTCTGCTGGTTCTCGGTCCGCGCCGCACCTTCACGCACGAGCGAAGCCTCCACAAGGTGGTTGCCCTTGAAACTGTAGGAGACGATGTTCACCAAACCGCTCCCGCCGTTGTCGCCGTGGTTGTCGTTCTGTGTGTTCTGCATAGTGTGAACACCATACCACGGCCCGGGATAAAAATTTGAAGCGCCCCAAGGTAAAAACTACTCCTGCGGCTGATTTTCCATGTTCTTCAACAGGTCGTCGAGCGTGACGGTTTTCTCGACCATTTTCGGCCCCTCGTATCTCTCACCGTTGAACCAGCGCGAGTAGGTGTCGAGTAGGCCTTTTTCGATGTCGCCCAACTCCATCAGGCCCGCGCCGAGGCGGCGGCGCATGATGGTCCCATCCACGTTGCCGACCACGAAGATATCGGGGGTAAGCTGGACGCCGTATTCCAAAGCCATGTCAGAGTTCTTGTCGGACGCGGTAATGTCCACCTCGGCCAGATGCCCCCATTGCCACTTTTCGATGAAAGCGGTGAGGATCTTCTTCTGCTTCCAACAATAGCTACAATCGGGCCTGGTAAAGAGCAAAAGGCCCATATCCGCGCGCATCTTGTTGATGGCGTAATCCCTGTCGGCCCGGCTGTGCGAAGCCTGCATGATGGAACCCATCTCGGAGGGATGCCGGTTGACCCGGGCGTCGAGTGTGGGGTTCTTGTTCAGGGCGTCGGCCTGGGCGTTGGTGAAGGCCATGGAACGCTGCGAGGCCACCGCGTTAATGAGCATCCACACGAAGGACTTCTGCTGGTCGGGCTCGACCATGGCCCACTTGAGAGTCTTGTCGGTCAGGTCCTGGAAGTCATCGGGGTGCATGGTCTGCAACTGGTCCCAGGGAATGTGTTTGAAGCCGTCGAACTGCTTGGCGTCCTTGGGCCACGGCTTGTCCCAGGCGGGCTCTGAGGGAGGGGCGAGAACGGGCGCCGTGGCGACCGGGGGGACGGCGGCAACCTTGGGCGGTCTCTGCTCCTCGACCTCTTTTGGCTCCTCCACCAAAGGCTCTTCGTACCACCAATACCCTTCGCGGTCGGCGTTCCCGAAAAAATCCCCGGTCTCGGAACCTTTTAATTTTCGCCCTTGTTCATCGACCGCGGCCAACTCGTTCGCATCAGCGTTTGCCACGGAAAAAACGGCCAAGAAGACAAGGAGCAGTGCAATGTACACCAACACCCCAAGAATAGACCACGCCTTGAGACCTTTGATCTCTTTCATTGAACCATCCTGGCCGGGTCTTGGTTGAAGAACGAACCGCGCTTCAGCCAGCCAGCGAGATGCACGAGTCCTGGATCACCGGGAAGCGCAATCTGAAACCGTTCGATGATGTACTGGAGGTCCACGTCTCCGTAGAACACCAGGAAGTCCTTCGACCTCGGCTTGCCGTCGAAGCGAAGGACTGATGGATCGGGCAGGTATACCACGGCCGGGACCTTCTCGATGCCGAACATCTGGAAAAACCTCGGGTCCAGGTCAACATTGACTTGGCGACACCGGCTGCGATCCACGCTGAAGTCGGTTGTGCCGCACAGGATGTGCTGCATCCAGCGCATGGTCGGCTTGATGTAGGTAGGCGGCCCGATCGTGCCCCGGATGGCGACGACGGCGTTGGGGTTGCCATCGAGAAGTTCCACATAACGCCGGATGGTCGCCTCGGGCATGGAACTGCTCACGGCCACCACAAGACGCGTGTCCGCATAGTAGCCAGGGGTGGCGTTGTCTCGCACGAATTCCTCCAACTCGTCGCGGGAGCTCGGGATGTCGAAGTCCTGTTGCAGCTTGGCCCAAACGTCATCCTCGTAGGCCTTGACCATGGACTGCATTTCTCGGTTTTCCTGATGCTGTTGGTACGCCCTGCGTGGAGCCTCGTAGCTGGCCGTGTCCTTTTTGCTCTGGCGCAACACCGGGGCAAGCTGTTCCACAAATTCGCCCTCCTTGTCGGGCTGGCGAATCTGGGCGCCGGACACTTGGCCCTTGAACTCCTCCTGTCTGGCCTCAAAGGCTTTGGCCTGGTCCATGATCCGGGCCCGTGCCGACTCGTCCAGTTGCACGGTCCCCGCCGGCGCGGCGGGCGTGTCGCCAGCCAGCACAACAGGGCCGGAAGCCAGAAGGAATGCTAAAAAAAAGGCCGGCATCAGAAAGCGCAAAACGTCCTCCCTTTAATTATATGAGTCGGGCAAAACCCGATGGAAGCAACTTTCTCGAAAAAAATCCTTCCAGACCATTTTGCCCGACTCATAGAGATAGGAGGACTCAAAAATTGAACCTCATCGACTACCACCAATTGCTGGATGATTTTTACCATCTGATCAAGGACAACGCCCGGGAGATGCAAGAACTCATCGACGAATTCCGCGAACGCTACCAGCCCAAGAAGGGTGAGGCGGGCATGTTCTACCTGGAGGCCCGCATGTGTTCCAAAACCGAAAGGAAAACCTGCGACGTATGCCCACACACCCTGACATGGCGCGGATACTCCTGGGGAAAAAAATTCATAAAGAGCTCGAAACGGTTTGCCAGGCTCCCAAAAAATTTTTGGACCACAAGGTCATACGAAACACGTCTGGACTTCAAGCGTTTCCAAGACCGTATGTTGGAACTCAACGCGCAACGAAAAGTATTGAATGAAGCCAGCAAGCGAATCAAAATGACCATGAAAATGGTCCTCAAACACCACGGCAGAGAAAAGTGACCTTCGAGATTGGCGCGTGGGGCACGGTGGCTTTGCTCACCGCTGCCGGTATCGTGGTGTCATTTATCTCCGAATTCGCCATGAGCGTTGCCCCACGTCCGGTGTTCCACCTATTCTTCGCACCCGGTGTCATCGTGCACGAACTCTCGCATCTGGCAGCTGCCCTAGCGTGCGGTCACCGCGTCACCGACTTTTGTCTCTATAGGTCAGGGGCACACGGCACGGGCGGATATGTCTGCCACGAGTGGGCCGACACCGGCTGGGTTAGCGACATTGAGTGCCTAGCCATCGGCATGGCGCCGCTGCTATCCGGTATGGTCGCCGGTTATTGGCTCACCTGGTCGCTATGCAACGGGCACTTCGTGACGCTGCCCCAATTTGGGGTCGTATACTGTAAAATCTACTGGACCGCGTGGGTGTCATTCCTTAAACTCGTGGCTTCTGGGAGTTTTACAACCGCGCTGATTGCTTACCTTTTCTCCTCCATCACTGCTTCATGGCTCCCAAGCTGGCAGGACCTGCGCAACTCGATAAGAGGGCTTGTCTTGGTATTCGTCGCCCTGGCGGTCTTCATCGCCCTGGGGGGGTTGCTCCCCCGTGTCGCCGGGCTTGAGCGCATCGCCGTGAACCTGTTGTGGGTGGTCCTGCTCGGACATGTGGCCACCTTGTCGGTCAGCACGCTGGTCTTCGTCCTCTCGGCGGTCTGGAGGCTGGCAGGATTCGGAAAAGATATTTTGGAGCAAAGTTCATGAGAAAGAATGATGACCAAGCCCTCATGATGATGGAAAACCAGGTCCGCTGCGCAGAGAAATACTTCGAGACGAAACTCTTCACGCTTGAAGAACAACAGGCACTCATACGCAGTTTCCTCCTGACACGGCACGGCCGGGGCGACACGACGCCCGCCGACTTCGTGCATCTGCGCCGAGTGGCCCGTTTCGCCGAAGATGCGCGCGCCATGTCCATCGCCATCGACGCGACGGTGGGTGGCCTGGTCGGTATCGACATCGACGAGCCGACCGGGCATGTCGTGTTCGACGTAGAAGATTTCGAGTAAAACAAAAGAAAAGGCCCCGGCGGAGCTTAATGCCTGCCGGGGCCTTTTTCTTTTTCACTGGGGCCAACCTAGAACTCGATTTCCTCGTCGGCCCTAGCGCTTTCAGCCTCCTTGAGCAACCTCATGAGCTTCAGGTAATGCTCATCGCTGATGACATACGCCCTCCCTTTGGAATCGATGTAGCTGTTGAGGTATTGGGACAGGAAGGATCTGGTGATGCCGATGCGCTGCGCCATATCCTTGATCTGAATGCCGGCGAGCTTTATCCGGGCCTTAATCGCATCAGGGGGGATGCGATCAACCGGACCCAACGGCTCGTCATTCGCATAATATTCCAGGATCTCAGGTGGCTCATCCCCGGGGGCAACGAAGTAGCGCAGCGCGTCCAGGACGACGCTGATATCCCTTTCGAGCTTTTTTTTCTTACTGGCAGAGGACTTGCCCTTGGACCCCGACTCGACGAATCGTGCCGAGCAGATCGAGAGAAGGATGTTAATGAGGAGTTCCGTCTCGTCGGTTGAGAGATCACCTTTCTTGATTTGCTTGGTGAGATTCTTTGTCGTAGGGAGCTTGGACCGCTCTGCCTTGACGGCGAGAGCCGTCATTTCGACTGCGGCCTCTTGGAGCAGTTTCATGGTATACGCCGAAATCGCCTCGTAGACATACCGACTCATCGACAGTCCCAGGATTCCGGCCCTCGTCTTGACTTCGGAGAGCAACTCCTGGGGGATGGAAGGTCTGGCCTGGCCAAACCCCCGACGCCTCGAAAGCAACTCACCGCTCATCTCGGCCTTGATGGCCGCGGTGAAGAGTTCGCCGATATTCTTGTTGCCGGCCACCTCATGAAGGAAAGCCATGAACGCCTGCGGGAAGCGGTGGACTCGAATGGTAGTTCCTGCCATCTGGGTTCCTTTTTTTCGTTTTGCCTTCAAATTTATTAAACAAGTTCCAACTGTTCAATACGTGTTGCGAAAGGCCGTCCGTCCGGCATCACCAGTTCAAACGGCGAAATGTAGAACATGCCCGGCACGTAGTCCGCGTAGGCGACCCGACGCCGTTGGAGGTAGACCATGACATGGGCGCGGCATTTCGACCTCAGCTCTGTGTAGTAAGCCGTCTCCGAGTCCATCCGCCACGCCTCCTCCTGGGGGATGCGCAGGTTGCACATGGCCACCTGCCCTTCCAGAAATTCGACGTACGGTCCGCGGTCACCTACGACGATCCTCGTGAACCCAACGGCCACGAGGAGTCCGTCCCGGGTTTTCGCCACCATGGAGGCGGAGCCGCCAAGGGGCGCGTTGATGATGAATCCGACCTTAGCCTTGCTCATATCTCACTCCGAATTCTCCTGGTACTCCAAAGCCCTTAAAAACTCCAACATGGCCGGCGGCGTGGCAGCCGCCTGGCCATCAGAAACCGACTACATCCTGATCGATGGGCACGCCGAAGTCGTTGACTTCGACGCCGCCATTGGGATTGTACTCCCAGCCGTCCGCGCGCTTCCCGGCCTCACGGAGGGTTCGGTGCCCCTCGCTCGCCCCGGTGCGCAGCTCGTCGTTCATCTCGTCAACGACCTTCTCGGCCCAGTCGAACCAAGCCTGGTTGATACACAGGCTGACGCCGAAATGACGCTTCACGATTTCCCGGATGTTGTGATGACGCCTGGCCACCTTGAAGTCGCGGATCTCGTAGCCGGCGGCGGTGCCGGAGAGGTTCCGCTGGCGGGGACGCAGCACGAAGCCGGCCGGGTAGATCCGACACGGCTTGACGCGCCGCATCAGGCCCGTGTTGGAGACCTCGAAGGTCTCCGGAGCCTCGTCGAACGGCTTCCAAACGTGCTTCAGGTTGGTCTTCATCTCATCGTCTCGCTCTCCTCCCTTCGTTGTTCTGCCGCCCTACAGGGACCGTTTCCTCCCTGCCCCGCAAGGCCGCTCTACTCGCTCGTCTAATCCTCGATGGCCTCCAGGCCTCGCTTCTTATTGTCGCCGCTCCCCAACCTCTCGACGAGGCTGCCCCAGCGTTTGCGCTCGTCTTCAGTGGCCCCGACGATGATCAAGCCGCCGCGGCTGGTGTCCCACCGACAGGGGTGGCCGGTCATGATGGCCATGATCCGCTCGATGTCGCCGGTGTCCATGCCGTTTTGGAGCCGCTCCATGAGCACGCCGATATTGTCGTCGGCCACGAAAAGATTCCGTCGTTCTTCAGGCTGCTGCGGCACGGTGCACCTCCGTTCTCTTCCCGGCGGATGCGGGCAACGTACAACGATCGCCCTTGGCTAGGCCGTAGACCCTCTCTCTCGCCACCCCGGCGTGCTCCACTGCGACCTCCTGGAAGGCGTCCAGGATACCCACCATGGCGTTGAGATGGTCACGCTCCACCCTCGCGTCCTCGGGCCGGGCCTCCTTGAGGCTCCGGACCTGGTTCATGAGGATCAGCTTGTGCGTGCGCACCATGAGCCAGTCGATGTCGCCGAGCTGCTCTCGCAGCTTGGCCGCCTTGCCCTCCAGCTTGATCAGGGCGTCCCAGAGCACCGTCTCACGGTTCATCAGGCGGCCTCCTCAGAATCCTGGGGGAACGAGGGGACCGGTATGCCATCGGCCCAGCTAATTCCCTCCTGTGTGAATCTCACCGAACCACGGCTGTTGCCGACGGCGGGGTCAGCGAACACGCCCTTGTTCTCGATGGTCACCATGACTTCGGCGTCGCCACCGTCGCAGGATGCGCACACGAGCTTCGGGTTGCCCTTGTCCAGTTCCACGTACACGGAGCGTTCGTCGCCCTCGGGCGGCGTGAAGGTGATGGCGAACCCGCCCCACCCTGCCGGCTCGACGGTCACGTCCCAAGCCTGCTTCTGGCCAGGGGTCAGGATGGCGATCTCCCCCTCGTCACCGTCATGGAAACGGTAGTCGGACATCTTGAAGGTCGTCTTCTCCAGCTTCACAGCGTCAGGATCGTGCATTTATTCTCCCTCCCGGACTTCCATCTCGTGGATCACCCACTCCCAGTAGCCCTGGTTGGTATCCTTGTTGGCCACCTCGGCGGCCCAGTCCTCGCGCGACCATCTGGGGTACTCGCTCCAGACGCCGTGCTTGGCCCTGAACGCGAGCACCCTGGCCAGAGGGGTGTCCTCGGCCGCCTTCCTGGCCAGGTCCGGATGCGAGCCGGCACCGTTCTGGATTGCGGCCATGATGCAGCCCATGACCAGCTTGGGGTCCTCGACCCACTCGTCCACGGTGTAGTGGAGCAGCTCGTTGCCGCTCCCGGCGTCCACGAATCTGACGTGGCTGGTGCCCTCCTCCTCCGCCTCGAAGCTGGAGAAGCACAACAGCTCCCTGCCGCCGCAAATGCTGACGGCCGCCTCGCCCAGCTCGACTCCCTGTAAATCCATGCTTCCTCCCTTGGTGTCACACTCGGACATTATCAGCTTCCTTTTCCTGGACCTTGATGGGCGCGGTTATGCCGCTGGCCAGGTTCACGTATCCTCCATGGTTTTCAACGAAAGGCTTGGTGAACATCCTCCAGAGGAGGTTTATTCCGTGGCCAGCGAGCACGCTGTTGATGAACAGGTCTTGGACCAGCAACGCCTCCCGCAGCGAGCAGGAAGGCACGTCAGGCTCGTCCTGGGCCTCGATGTCGGGACACAGCTCGAGAATGGTCGGCAGGCACTCCACAGCGTCCTTCTCGTCCTTGGGCTGTTCGACGTTGCGGGTCGTCCCCAAGATGTATTGGCCGCTGTCGCGGGAGTTGCCGAAGTCCAGCCAGTAGACGGGCTTCGACCACACGGTGTCTTTGATGCCGTCGAGGACCTGGCCGACGGCCCTCCGGGCCTGGCCGGAATCGACGCAGGTGACGACGAATCGCACGAGGTTGTGGGCTGTGGAGAGGATGTCCTTCCCGGAGTCCTTTTCGAACCGCCTGGGGATGGACTCCCAATCGGTCCCGAAATAGCGATTGATGCGGGTGACCAGGGTGGCGGCCTTGAGCCGGCCGATGTCACCCTCTCCGAAAATCTGGCGACCGATGTTCGCGTCGGAGACGCGGTCGTCGTCGCAGGCGACGATGTGCAGGCCGGGATGCCCCAGGGCAGTCAGGCCGCGATCCATGCGTGCCAGGTGCGTCAACACCTGCGACCCGGTGCCGCCTGCGCCCACGACCAGAACCCCAACGGGGTTGGTGGGGTCACGGAGGATTTCTTCGATGTAGTGCTTTTTCATTGCCGACTCACTTGACGACAATATGGCATAAATTAGCCAATGCGTCAAGTGAGTGGCAAAATATGCCCCCGTTTCGACGGCCTACATCAGGCCATTTTTTTTCATGTGGGCGACCAACCTGGGAAACGCTCCGGGCTTTTCGAACACTTCCTCCACGGATTTCAATTTTCCTGACCCTGGAATAACAGCTGCCCAGAGTTCTTTCACCTCGCCTAACGACAATCCCAGGGCCAGGAAATCCTGCTTATCTTTTTCGAGCTGCTCCTCGGCTGCCAGTTTATTGGCCTCCTCCTTGGCCGCCTTGGCAGCCTTCTTGGCCGCGAGGATCTGTTCCTGCTGGGTCTTTTCCATTTCCTCCATGACCTGCTCCGGCGGCTTGTAATCCTTGTGCAGCATATAGCCGTGGTTCCGCAGACACGTCTTGAGAACGGCGAAATTGCTCGTTGCCTTCCTCCCTTGGTTGTCGATGAGCACGCCGTACGTCTCAAGCATCCACTCCGCCATGTTCAGGATCAAATCGTACTTATCGCTTTTGATCCCCTTTTTTTCGAGGAAAACGGCGCACTCCAACAATAATGCCTGTCGCAGCATCGCTTTCTCGTACAGCAATGGCCAGGCTTCCTCGATATAATCATCCGGCCAGTCCCGCTGGATTTTTCGGATGCCCTCGGAAAGGGGTCGAGCCTGGGTATCAGCACTACCCCCACTCTTAGCTTCTTCAGAGGGATTAGAATGATTCTTTCTTTCTTCTTCTAAAGAGGGGGGATGGTGACTATGGCCATGGCCTTGGTCAGAACCCTGGTCACCCTGGTCAGAACCCTGGTCACCCTGGTCAGAAGCATAGAAGCGGCCTGGGACATAATCATAGGAAAGGTCGCCTTGATTTTGATAAGGAGGAATGCTGTCATTATGTTCATCATTATATGGGTTCGACTTTGGAAC
>Ga0272444_10002112_pt1 | contig 18646 bp, 20 predicted proteins | sample SSMForm13_FD_201033 | JGI IMG/M metagenome (GOLD analysis project Ga0272444, IMG submission 201033) | Marine sediment archaeal communities from Little Sippewissett salt marsh, Falmouth, MA, United States - SSM-Form-13 | ecosystem: Environmental > Aquatic > Marine > Wetlands > Sediment ... | reverse complement strand
ATATTTATAGGTTTTCTCAGCGAGCTCAGCGGCCCTGCGGGAGAACAAAAAGAAAAAGCTACTCGCGCAGAGACGCAGGGACGCAGAGAAAGAGAAAAATATAAAAAGGTTTTCTCAGCGCCTCTGCGCCTCTGCGGGAGGCTAAAAGATAAAAGCAAGAAAAGCAAGATCGCGCAGGGGCATAGAAAATAAGAGAGACCAAAGAAAATATTGATAGGTTTCCTCAGCGAGCTCAGCGGCCCTGCGGGAGAACAAAAAGAAAAAGCAACTCGCGCAGAGACGCAGGGACGCAGAGAAAGAGAAAAAAGAAAAAAATATAAATGGATTTTCTCAGCGCCTCAGCGGGAGACAAAAAAGGTAAAAGCAAGAAAAGCAAGATCGCGCAGGGGCATAGAAAACAAGAGAGACCAAAGAAAATATTTATAGGTTTCCTCAGCGAGCTTAGCGGCCCTGCGAGAGAACAAAAAAGAAAAAGCTACTCGCGCGGAGACGCAGGGACGCAGAGAAAGAGAAAAATATAAATAGGTTTTCTCAGCGTCTCCGCGTCTCTGCGGGAGGCAAAAAAGGTAAAAGAAAGAAAAGAAAGATCGCGCAGTGGTATAGAAAACAGGAGAAACCAAGGAAAATATTGATAGGTTTCCTCAGCGAGCTCAGCGCCCCTGCGGGAGAACAAAAATAATTACCTTGAAAATTACTTCTATAAAAAGGTGGAAGCGTGAACATGATGTATAGAAAAGGGTGGCATGTAGTCCGTATTGTAATAATGGCAGGTATTCTTTCCATGGTTACATATCTCCCCGGCGCGTGGGCACAGAATACGGGAACATCCGCCGCGTCGTCCCCCCAGGTGTCGGGCGTGACTGTGCTTCCGTCGGTGACGGGGATGACGCCGGATCAGGCGGCTGCGGCCCGAAATCTGACCCCGGCGCAAAAGGGGGCGATCGCGCAGGAACTGGGGAAAACGGGCGGAAAGCTCACGCCCGAGGCGGTTGACGCCCTGAAGGGGAAGCCGGAATTTCAAGGCCTGTCGCCTGAAGAGGTGGCAAAAGGGAAAGAACTGATCGAGCAGGCGGAGAAACAAAAGGCCGATACCGCCGCCGAGCAGATAAAGAAACCTGCCGAAGAGGAGAAGGCCGATGCCGCCGCGGCCGAGAAGGCCGAAAAACCTACTGAAGCGCAAAAGCGGACCATTACCGACCTTCCCAAGGGGGAAACCCTCTTCGAGCGGGCCCAGCTTATCGGTTCCTACCAGGATATATCCCTCGATCTACGGCCCTTCGGCTACGATTTCTTCCGCGAGGCGGCGGTCAAGGTGATCACGGACTGGAAGGATATCCCCATTCCTCTGCAGTACGTCGTCGGCCCCGGCGACGAGGTGCGGATCATGCTGTGGGGGAGGGTAAACGCCTCCTACAACCTGACCGTGGACCGCAACGGCAAAATCGCCGTTCCCGACATCGGGCCCCTGAACGTTGCGGGCATGACCTTTGAGGAAATGACGGGCTATCTGACCAAGCAGGCCCGGCAGATCACCGGCACCAACGTCGATATTACCATGGGCGCGCTCAGGACGATCCCGATTTTCGTTCTCGGTGATGTGCGCAGACCCGGCGCCTACACGATCGGCGCACTGGCAACCATCACCGACGCCTTGCTCCTTTCGGGCGGCCCTTCCGAGATAGGCACTATGCGCACCATACAGCTGAAGCGCAACGATACAATAATCAAGCAGTACGACCTGTACGATCTGCTCTTGAAGGGTGATAAATCTCAGGATATGACGCTGCAGGCCGGCGATATCGTATTCGTGCCCGTCATCGGCCCCTATGCGGCCATTGCGGGCAATGTAAAGCGGCCTGCCATCTATGAATTGAAGGACGACTACACCCTCGCCCACCTCTTCGACCTTGCGGGCGGGATCATCCCCACCGCCTACACCCAGCAGATACAGGTGGAACGTACCATCAAAAACGAGAAGAAGATTGTCGTCGATATTGACGACAAGAATCTCAGCCGCGCCAAGGGGATTTTGCTGCAGGACGGGGATATCGTCAAAGTGTTTCCCATTGTGGAAAAAGATGTCAACGCCGTCTATCTGCAGGGCAATGTGAAGCGGGGCGGCAAGTACGCATTGACGCCGGGAATGCGCCTCAAGGACATTCTCAAGAGCGAGCAGGAACTGCTGCCGGACACCTACTTCGACTATGCCCTGATCAAGCGCGTGCAACCGCCCGGGATGGAGACGACGCTGGTGCCCTTCAGCCTTGAAAAGCTGCTCCTGCGCAATGATCCGAAGAGCAATCTGCAGCTCGAGCCGCAGGACCAGATCTTTGTTTTCAGCAAGTGGTTCTTCAGGGACAAGCCCTATTACGCCGTCAGCGGTGAGGTGCGGCAGGGCGGCCGATTCGACCTGTCCGAAAACACCCGGGTGAAAGATGCCATTCTGACCGCCGGCGACTTGACGAAAGAAGCCTACCTGAAAAAGGGCGAGCTCATCCGCGTCGACAAAAACAAGGAGTTTCGAACGCTCTACTTCAACGTCGACCGGGCCATGGCAGGCGATCCCGTCGAAAATATCCTGCTGCAGGATGAGGACAGGATCATTATCCATTCGCTCTACGAAGAGAAATGGCGGGAAGAGGTGTCGATTGCCGGTGAGATCAAAGATCCGGGCACGTTTCTGCTGACGGAAAAGATGCGCATCAGCGACCTCTTTTTCAAGGCGGGGGGGCAGACGCGCGACACGCTGCTCGACGAGGCGGAGCTGTACCGGACCGACTGGAAGACGAAAGAGGTGACACTGGTCAAACTTGATCTTGGGAAAGCGCTGGCCGGCGATCGGACCCACAACATCGCCTTGCAGGACCTGGATCGCCTTGTGGTGCATTCGACATGGGAAAAGGTATTTAAAAAGAGCGTGTCCGTCGACGGGGAAGTACAAAAGCCCGGCACCTACCAGTATGCCGACAATATGACGGTGCGGGATCTGATGTTTGCCGCGGGCGGCGAGACACGGGACACCTACTTCGAAGAGGCGGAGCTGTACCGGACCGACTGGCGGACAAAAAAGGTGACCCTCGTGAAACTGGACCTTGGGAAAGCGCTGGCCGGCGATCCAAAAAATAATATCGTGTTACAGGACCTGGACCATTTTATTGTGCACTCCATGTGGGAGCAGGAGTACAGAAAAATGGTCTTTATCGAAGGCCTGGTGCGGAATCCCGGCGAATACCGCTTTGCCGACAATATGACCGTCCGCGATCTGATTTTTGCCGCCGGCAATGTTCTGGAATCGACGTCGCTGGAAGAGGCGGAGCTTTCCTCCCGGATCATCAACGAAGAGAACAAGGCGGAAGTCGTGCACAGGAACCTCGACCTGGGCAAGGCCCTGGCGGGAGATCCTGCCCACAATGTGACGCTTAAGCCCTACGACCGGCTCTTCGTCAAACAGATTCCAAACTGGCGCGACGCGGAAAAGTACGCGACCATCGCCGGCGAGGTGGTCTATCCCGGGCGCTATGCGCTCGCGAAGGGAGAACGGCTTTCCTCGCTGATCGAGCGGGCCGGCGGCTACTCCGACCTGGCCTATACGCGGGGCGCCGTCTTTACCCGGGAAAGCGTGCGGGCGATGCAGCAGAAGAGCCTCACCGAAATGGTGGAGCGGATGGAGCGCGAACTGGTCAGCCAGAGCTCCGTGGAACTGTCAACGGCCGCGTCGAAAGAGTCAATAAGCGCCACGCAGGCGGAGCTGGAACAAAAGCAGAAATTCCTTGTCTCCCTGAGAGAGCTGAAGGCCACGGGAAGGATGACCGTCAGAATCGGGCATCTGCGTCTGTTGAAGGGGAGTGAGTACGACATAATGCTTGAAGACGGCGACAGCCTGACGATTCCGCCCAGAAACGACGTCGTCACTGTGGTGGGGTCGGTGATGACCCACGGCAGCTATATCTATTCAGACGAATACAACTATGACAACTACATCGACATGGCCGGCGGCTATACAAAATTCGCCGACAAAAAGAACGTCTTTATCGTAAAGGTCGACGGCAGCGCGAAGAAGGCCAGAGGGGCTGTCAGCTGGAATCCCTTCAAGGAGCGGTGGGAGATGACCGCCTTCGGCGAGAAAATCAAGGAGATCGAACCGGGCGACACCATCGTCGTGCCGGAAGAAATCGGCCGCATCGCCTGGCTGCGCGAGATCAAGGACGTCACCCAGGTCCTGATGCAGCTCGCCGTCACCGCCGGCGTCGTGTACAACATGTGGTAGGAAAGTAGGAAAAGTAAGGAAAGTAAGAAGAGTAGGAAAAGTAGGAAAGGTTGAAATCGTCGACTTCGTTCCGAGACCTGCATAACCTCATAAAATCGTCAATTTCGTCATACCGGCAGGTCCCGGATCAAGTCCGGGAGGTATCCAGTTTTTTCAAGCACTTTCTGGATTCCGGGTCAAGCCCGGAATGACAGAAAAGGAAATTATGCAAAGGTCTCGTTCCTTCGCCGGCATGATGAGGTTGATGATTTTATGAGCTTCTGCAGATGAAGATAGAAAAATTCGAAGACATTGAATCATGGAAAGAAGCGAGACAGTTGGTTCAAGATATTTATCGACTTTTCAACAACGTAAAAGACTATGGCTTTAAAGATCAAATACAGCGCGCTGCGATATCGACCATGTCTAACATAGCTGAGGGATTTGATAGAAACAGTAACAAAGAATTCATACAGTTTCTAGTAATCTCCAGAGGGTCTGTATCAGAAGTAAAAAGCCTGACCTATGCCGCAATGGACATTGGCTACATCAATAACAATACTTTCAACACAATATCAGAAAGATGCATCAAACTCACAAGCTTGATCAACGGTTTTATCAGATATCTGAGAACCGCCGACAGAACATAGAACATAGAACGTAGAACATAGAACGTACAGGAGAGTGTGATAATTTGCGTGTAGTTCCGATTGTGGCGGCGGTTGTTATTCCCTGCATGCTCGTCCTGTCCCTTTTCTGCACGCACGCCCTCGGCGGCGATGCCCCCTTCACCGCTCCCTCAAACTGGGGCGGCACGGGGCTTCTGGAAACGCCCACGGCGCGCATGATGGAAGAGGGCGCCTACCGCGTCGGCGTCAGTAACATCGATCCCTACTGGTACTACTACGGCACCCTCAGCCTGCTTGAGAACCTCGAAGTAAACGGAAGAATCACCAAAGTGGAGGGGATTCCGGCCCTGACCGCCAACTATGGCGATACCAAGGACAAGGCCGTCGATATCAAATACCGTCTGTGGAAAGAGGGGAAGTACCGGCCGGCACTGGCCGTGGGTATCATGGACCCCCACGGTACCCGGCTCTATGCCGCACAGTACCTGGTGGCCAGCAAGCAGATCTACCCCTTCGATTTCACCATCGGTCTCGGCAACGGGCGATTCGGTAAAACCCCCCTCCCTGCGGAAGCCCAGGGGTTCAGGGTGGAGATGTTCAACAATCCGAAAAGCTGGCTCTCGGATGCGCAGTTCTTCGGCGGCATCCACTTTGCGCCGTCCGAAAAATTCCGCTTCATGGTGGAATACAGCCCCATCGACTACCATCGGCAGACCAACGACCCGGCGCAAGGGAAATACTTTCGGGAACCCGTGCCCTCTCACTTCAATGTCGGGTTCAGCTGGAAGCCCTACCCCTGGTCGGAGATCGGCATAAGCTATCAGCGGGGCGAACAACTGGGGATCAATCTCTCTGTTGCCTTCAACGTAAAAGAGCCCCTGGTGCCCATCTACGACCACCCCTACCGGGAGGAGGGCAGCGAATCATCGGACCCGCTGATCGACCGGCTGGTCAGGGCGCTGCATGTCTCCGGCTTCAGCGATATCGGCATTTCCCTGCAGAGGGACGCGCTGAAAATCGACGTCCAGAACGACCGATACTATTACACCCCCCGGGCCATCGATGTGATCATGACGCTGCTTGCCGAGATCGCGCCCGAGTCCGTCCATGACATTCGCATCATTCTGAAAGAAAACGGCATCCCCGTGGTTGCCTTCGACACCACCCGCGACGACATTGCCGAGCTCTACGCCGGGGAATTGACCTTCGGGCAGTTTTTTACGCTCGCGTCAATGGATACCGCGGTACAGGATGTGCCGGCGGGGGAGAAATACCACCGGAGGCGGCTGAGTTACGGCATTAAGCCGGCCTTTCGCACCTTTCTCAACGATCCCTCCGGCTTTTTTAAATACCGGTTGGGAATTTCCACCTGGGCGGGCATCCATCCATGGAAGGGCGCCTCGGTGGTTGCCGCCCTTGAGGCCTATCCCGTCAATACGGTGTCCACGTCGAATAAGCCGATACCCAACGCGGTGCGATCGGACATCGTGTCCTATCAGGAAGAAACGGTGGCACTGCAGGCATTGATGTTCGGGCAGATACTCAAGGGGGCCCGCGACATCCATATGCGCGGCGCCGCAGGCCTTTTGGAAGTGGAGTATGCGGGCATCGACGGCGAGATTGCCATGCCCCTTCTTGATGGAAGATTTCTGGTGGGAGTGAGCGGCTCTGCCGTGAAGAAACGGGAGCCGGGTTCTCCCTTTGCACTGAAGGACACCCCCGAAAAGGATCTGTATACGACGTCCTTTTTCAATACACGCCTGAACATTCCGGAAAAGGACATCGCGATCGACCTTAAAGCGGGCCGATTTCTTGCCGGAGACAAAGGCGCCCGCTTTACCGTGCACAAGTTTTTCAACGGGGTGATTTTTTCCGCCTGGTACAGTCTCACCGATACGGACATCTTCAGTGATAATTTCAACCGGGGGTATCATGACAAGGGAATATCCCTTACCATCCCTCTTCGGTTCTTCAAGGGGTCCGATTCAAAGACCCAATATACCTTCAGTCTGTCTCCCTGGACCCGTGATGTTGCCCAGGACATCGATCATTTTAATTCACTTTTTGATTATATCGGCAGAAATGCTAAAATTTATCTTGACAAAGACAAGCAAAATCTTCAATAATCAGACCCTCGTTAAACAGACACCACGATTGTTGGCTTCTCTCCGGAGGGAATGGAGCGGGAGAGAGAATTGATACGTGGGGTGTGTGGATCATCGTCCCCCTCATGGATATACTCCGACACCGGGAATTAGAAAAAATAATAACATTCTTTTTATTTGCACTAGATGAAAATATTGCCCTCAGGGCATGGTATAGAGATTTTTTTCAGGTAACTAAATGGAGGTAGAAAAATGGAACGGTTCAGAAACAGAGTGGGATTACTTCCGTTGGTAATCATGATTGTGGCGGCGCTTTGCTTTGTCTGTCCCCTGCAGGTGCTTGCCGACACGGCCGCGGGCAAGGATACGGCGGCCGGCGCAAGCGCAAGCGACGATGATGACAAAGATAAAGCAGCGGCCGGCGCAGCAGGTGCGGGCGCCGGTGCAGCAGGTGCCGGTGCGGCGGGTGCAGGTGCCGGTGCGGCAGGCGCAGGTGCGGCAGGCGCGGGTGCGGCGGCGGCAGGCGGTGCAGCAGCAGGCGCGGCGGCGGCGGGCGGCATCGCAGCCGGAACCATTGCAGCCGGTGTCGCAGTAGCGGCGGCGGCGGCAGTTGCAGTCGGCGAAGCCACTACCGACGACGACGTGACCCCGACCACGCACCATACCACGACAGGGCATTAATAAACATAAGGGGACAAGTTTGATTTTACTCGAATTTGTCCCCTTTCCATTCCGTGATGCCGCTACAGGAAAAAGGAGGATAGTTGCAACCCTTTCAAAGGTGTGACGCATTTCACAACCTCCATTCATTTTTTTGACACACAAAACCACACAACATTCCAAGCATCAAAACGCTCTTAACGCCTCTCTGTCCCCCCTTTTTGACCAGACAGATTTGCCCCGTGAAATACGAAGCCGATTTCACTGGGGCCAGACAGAACAAACCACCTTCGAGATAGACAACATAGAACGTAGAACATAGAACGTAGAACGACGTTCTTGCCACGCTCCCTCCGGTCGCTCGCAAAGACAAATTTCCCTGACGATCACAACGAAAACAATGAAAAAACTAATCCTGACAATCCTGCTTTTCACAGTCATCGCGCTGGTGCACCCGGCGTTTGCCGCGGCAGACCGCGATGCGGAAATCGACCAGATGCTTACCGTGACGGAAACCCTCTTTCAGTCCATGAAGGCGGGAAAGTACGCGACGACCTGGCGCTGTATCACCGAAAAATCGAAACAGTACATCATAGATGACGTCCGCAGCGAATGTGCGAAAGTGAAAGTAGAATGTCCGGAGCCACAGGTGCGATCCGATTTCGAGTCCGCCGGTTCCATGGCAAGGGCATACTGGGACAGCTTCCTGAGGCAGTTTGACCCGTCTCTGGTCTTGTCCCACAGTACATGGGGCATCGGCAAAGTGGAAAAGGACAACGCCGAAATAACCATTCAGTATGAAAAATCGAAAAAACCCGCCCGGCTCAAACTGTTCAAAGAAAAGGGGAAATGGAAAGTCGGCCTCGAAGAAACCTTCCGCAGCCGACGCTACCTCCCCTCAATAGTCAAATGACACACAGGACGCTGAGTGACAACTGCCGATTCGTCATGGAGGAGCAAAGCGCCGGAGCAATTCTCCCCCCCGCTGTCTTTGCGAGGAGCGCAGCGACGAAGCAATCTCATAGAATAAAGGCAGAGTAAGAACGAGATTGCCGCGCTCCCTCCGGTCGCTCGCAATGACAGGAGAGTAAATCTTTACAAGATGTGCAGCGACGAAGCAATCTCATAGAATAAAGGCAGAGAGACCTTTGCAGAACCTCATAAAATCGTCAATTTCGTCATACCGGGTCCCGGATCAAGTCCGGGAGGTATCCAGTTTTTTCAAGCACTTTCTGGATTCCGGGTCAAGCCCGGAATGACAGAAAAGGAAATTATGCAAAGGTCTCGCAGAGTAAGAACGAGATTGCCGTGCTCCCTCCGGTCGCTCACAAAGACAAATTCCCCCAACGCTCCAAAATTTTTGACCAGATAGACCAAATGAACCAGATAGACCAAACAGACCAGAAGACAGATTCACCCCGTGAAATGCGAAGCCAATTTCACCGGGGCCGAACAGACCAGAGGACCCCTATGCTTCCCTTTATCGATCTTAACGCACAATTCACACGCCTCGAAAAGGACATCCGCGCCCGCATCGACGCTGTTCTCGCCCACGGCCAGTATGTCATGGGGCCGGAAATAGCGGAACTGGAAGCGCAACTGGCCGCCTTTGCCGGTGTCCGCCACTGCATCGGCTGCGCATCGGGCACCGATGCGCTCTTCATGGCACTGCTGGCCCACGGAATAGGGCCCGGCGATGCGATTTTTACGACCCCCTTTACCTTTATCGCCACGGCCGAGGTCATCAGCCTCTGCGGTGCCACGCCGATCTTTGTCGACATCGATCCGAAGACCTACAACATCGATCCGGACAAACTGCAGCGGGCCGTCACCGCGTTACAAGAAAACGATCCTGCCATCTACCCCTTACCGCGTAACGCCGAACATAGAACATTGCATGGAGAACCTGCTGTCACCGCAAAAGCGGTGATAACGGTCGACCTCTTCGGCCTTCCCTGCGACTACGACCGCATCAATGCCATCGCGCAAAAAGAGGGTCTCCACGTAATCGAGGACGCCGCTCAGGGATTCGGCGGCGTCTACAGGGGGAAGCGGGCCTGTTCGTGTGGCACAATCGGCTGCACCTCGTTCTTTCCCGCCAAGCCACTGGGATGCTACGGTGACGGTGGGGCCGTCTTTACCGATGACAACATGATTGCCGATATACTGCGATCCATACTGATCCACGGCAAAGGAGAGGACAAATACGAAAACGTGCGCATCGGACTGAATGCCCGCCTGGATACCCTCCAGGCAGCCATCCTTCTTCCCAAACTCGCGGTCTTTCCCGAAGAGTTGCGGCAGCGGCAGAGAGTCGCCGATGAATACACCGAGCGCCTGTCCGACCTGGGCTCGCTCGTAACACCCCCTTCCGTACCTGAGGGATACGAGAGCGCCTGGGCGCAATACTCAGTGCTTTCGGACAGACGAACGGACATCCAGAAGGGGCTTCAGGAAGAAGGCATCCCCACAGCAATTTACTACCCCAAACCCCTCCACCTGCAAACCGCCTTCTCCTTCCTTGGCTATCACAAAGGCGACATGCCCGTAAGCGAAGCATGCGCCGCCCGCATCTTCAGCCTTCCCATGCACCCCTACCTGAAGACCAGAGAAATCGACCGCATCTGCGCCTGCATCAAAAAAATTATTGAAAAATAAGACCGAAGGGGTTGAGGGGGATTTTTAACGCGGCCCGCGGCCCCATGTCATGGAGGAGCACACGCCCCCCGAGAACTTTGCAGAACCTCATAAAATCGTCAATTTCGTCATACCGGGTCCCGGATCAAGTCCGGGAGGTATCCAGTTTTTTCAAGCACTTTCTGGATTCCGGGTCAAGCCCGGAATGACAGAAAAGGAAATTATGCAAAGATCTCCCCCCACTGTCGTTGCGAGGGAGCTTTGTGACCGAAGCAATCCCCCCCCCGCTGTCGTTGCGAGGAGCGCAGCGACGAAGCAATCTCATAAAATAAAGGCAGTGTACGACCGAGATTGCCACGCTCCCTCCGGTCGCTCGCAATGACCAGACAGATTCACCCCGTGAAATGCGAAGCCTATTTCACCGGGGCCAAATGAACCAGACAGACCAAACAGACCAAACAGACCAGAAGGACCCACAATGGAACTACTGAAAAGCATACTCATAATCCTCTTTATGATCGGGATCTTAGTCCTTGCCCTCTACATCAAAGGCATGAAGATGAGAAAAGCCCACGAGTTCATCATTCAGGAACTGAAGAATAAACAGGCCTTCGATCCCACGTCGGCGGTGGTCTTGCCCTATACCAAAACTTCTCCGCTGAATGTCGGCTTTCGGGACTATCGCCCTACGGTGCTCAGAGACCTCGTCACCGCAGACGTGGTCCGCATGACGGAAGATAAGCGATTCTACCTGCGGGAAGAATACAAATTAAAGGCGGACGCATAACCTTTTGCGCCACAGGCAGCGCGACACACACGACTACAAGGCTTTTATCCCCATGAAACAGAAAATTCTTATCAGCGGCGCCGCCGGCTTCATCGGCTTTCATCTCTCTCGAAGGCTGCTGAATGATGGCCACGAGGTAATTGGACTTGACAGCCTCAATGAGTATTATGACGTGCGCTTAAAAGAGGCGCGGCTTGCCCAATTAACACCGCTTCCCGGCTTCCGATTTATACAACAACATCTCGAAGAACGAGAAAAGCTGCACCACCTCTTTGCAGTCGAAAAATTCGACAGTGTCGTCAACCTGGCCGCGCAACCGGGGGTGCGCTATTCTCTTACGAATCCATATGCCTGCATTGACAGCAACATTGTAGGATTTATGAACATTCTCGAAGGAACGCCGATTGATGTGTTCAATCATGGCAATATGCGGCGGGACTTTACTTTTATAGACGACATCATCGAGGGAGTGGTGCGCGTTATCGACCGCATTCCGAAGGCAACCGCTGACTGGAGCGGCGCCCGGCTCGATCCCGGCACAAGTTACGCACCCTATACACTATACAACATCGGCAACAACACACCGGTTGAGTTAATGCATTTCATAAACGTGCTGGAGGAGTGCCTGGGGAAAAAGGCCGCGAAAAACATGCTGCCCCTTCAGGCCGGCGACGTACGCGCCACCTATGCCGATATAGACGACCTTATGCGGGATGTGGGGTTCAAGCCGAACACGCCAATCGAAGAAGGCATCAAGCAATTCGTCGACTGGTACCGGTCATATTATGGAGATCAGCGATAACTGCCGGTTTTGTAAAACGCTCGTTATGCCGACCCGCATCGGCAGTATATCAGGAAGCAACGAACCGTCTTGTGGGCAGCGTACCGGAAAAAAAGAATTTCGCGCAGAGGCGCAAGGGCACTCTTCCACCTCCCCGTTGTCTTTGCGAGAAGCGCCGCGCCGAAGCAATCTCATAGAACACACGCAGCGCAGGAACGAGATTGCCGCGCTCCCTTCGGTCGCTCGTAAAGACAAAAAAGCAGGAATGCCAAAAAGTGACAATATTGAAGCCAAAGGGGATTTTTCAAACATCTCTCATGCTCCTAAAGCTCCCAACCCAACACTCGCGGCAAAACAATTAGTATTATGGCCATAATTATTCCAATCAACCAATCAACCAATTCAACTATGTGCGGAGCAAAAAAATGAAAGGAATAATCCTCGCAGGCGGCGCGGGCACGCGCCTCTATCCCATCACCAAGGTCATCAGCAAGCAGCTTCTTCCCGTCTACGACAAGCCGATGATTTACTATCCCCTGTCGATTCTCATGCTGGCGGGCATCCGGGAGATCCTCATCATCTCCACGCCGGTGGATCTGCCAAGCTACCGGAAACTGCTCGGCGACGGATCGGACTGGGGCCTCAGCATTTCCTATGCCGAGCAGCCCCACCCCGGCGGTCTGGCCCAGGCCTTTCTCATCGGCCGTGACTTCATTAATAATGGCCCCTGCTGCCTGATTCTCGGCGACAACATCTTCTACGGCCACGGCCTTGTCTCACTGTTGAACGAAGCCGCGGCGAGAGAGACAGGCGCCACCGTGTTCGCCTACTGGGTCAAAGACCCGGAGCGCTACGGCGTCGTCAGCTTCGATCGCGAAGGCCGCGCCGAGACCATCGAGGAAAAGCCCCGCACCCCGAAATCCAACTGGGCGGTAACGGGCCTCTATTTTTACGACCACCGGGTGGCGGATCTGGCCGCCGGCCTGAAGCCCTCCGCCCGCGGCGAGCTCGAAATCACCGATCTCAACCGCCTCTATCTTGAAGCAGGGGCGCTGAATGTCATCCCCATGGGCCGCGGCATCGCCTGGCTGGATACGGGCACCCACGACTCTTTGAACCAGGCCTCGGCCTTTATCGAAACCATCGAAAACCGCCAGGGGCTCAAGGTGGCCTGCCTGGAGGAGATCGCCTATCGCATGGGGTTTATCGGCGCCGAGCAGGTCCTGAAACTGGCGGAACCGATGGTGAACAACGGCTACGGCCACTACCTGGTACACCTGATAAAGCGGGCCACATAGATATGCCCTTTACCTTCAAATCGCTTGCCATTCCCGACGTCATGCTCGTGGAGCCGAAGGTTTTTCCCGACGAGAGGGGATTTTTTCTTGAATCCTTCAAGGCCTCCGATTTCGAGAAGGCCAATCTGCCGGCCCATTTCGTCCAGGACAACTTCTCCCTTTCCAGGAAGGACGTTATCCGGGGACTTCACTATCAAAAAGTGCCCAAGGCTCAGGGGAAGCTCGTATCGGTCCTGAAGGGCGCCGTCTGGGACGTGGCGGTCGACATCCGCAGATCCTCGCCCACATTCCTCACATGGGTCGCCGCGGAATTGAACGACCGGAACCACGCCATGCTCTATATTCCCCCCGGCTTTGCCCACGGCTTTCTGGCGCTGACGGAGGATGTGCACCTGCTCTACAAATGCACCAACGAGTACGACCCGCAGGCCGACGCCGGCATCCGCTGGAACGATCCGGCGATCGCCATCCCCTGGCCGGTCGGCAGTCCGATGCTCTCTACCAAAGATCAAAACCTTCCCTATATAAGCGAGGCCGGGATATTTTCCTACACCGGAATATGACCACTTCGCAAAAAGTTACATTCCCCCGGCGGGAGGAGATAAAGACCCTACACTTTCCCCTGGCGGGAACTTATGAAGACCCCACATTTTCCCCTGGCGGGAGCTGATGAAGCCCCCACTCTTTCCCCTCCCCTGGTGGGAGGGGATGAAGGGGAGGGGGATCTTAATTACTCGCAACAACCTCATCAATCACCCCCACCCTGTAGGGGAGAGGGTGATTTTCAATCTTTCACAGAACCGTCAGTATTATGTACCAATTATTCCCATTCACCACTCACCATCCACCACTCACCATCCACCAAAATGCCTTCTTTCCCTTTATCAAAGAACAGTTTGACATTCCCCCGGTTGCGTCATACATTGTATAACAAAAAAGGAGAAACGCCATGCTTGCCATACGACTCGACAAAGAAATAGAAGAGGCTCTGGACCTCCTTGCCACTGCCCGCGGCAGTAACCGCAGCGCGCTCATCAGGGAAGCGATCCTGCACTACCTGGAAGACAACGAGGATTTGGATCTGCTCAAACAGGCCCAGTCGCACACTCGCGGCAGCAAGTCACTGAAGCAATTGAGAAGAGAACTTGGCCTGGACAGTTGAAATAAGCGACATTACCGAAGGGCAATTGAGAAAACTGGATCGCACCGTTCAGAAACGTATCCTCGATTGGCTCGACGACCGCATAGAGGGATGTAAAAATCCCCGCCACTTTGGAGAACCCTTAAAGGGTGATCAGGCCGGATTCTGGCGATATAGAATTGGAGACTACAGAGTACTGTGCGACATACGGGACAAGAAGGTGATTGTCCTGGTTCTCACCATTGGCCATCGCCGTCAGGTTTACAAACGCGAATAAGAAAGCAGTGGAGCGACGGGGTAATCCCCCCCCCCCGTTGTCTTTGCGAGGAGCGAAACGACGAAGCAATCTCCCCCCTCCGTTGTCTTTGCGAGAAGCGCAGCGACGAAGCAATCTCATAAAACAAACGCAGTGCCGGAACGAGATTGCCGCGCTCCCTCCGGTCGCTCGCAATGACAAACGACCCCAACACCCAACATTTATGACCAAACAGACCAAAAGGACCAAACGAACCAGACAGATTTATCCCGTGAGATTCGAAGCCTGTTTCACCGGGGCCAAACGAACCAGTAGCACATCACTCAATTTATTGTTATAATGCCGCAACAAAAAATTGGCTCCTATAATGATTATAGTGAGGAGGAACATTGAATGGATACACAATATACTGCAATAGTAAAACAGAAAGGGGATTGGTGGATAGGATGGATAGAGGAGGTTCCAGGCGTAAACTGCCAGGAACACACCCGAGAGGAACTTATGGATACGCTTCGTGTAACCCTCCAAGAGACCATCGAATTTAACCGCCAAGATGCGATCGCCTCCGCCGGGAGCGATTACGAAGAAGAGAAAATTGCACTCTCCGCATGAAAAGATCTGAACTGTTGAAGCACCTTAGGACGCATGGGTGGAATTTATAAGGGAAGGCCACAGGCATTCCTGGTGGGGTAATGCCAGGTTCAACAAACGCTCATCTGTGCCGAGACATACAGAAATCGACGACGGACTTGCAAGAAAAATATGCAAGGATCTTGGGATAGAGCCAATAAGATGAGCCATAATAAACCAGGTCTCAAGGAAGGCCTGCCCCCAATAGCATATTTTGTAAAGAGTTGCCCCCTTGACTGGTTGACGAATGCAATAATGAGTGTTATTATTAGGACAATTACGACAATAAAAAAGGTGTTATTGTGCAAATAAAAAATTATCTATCATCTACACAGCTTTCAAAGAACACAGCCGCAACGCTCAATTCAATTGAAAACGGCGAAACTGACAAATTAATCATTCTGAAAAATAATTCTCCCAAGGCAATTCTTATGTCAGTTGAATCTTACGAAGCAATGGAAGAAGAGATAGAAGATCTTAGACTCACAGCGCTTGCGCTGGTCCGCATTCAAAACTTTAACCCTCTGGAAGCCATATCCCATGACGAAATGATGGATAAATATACAAAATGACATGGGAAATAGTTTACCATAAAGACGTTGACGATGACCTGAAAAGTGTGGGGCCTGCAGCTGCAAAACGAATCATGTTGACGATCGATAAAAAACTTACTACCGCCCCTGAAAAATTTGGATCACCATTATCAAACAATCTCAAAGGCTTCCGAAAACTGAGAATAGGAGATTTTAGAGTTGTTTATCAGGTTCTCAACAAAAAAGTAATAGTCTTTGTTCTGGCTGTGGGACCGAGACGGGACAAAGAAATATATCGTTCAGCTTCAACCCGCAACCCGACCAATAACGACAATAAGGTCATAATGCCGTAGTCGCAAGGAAAGCACAATGAGAACATATACCGCCGTTATTGAAAAATGCCCGGATACACACCTCTATACGGGCTACGTGCCGGGATTCCCGGGAGCGCACTCCCAAGGCGCAACCCTGGACGAATTGTACGAAAATCTAAAGGAAGTCATCCAAATGCTTCTTGAGGATTCAGAGCCGAAGCTTGAATCGGAGTTCGTCGGCATACAAAATGTGGTGGTCCTGTAAAAATGGGCATGGTTCCCGTTTTAAAACCGACGGAAGTATCGGCAACAGACCCAACAGATTTACCCCGTGAAATGCGAAGCCTATTTCACCGGGGCCCAACAGACCAGAGGGACCAAACAGACCCTTGACCCACAATTTGTTATGGACTACACTACCTTATAAATAGATATCAGGGGTCAGTTAACGCCTATGCATGATGATGAATTGGAAAATTTGATACCCCTATTGCGGAGAAAGAAACAGGTTGCCGCCGCATATGTATTTGGCTCAACGGCGAACGATAAAAATCGCAAAGGCAGCGATCTTGACGTGGCCCTTTTTATGAAAAGAAAGATATCCGGTTATGAGAGAATGCGAATTGAGACGGAGCTGTCCAGCCGGCTCCGGCGGGATGTTGATCTGGTCGTATTCGGGCAAGCGACGCCCCTTCTCCAGCACCAGATTTTAAAATACGGCCATCTGATTTACGAAGACGATCCCGCCGAGCGGGTTCGGCAAGAGGTGCATGCACGGGCGGAATACCTGGATACGCGGCATCTCTTCCGGGAGATTCCTTAAGAGAGACAGCCTCCATGGTAGATAAAGAACTTCTTTCTCGAAAAATATCGCAACTGCGGGAATATTTGGGTGCGCTTCAGAATGCGGATGATATCACGTGGAAAAAATATGAAAACGATCTTCGAGAACGGGCCTTCGTCGAACGTTACCTTCATTTGTGCATAGAAAAGCTCATCGATATAGGAAACCATCTTGTCTCATTTCACCGATGGCGCGAACCTGAGGGGTACCGAGATCTTTTCCAGATTCTTCATGAAAACGATGTCATTCCGAAAGAGCATCTGATGACATTTCAGCACATGGCGTCCTTCAGGAATATGTTAGTGCATCATTACGAGAAAACCGATGACGAGATCATCTTCCGCATCTTTACAAAGCACTTAAATGATTTTGATCTTTTTATCAATTTGATCAAAGACTGGACAAAAAAGCAAGATGCGACCCGATAAGTCCGTTTCGAATGCCTGGAGCACACACTCGATGCCCTCGCCGCGGACTTGAAAGCCCCCCGCGCCGACACCGAAGCCCACAAAGAACTCTACAGAGTCAAAGAACCTGAATAGACGCGCTCCGCCCCACGTGTGTCATTGGAGGCGCGCAGCCCCCCACTGTCTTTGCGAGGCGCGCAGCGGCGAAGCAATCTCATAAAATAAACGCCGTGCAGGGCCGAGATTGCCGCGCTCCCTCCGGCCGCTCGCAAAGATAAAAAAGCGGGAATGCCAGAAAGTGACACTATTGAAGCCAAAGGGGATTTCTCAAACATCTCTCATGCTCCTGAAGCTCCCAACGCTCGCAGCAAAACAATTAGTAGTATGTCCCTAATTATTCTAATTATTCCTTGACAGGCGACCTGATTATGGACCATAATCAGTCATCCATCGAAAGGGGAGAAGCGACTGATGAAATTATCCACCCAGATCAAACCGATAAGTTATCTGAAGGCCCATGCTTCTGAAATCGTGCGCAATATGAGCAAGCAAGGGGAACCGCTTGTCATCACCCAAAACGGCGAAGCCAAGGTCGTCATACAGGACATTGAAAGCTACGAGCAGTGCCAGGAAACTATGGCCCTTCTTAAGATTCTTGCCCTTGGCAACCGTCAGATCGAGGAAGGCAAATTAGAACCGGCAGCCGGTGTAATTGGGCGATTGCGTAAAAACCGGAGCACACGGTGATGCCATGCACTGTTTTATTGACAGCCGATGCGGCACGGGACCTTGAGAATATCTATCAATACCTCGCCGTTCATGATGCACCCGGGAAAGCGGATCATGTATTGACCAACTTCGAAAAGGTTTTCGGCAGTTTGTCTGAGAATCCGGAACGCGGCGCCTATCCAAAAGAACTACTGATGCTTGGGATTCGCGACTTCCGGCAGATCTTTTTCAAACCCTACCGTGTGATATACCGGGCAACAGAAGCCGCCGTCTATGTTATGCTGATCGCCGATGGACGCCGCGACATGCAGACCTTACTCCAGCAAAGACTTTTTTGCCCATAACCCATAACCTGTTTTTGATTCCCTTTAACCCTTTGATGCAGGTATACCAATTGAGACCTGCATAATTCCCTTTTCTGTCATTCCGGGCTTGACCCGGAATCCAGAAAGTGCGTGAAAAAACTGGATACCTCCCGGACTTGATCCAGGACCTGCCGGTATGACGAATTTGATGATATTATGAGGTTGTGCAAAGCGTGCTATATTTCAGCCGGGTCTTGCAAAGCGAGTAAAAAGGCTATACTCACTATGACTTGAGCCAGTAGCCAGCTGGTGAAACTCAAGTCAAAGGAGGAGCATAGCCATGG
>Ga0272444_10002111_pt1 | contig 18652 bp, 25 predicted proteins | sample SSMForm13_FD_201033 | JGI IMG/M metagenome (GOLD analysis project Ga0272444, IMG submission 201033) | Marine sediment archaeal communities from Little Sippewissett salt marsh, Falmouth, MA, United States - SSM-Form-13 | ecosystem: Environmental > Aquatic > Marine > Wetlands > Sediment ... | reverse complement strand
TGGTGGGTTGGTCGGGACCCCACACTTCAAAGATATGGTCGGGGTGAGAGGATTCGAACCTCCGGCCCCTGCCTCCCGAAGGCAGGGCACGCTTTCAACTCTCTTGTAAATCAACCAGTTAGCGCATCACGCCCCGCGCTTACGTGACTCAACGTGACACTTTTGGACTGAACGTGACTTGTGTGCGTCACGTTTGGGTCACGTGCCTCATCTGCTGATGGCGCGGATGGTGATGAGCAACTGGACGTAGCCGTCCTTGGATACTGGAGAGGGTAGATCGATGGAAGCGAGTGCACGCCACTCACCGGCCTGGATACCCAGGGACGCGATGAGCGCATCGTCATTGGCCAGTGTCCGCAGGCCCGGCGGCGCACCGTCCGCCTGCTTGATTCGGGACAAAACGTCCTCGCCTTCGGTCAGGTCCTCATCGAGAAGCTGTGCCAAAGGGATGCCCAGTACGCGGCGGATGCCGAGCAATAAGTCGAGTGAGACAGCAGTCTCCCCGCGCTCCATGCGGGAGATGTGGCTCTGGTCGACGCCGATCAAATCGGCGACCTGTTTCTGTGTGAGGCCTTTTGCTTTCCTTGCAGCCACCGCACGCGCTGCGAGCGACCTCATAGCTATGTAGTCCTTTGTGAATAAGCCCTGACTGATTGTCCGGGCAGGAAATATGAGTTCAGCGCATCGGATATGCGCAAGGATCATTGTAGGAGTGTTGCCATGGAAAAGGTAGTAGGACAACGAATCCGGGAGGCGCGAGAGCGCGCCGGTATGACCCAGATCACGCTTGCCGGCTTGGCCGGCATCAGCCAGAGCGAGCTCAGCCGCATCGAGAGTGGCCACCGGTCGCTGTCGGTGGATCGCCTGACGCTGATCGCGCGGCACCTGGGCATGTCCCCGGCCGTGTTCCTGGACGACAAGCTCGCCGCGTAGGCGAAGGAGGACGGACATGGATGCCGCCGTCGTCACCTGGGCCTGGGCACAACTGGCCCGCCCCACCGCCAAGCTGGTGCTGGTCGCCATCGCCAGCGAGGCCAATACAGAGGGCGAGTGCTGGCTGTCGCTCCGGCAGATCTGCGAGATGACCGGCCTCGCCAAGAGTTCGGTCGCCGAGTCCCTGGGTGAGCTTGAGCGCCTGGGCCGGGTGGCCAGGACCCGCGGCAAGGGCGGCCAGGTGACCCGGTACCGACTGGTGCTGGAGGGCCTGAAGACCACGGAACCAGAGCCCGAGACTGTCCGGCAGGCGGACAACACTGTCCGGGAAATGGACACAGGTAGTCCGCGTACCGGACAACAGTGTCCGGGAGCCGGACAGAGGGTAGTCCGGGAGGCGGACTCAGGGTGTCCGGCAGACGGACAAGCTAGTCCGGGAGCCGGACAGGCAAATCCCCCCCTTAAACCCCCCCTAGAAATACAAACACCACCACTACCACCACCACGTCGTGACCTGGATAGCACTCACCGTGGTGGTGGTGAGATTGGCGAGTTGGTTTTCCCGGCCAGCATGACCGAGCCCGAACGAAACTCGGCAGCGAGGATCGTGGCGCCGTGCAACGGCGATGCCCAGGCGGTGCTGGATGAGCTCGCCGCGCTGATGGCCGCCGGCTCCATCCGCGTGTCGTCGCTGTCCTGCCTGCGGGGGCTTGCAAGGCGGGTGGCCGAAGGGACGTTCGTGCCGGAGGCGGGCCTGAAGGTCCGTGAGGATCGGGAGCGTAGCCAGCGCCGACAGCAGGTCGAGCAACAGCGCGACGACGAATGGCCCAAGTACCTGCCGCGAATGAGCGCCGAGGAAGCCGCCGAGGTCCGCGCCAGGATCCGGCGCAAGGCAGGGCAGCCATGAAGCGCACGGCAGACTACGTTGCCGAACTGCTGGCCGAGCAAGATAAGGCCAAGCGCCGGCTGGCTCTGGCCAGGGTGCCGGCCCACCAGCGTGAGGACGTGCGTCGGCACGTCGAGCGCTACTGGCCGCAGCGTGGCGAGATGCGGAGGGCCAAGCGGTGACCGGCAGCGAGCACCAGGAGCAGAAGGCGCTGTTCGGCTGGGCCGAGTTGGCCCAGGGCCGCTGGCCGGAGCTGGCGCTGCTGTACGCCATCCCCAACGGCGGCCACCGGCACAAGGCCGTGGCGGCGCGAATGAAGGCCGAGGGCGTGAAGCGCGGCGTCCCGGATATCTGCCTGCCGGTCGCGCGTGGCGTTCACCACGGGCTGTACGTCGAGCTCAAGACGGGCAAGGGCACGGCCAGCCCGCAGCAGCGCGAGTGGCTGCGGCAACTGCAGGCCCAGGGCTACCGCGTGGCCATCTGCCGCGGCTGGGAAGCCGCCCGGGCATTCATCGAGGACTACTTGAGCACCGGTGCCGACGCGGGGCGGCGCCGGGCGGATTGAGCGACCCCGCAGCAAGGAGAGCAGACATGGCGGAAGCCGCACGTAGAGACGACATCATCGACTTGGGTAAGCCCGATGCCGCGGTGCAGATCACCGCCCGGGTGTCGGACCTGACCGCGAAGGTGAAGCGGATCCAGACCACCGACGAAGGCAAGCTCCAGGTGGTACTGGAGGCCGTGGGCCTGGACGACGACGCCATCGGCCAGGTCCGGGAGATGCTGGTGCTGCAGCAGGCCTGCCCGGTGCTGGTCAGCATGGAGGCGGTGCAGATGGATCTGTTCAGCGAATGAGGACGGCGCTGATCATCGTGGGTCTGCTGTGGGCCCTGGCCGCCCAGGCTGCGCCACTGGACGACGCCCTGGCCCTGATGCTGGCCGAGAGCGCAGCACTGGCCGAGAAGCAGGCGGAGGCCACGGCAATAGCCCAGCAGAGCGAGTGGGTCAGTAAGGCCAGGCTCGGCTACAGCAGATTGTCTACCAGCACGGACGGGTCGGGCTTGAACGCCGGCTTCACGGTGGAGATCCCGCTATTCAGCCGCAAGCGCGAGATCGAGGCGGCCCGTGCACGGCAAGGTGTGGCCCAGGAGCGCCAGCAGCTGGTGAGTGCGTTCCTAAACGAGGTGGCGACACTAACCGAGTTGGAGGCGTCGCGAGCTGAGGCGGCCGAGATGGCGGCCTTTTACCGGGATCGGTTGGAGTACTTCAAGCAGGCGGTCGCCGAGGGTCGCGTCGAATCGGACACGCTGTGGTCCGATGCCGAGAAGGCGAAGAAGGCCGAGCATGACGCTCGCCAGGGTGAGATCAAGCTGGCGGCGGCGCTGGAAGAGAGCGCCAGGCGATACGGAGGTCACGAGTGGAAGCGGTTACGGGCTTTATTGGCCGTGCACGTGAAACCGACGAGGCCATGACCGCCATCGGCCGGGGCGCAAATGTGCTGGTGCGTGGGCGTGCCGGCATCGGTAAGAGCGCATTCCTGCGGCACCTGTATGAGCGACAGCCGGTCACCGGCAAGCCGACCTTGTGGGTGCCGGCCGGTACCGTCAAGCACGTGCTCATCGCCATGTGCGAGCAGCTGCACGACAGCGTGGGCTTGGCCGTGCCTGCCTCATTGCTCGGGCCGCAGGTGAAGGCGAGGGCGCAGCGCCAGGGCGGACTGCCATGGAAGGACTTGGCGCGGCCACTGCGCCGGCTGGCGGTGGCGGACACGGCGGAGATCATCATCGCGGCCCTACGCAAGCGGGCTACGCTGGTATTTCTCGAAACCATGGAGGTGCCCCCGCAGCAGGCCGAGCTGTTCGGGCAGATCATCGAGGCAGCCCAGGTGGTGGCGGCCATGGATGACAAGAACAGGCGGACGCGCATCGACAGGTTGGTGTGGCGCTTCCCTGTGACCGTGGAGCTCAAGCCGCTGCCTCTAGAGGACTGCCAGCGCATCGCGGAGGGGTGGCTAGATCAGAATCCTGTGCGGTTCTCGGATCAGCGAACTAGGGTGCGGTTCCTGCGGCATGTGGCTCAGGACTCGGATGGGGTGCCAGCGGCGATCCGGGGCATGCTGGAGGCTGCTGAGAAGGAGCCGGAGATCACGCCGGCCATGGCCAGAGGGTTCAGCCACGAGGCGGGTATTCGGTACGTGGACATGACGCCGCTGTTGGTTCTGTTGATAGTTGCGGCGATGGCTACGCGCTACATCAGCCGGGGATTTGGGCTGCAGGAGATGCTGGTCATATCCGGTGTGGCGACGGCGCTGTTTAGTGGGGTGAGGTTTTTCTTGTGGCGCATGAAGTGACTCCCAAGCTTGGTGGTTGACAGCGGAGTGATAATGAGATAGAAAATTACTTACATTGCGGCGTTTCCCAAGCAGCGCCCTATATTTATTGAAGCTTGGAAAGGACTTCCCTTTTGAGGGGGAAGTCCTTTCGTGTTTTAAGGGCTACTGAAAATAGAACACTTTATAAGACTTTTAAAACAGATTTTGCGTCGATATTTTGCGCGATAAAGAAATTTTTCCAATAAAAACAATAAGTTAGTGCTCTCTTAGCTGGAGAGGTGTGTGGCCGATAATACTAGGTGTAGAGGAAATTTAGAGAAGTTTTTAAGACTAGCTAGAAGTTTTGAAACTATCTAGAAAGTTAAGGAGGTGAGTATAAAGAAGAGATAAAAACAGCCAGCAGAGAACGTAAAGTCCTAAAGCGAAGTGTGGCGGCGGAACCTCGGGAGCTAACCAAATTGGTTCCACCGCCAAATTCTCGACACATTGAAATGAGGAGAATTCAAAATGGTCGCATGGTTATCCTTACTTCTGCAACTCCTGGATCTCGTCTACCGGCTGATCCAGTGGCTGTGGAAACAGAAGGTCCCAGTCGGGTGTAATTGACTGGAGCGCAAGGGGCCGCGAGTAGCGGCCCCTTTTTTATTACGTCTAATGTATTGGAAAGATTCGTTTGGATTAGAAAGCCGTGACTTTGGGCTGCAGGAGATGCTGATGGTGTCGTAGCGACGGCGCTGTTTACCGGGGTGCGGTTCTTCCTGTGGCAGATGCGTAGACGATAGTTGGTTGCCGTTTGCGTGACTTCACGCCGGACCATCTTCTATGGAGAGAAGGTTTCTTCGATCACCTGTCTGTATAGGGCGACCAAGCTGTCTTCTTCAACGCCGCCCCATATGATCCACTGTATCAGCTCATCAATGACGTCCATGGCGTCTTCACTAAGCATGAACTCGCAGACCTTGTAGGAGTTGTGGTGAGTGCCGATTGGTTGGATGTGGTCAAGCCGAAGCACAGACTCTTTAGGCCCGCCTATGGGTAAGCTGTCCCAAACGAATTGTGGATACTCGCAGTGGCGAATCCGTTCAATGAACTCAGGGTTGTATCCAGCCCGCTTCCCATTCTGATCGGCACCATAGTACGGGGCTGCTAGTACTGTGGGAGCTGTGGAATTTTTTGGCATTCCCTTAATAACAGACCTGTCCACGAGAGGGGTGTCTGACCCAAGCACCAAGCAAGGCCGCTTCTTTGCTCGGTATGCTGCCCACACTTCATTGTCGTGCAGCGTCATCGCGGCCACAGGGAGCGCAGTTCGCTTCAGAGGCTGGTCAACTTTTAGGGGGGCTACTCGGATATTCGCCTTGTCATGCTGTTCGGCATTAGCGCGTCCGATTGGCTCAAAGGTGAATGGGACTTGATCGACGTGGGGTGCGAAAGCAAAGACAAGAGCGCCTCTGCAAAGTGCTCTATTGTTGTTCGGCACCCACCAATCCGTTGGCGAGATTATCGATTGCAGACAATCATCAGGAAAAGTCATCGCTTGTCCTTGTTTTTGATTTCCAGACTTCTTCCGTGAATTCTGCGACTTTCTCGCCTGGCGTGATTTCTGGGCCAGCCAAGCTGTCTAGCCACGCCATGCCATGCTCATAGATGGAGTCATGTCTTGGGCTCTTGACTGGGTTAATGAGCTTTTTCTTTCGGACAGCTTGCCCCGCTTGTACGTCTGTCCTTAGTTTTCTCAGCCTTTCAGAGAATTTCTTTTTCTTCTTTGCGGAAAGTTCATCAACTCTTAAGGGCAGTCGATCACCTCGTAGCCTGTTGCCTTCTCCGACAACAGTGAAATCCAAGTGCTCGTGCGGTGCTGCATGCAACATCGGTTCGGTTTTGTATACGTAATCCAGTAGCTCAGGAGTGTCTTTCCCGTACCTATGGACGTCCCGCCTCAGGTGCATGGTGATTGTGGCTGGGAGAGAGCGTTCAAGCCGGTCAAGCAGATGGTCGTCTCTGAGCTGCCAGCGCACCCAGTCGTCTCTATCCTCAAAGTCGCTCTCGAAAACGCGCATGTCGGCATGGATTGCCGACAATGCGGGTTTGATGCGAGCGTTGACTGCTTGCGACCAGGGGCCAAACTTGTAGAACTGCCAGTCAATGCCGGTGTAGGTCTGCCCATTATTACGGCGGGCATAGGTGAGGTCTGCCAAGTAGACATACTTGATCAGATGGATCGGGCCAAGCTGTCGGTCGAAATACTCATCCTCCTGCCCTGCTAAGAGCAATGCATATTGAAGGACTTCATCGACCTTGGAGAGATCTGGTGCCATTGAGAAAACTGAAGCAGTTTCATACGCTGTAGGCAAGGGTTGGCGATTCTATCAGGGATCGCCCTGGCGAATAACCTATTGGGGCCGGGGGGCTTCGACGGAAATGACGGACATTGCTCACCCCAACACACCTTTTATTCGCACAGACGGCCTATCTGTCAGGCTGCTTGGTCGCACTGCATACCCCCAATCCGACTGAAGCCATGGTTGCGGCTTTCGCTTCCTTGATAGCTGACTTGGACAGCCGCCAGAGCATCGTCGGCCGCCTGTTCCCCTTTATCTCCGGCCCGCTGGATCACTGGGTCGGCCACCGCACCGCTACGCACTCCCTGCTTGCACAGGCCGCGGTCGGTGTTGCCGCCTATTTCCTTCTGCCTTTCGGCTTCTTCCTGGCGCTGGTAGCCGGCTGGGTATCCCACAGCCTTGCGGACATGATGACGCCCTCTGGCGTGGCTTGGTTCTGGCCGAGCCGGGTGCGGTGTGTCCTGCCGGGCAACGAGCAATACCGGATGAGGGTCATGGGCTGGGGCGAGCTGGCCTTTGCCGGGATCATGGCCGTGCTGGGTGTGGTGTTCATGCTGCTGGCCCAGGCGGGCGAGGGCACAGGTGGGCTGATCCGCTCAGCCATCGGTGATATCACCGCGGCACGGGAGCAGTACGACGCCGAGAAGGGCCGCAATGCCTGGACGCTGCGGGTAGAGGGGAGAGACAACCGGAGCTTCGAGGACGTGGACGGCGAGTACCCGGTCCGCGGGCCATGGCGCGAGGGAGGGTTCATTGTCGAGGCCGAGGATGGGCCGCGATCGGTCTGCCGGCAGGCAACATGCGACTGGTACACGGACCACGCTGTGCTGGTGAGAGGCCAACCCGAAATAACCACCACCACCACGGTGAAGGCCGATCAGATTACGGTGAAAGAGCTACGGGATGCATTGGCTGAGGCTGAAGAGGTCGGCGAGGTGCTGCTGACCGGTGAGGCCACGGTCAAGGGCGCCAAGGCCGAGCCGCCGACGGTTGAGGTGGCTGGTGAGACTGTGCGGCTGGTGTACGCGGAGCCGGGCACGCTGGAGGCATTGCCGGCGGTACTGCGGGACATGGATCTCTCCGTCCAAGTACGCCATCAGCCGGGTGTAGAGGCTCCTGTGGTCGAGTTGGAGGGCCAGAAGCGAGATGTTTTGCCGCCCCTTCTCAGGCGCTGGGTAGAATAGGAAACGAAAATAGAACGGAAATCTGGCAGAATGTCTCGTCACAGGTATAAAAAGGGTAGTCCGGCACGCGGACTAGTCCGGCTCTCGGACTACCTCAACCACCGTCGCATCGTGCTGTTCTGGGCAGTTGCGGTGGTTGGCCTGGCTGCTCCCTGGCTGGTTCGGGCTGTGGCTGATGGCCCAGCGACGCATCCTGCCGGTGACATGCTCAGCTGTGAGGTGGCCTCGATCTACGACGGCGACACCATGCGAGTGCGGTGCGACGGCGAGATGATGAAGGTCCGGCTGTACTGCATCGATGCCCCGGAGATGGGGCAGAAGCCGTGGGGCCGGGAGAGCCGGGACTATCTGCGGGCGATCATGCCGGAGCGTGTGCTGGTGCGGCCGGTGACGAAGGACCGGTATGGTCGGACAGTGGGTGAGGTGTTCACCCCAGCAGATAGCCGACGGAGTCTGAACCTATCGTTGGTCAGCGCTGGGCGCGCAGCTGTGTACGACCGGTATTGCAGTGATTCTGGGTACTTGGGTGCCCAGAGGAATGCAGTTGCTGGCAGTGTGGGCATATGGCGTGTGCCAGGGCAGCAACAACACCCTTGGGTCTGGCGACAAACGAGGCGCCAGCAATGAACGCGATATAATCGGCGCCTGAATTGATTTGAGCATTTGAGATGACATTCGAAGAAAAACTTGAACGTATCCGCGCGGGTGGAAAGCCTAGGGTTCTGGATTTGTTTGCCGGATGCGGTGGGATTTCGCTCGGTTTTCAAGGTGCTGGGTTTGAGAATGTCGGTGCGGTTGAGTTCGATAAGGCAGCTGCCAAATCTCACGCACTTAACTTCCACCGCCACGCTACGCCGGAACTCCATGAGGCACACGCGAAAGCGCGGGATATAACCAAGATCGATCCCTCCGAGCTGCTGGCCGACTATGGGCTTACAGGACCCGTCGAGTCGCATGTCGACGTGGTTGTGGGGGGGCCGCCGTGCCAGGCATTCGCGCGTGTCGGGCGCGCAAAACTCCGTGAGGTTGCCGAGCATCCAGAGGCGTTTCTCCAGGATCCTCGAGGAAACCTGTATCTCCGGTACCTGGATTACGTTCAGGAGCTCAAGCCGCTGGCTGTGCTCATGGAAAACGTGCCGGACGTGCTGAATTACGGTGGTCACAATGTCGCAGAAGAGACCTGCGAGCTGTTGGAGAGTTGGGGCTACAAGGCCCGGTACACCACGCTAAATGCCGTGTACTACGGTGTGCCGGAAATGCGGGAGCGAATGTTCCTGATGGCATACAGAGAGGGTCTGGAGCCCGATCAGTGGTTCCCAAATCCCAGTCACTGGATAGATCTTCCGAAGGGCTATCTCGGTTCTCGTCAGGTGGCGCTAAAGAACATCAAGAAAGATCTTTTTGATGGCGATCCTTTCTACATTGAGCCACCGATGCCAGATCCTTCTCTGACTCCTGCAGTGACTGCGGAGCAGGCACTGTCTGATCTGCCTGTGATCCCAAGCGACTCCGAACAGAAGCTCAGCAAGGGGCCGCGCAGGTTCGATACCCTGCAGCGATACTCTGCTATCAAGCGCATTAACGAGTATCAGCGGCTTATGCGCACTTGGCCTGGTTTTGAGGCTGGTGCGGGTGTCTATGACCACGTGATCCGCTACCTCCCTCGCGACTACAAGATATTCGCCCGCATGCAGCCAGGGGATCAGTATCCCGAAGCATATGCGCTTGCGGAGCGCATGTTTGAAGAGCGACTTTCAGAAATTGAACGTGTTGAGAGTAAGCGCCCACGCAAGGGATCCAAGAGATACGAGCAGGAGCGTGCGGCATACGTGCCGCCCTACGATCCGAATAAATTCCCGAACAAGTGGCGCAAGATGGAAGCCGACATGCCGGCAAGAACGCTTATGGCGCACCTTGGCAAGGACAGCTATTCACATATCCACTACAGCAGCAGCCAAGCCAGAACCATCTCTGTGCGGGAGGCTGCGCGACTGCAATCATTTCCGGACGGGTTCATCTATCAGGGGCCGATGAACCCGGCATTCAAACAAATCGGCAATGCCGTTCCGCCGCTGATGGCGAAGGCTCTTGCCGAAAAAATAATCGGGCAATTGAGGGGGTATGTGGGGGATGAAACGGACACTTGTGCTCAAGCGGCTGTCGGCATCTGACCTGACGATTTTCGAACACCAATTCAGGCACACATCTGGGGCGAAACAAAAAGGCATCAATCTCGACAAGGCGGTGTTTCTTGGAGAGATATATCCCAACCTTCGGGAGCGGCTGGCTACAGGAAAAGTGCGCATTCCGCTGGAACTGCATATATACGGGCCCGGTTGTGCGGGCCTCCACAGTCAGCAAAGAAAGATTCTCCTTCAGACCAAGAACATCCGGCTTAACGGCGAATTTATCAAGAATCCTATCGATGAAGATGCACGTTATGACGCCCTTGAAAAGGATGACCTCGCCGTCATGGAGTTGGTTGGCGACGATGCCCCGTATGCCGCCACACTGTTCCTGTTGTCAAAGCACGATGATAGGGACGTCGACCTCCATACAGCATTGATGGATGCTTACGGCGCAGGTTTCTCTGCGCGTAAAGGGATGCAGGTGATGAGGGACGTCGATCTATCGAGGATCGTCGAACCGCTTGGACTGCCGGACGACCACCCGGTCCTCGACTTCATCGATGGTGAGGCGCTTGAGGATGCTGCGCAGGGTGGGATTGATGGCATCAGGACCCTTCGAAGCAGGCGGCGTGCGAGAGGGGTGAGTCTGGACGAGCTTGAACGCGCAAAGAGGAATGCGGAGCGAAACGGCCGTCTGGGTGAGGAGCTACTTAACGCGTGGCTTGAAGACCAGGAAGACACGGGCGTAGTAGCTGGTTTTGACTGGGTTGCCGATAAGAACGCTGTGGCGCCTTTTGATTTCACCATTCTCGATGCTGATGGTGAGGTCATGCGATTGATCGATGCCAAGTCCACGTCAGGTGACTTCGGTAACAAGATCCATGTGTCAGTCGCCGAACTCATCGAAATGGTTCACGGCGACAAGCCCTATGACCTGTATAGGCTGTATGGCGTTAGTGACTACATGGCCAAGTTCCGTGTTGCAGAAAATGTGGGACCAATTCTTTCTGATGTGTTGACTGCACTTGAAGCTTTGCCAAAGGGAGTGCAAGCAGACGGGATTTCGATTGACCCATCTATCCTTCCATTCGGTGATGAAAGGGAGATTGATCTAAGGGAGCCACACGATTTCGAAGAAACAGACCAACCGCAGCTCTTCGAAGAAGGCATCGACTGATGTCATGACGCCTGCTCAGCGGAGCAGGTGCATGTCGAGGATCCGCGGAAGAGATACAGGGCCGGAGTTAGTGCTGCGCAAAGCTTTGTGGGCGCGCGGGCTGCGCTACCGTATAGAGAACAAGCTCCCAGGTCGGCCTGACATCGTATTTCGTGGTGCGAAAGTGGCGGTGTTTGTTGATGGTTGCTTTTGGCATGGATGCCCGCTGCATGCCGTGCGACCAAAGGGGAATGCAGAGTTCTGGCGGAAAAAGTTGGATGCTAATATCGAGCGAGATGCTCGTGTCTCGGCAGAACTTAGTGAGTTGGGCTGGACTGTCCTGCGGGTCTGGGAGCACGAAATAATGGAATCGCTCACACATGTCGTTCACCGTGTTGCCAATGCTGTAGCTGGGCAGTAGGCCTGTGGGTGGCGGGAGGCCTTCCATCTCCGTCGTCGTACGCCGAGTGACATCGGATCCTCACAGACGTCAGTAGCCTATGGTGCTACCCAGAAAGAGATAAGTGATTGCCCGCGTGTCGGGGCAGTTCATAGATCCTCAGGCCATCTGCTGATGCTAGTGCCAATGTAAGAACAACTACCTAGGATGCTTGACCATGACTAATGTTCCTGACGACGAACTGCTTGATGACGTCCTTCCTTCAGATCAGCAGGAAGACGAAGCGGACCTCGGTGCGGCCATCGATTTTCAGGATGCAGTAGTCCAGACGGCTGATTGGACCGTGGAGACACTGTACGGTCAGCTGAGAAAGGGAAATATCGATCTCGACCCCGGTTTTCAGCGGCGACAAGCTTGGGATGATGTGCGCAAAGGGCGATTGATCGAATCTCTGATCGTTGGCCTCCCTATTCCCAATATTGTGATGGCTGAGAATTCGAGTCATCGCGGCCGGTTCTTGGTCATCGATGGAAAACAGCGATTGCTAACCGTACGAGAGTTCTTGGATGGGGGGCTGAAGCTGAGAGGGCTGGACTTGCGGCCTGAGTTGAACGGAAAGACATTCAACGAGTTAGAGGGGGGCGATCAAGAGTATCTGGAGAACAGCACGATTCGAGCAACCATTATCAAGAATATCTCGGATCCCAATTTTCTATATGTGATGTTTTTCCGACTGAATGCGGGAAGCCTCCAACTATCGCCGCAAGAGCTCAGAAAGGCTCTTGTAGGAGGAAATGCGATCAATGCAATTGATGAGTACATCGAGGGTAGTGAGGCGTTTAAGGCCATTTTTGGGCCACGGCTTGATCGTCGAATGCGTGACTCGGAGTTGGTGCTTCGGTACGTGGCTTTCGATCTTTTCTACGACGAGTACGCCGGAGACCTAAAAAAGTTTCTCGATAGAACCGTCGAACATTTTGAAGGTGATTGGCCCGCAAGATCTCCAGAGCTGCAGCAAGAGTTAGAAAAACTGGATCGGGCGCTGTCAACGGCGTCAGAAATATTTGAGACAGACGTTTTCAAAAAGTGGGTTGAGGACAGGTATGAGAGGCGCATGAATCGCGCTGTTTTCGATGTGATCACTAGGTTTTTTACGGACGGTGCAGTTGCAGCTGCGGCGAAGGGGAGAAAAAGCGAGGTGATCGATGCATACAAGCACGTGTGTTCTGACCCGGACTTCAGATCCGCCATCGAGAAGACTACCAAATCGGAAGGGGCTACACGCTGTCGGATCGACATGTGGGGTGAGGCACTGGCTGCCGCGCTAGGCATGCACTATGACGACACGCTTACGCGGATCTCGTAGCCATGCCGACGGATACGTTCTTCGTCGAATTTGAGCAGCGGGTTTTAGACCTAGAGGCCAAGTTCCTACAAGATGAACTCGCAAAAGAAATAGAGGACGCTCTCTGTTACGAGTCAGATACGGACATGCTGGCAGCATATAGGATGCTGGCTCATGCCGAACTTGAAGACTATCTTGAGCGAAAGGCGCGTGCAGAACTGGCCGCCTTGGAAGCAAATATCCTGGCTTCAGGAAGTATGACAAGTGACCCAAGGATCTACGTACTTGCCAACCATTTTGACCTTCGAATTCCCCATGAGTGCCCGTTTGATGACAATCGGCTCAAAGCTGCCACTAAGATGGTGGTCGAGGCGGCTAGAGACTTTCTGGCTGAAAACAATGGCGTAAAGCAACGGACTCTGGTTGCTGTTGCCTTGATCTGTGGTAAGAGCATTGATTCAATCGATGCTTCGCTGTGCGGAGCCTTGGATTCGTTCGGTAAGGAAAGAGGGGAGGTTGCGCACAAGAGCGCGAAGCGAGTGACCACCATCAGGGCCCCGTCGGATGAGAAGACCTCTGTAACCGAGATAGTGACAGCGATTAAACGCTTTTTCTATCCTGACGCTTAACCTCTTCGCTGTCTTTGTCGACACCGTGGATTCCTAGCCAAATCATGCGGAGAGTGGCTGAGTCGAGGGCGTTCCCTGCGGCGAAATTCGGTGTTCTGATCCCACGACGTGGGTTCTGAACTTATCGGCCTGCTGGACCTCGCCCTCGAGCTCCGCTTAAGCTACTCATCACGGTCAGGAAGGCCGAGCGATATTCACAAGGAGAGTGACCATGCTGAACCTCACCCGCCGTGAGGGCGAGACCCTCGTCCTCGATCAAGACATCCGGATCACGATCAACGAGATCCGCGGTAACCAGGTCCGTATAGCGATCGAGGCCCCCGACGACGTCGAGGTCTTGCGCGAGGAACTGTTGCTCAATCCCGAGCCCCCTGAGTCAGAAGTAGCCTGAGCGCATCTGGGCACCCCGCCGGCTTCGCCGTCGGCCGGGCTGCTCCGGGCTCCGCTTCGCTCCGGCCCTTCGGGCGCGCTTCGCGCCCCTACACATCCCTGGTGCCTCCGCTCCGGCAAGCTGCGCTCGCCTACGCTGCGCGCTCCGCTTGCCCGGCGTTGTGCTGGCCTGCTTCGCAAGCCAGTAGCTTGTTGCCCCCCAAAGGGTGGGCGTCGGGGACGTTCCCTTTCTAGCCCACTCCCTCCTCCGCGCAAGGGTCGCTTCGCTTCCTCCCTTGCGCTCCGTCACTCGTGGGCTACCGGTCACTTAACCCCGCCGCCCACCCTCCGGGGGGCAGGTTGCCCTGGGGTGGGTCGTCAGCATCGGCACGCGCGCTCGTTGGCGCGGGTCGGCTGTGGGGTGGTTTGTTCAGCAACAGGGGGTCTGGTCATGTTCCGGGTGCTTCTTTCTTCCGGTCCCGTCGCGGTGGCGGGCTCACGTGCGCTGCCTGCAGGTGGCGCGGCCCAGGTGTCGCAGGTGTGCCAGGCGCTGGTGGCCGGTGGCCGCCAACTGGTGGTGGGCTGTGCAACCGGTGCGGATCAGGCCGCGGTGCAGTTGGTACCGGTCAAGGCCGTGCAACTGTTCGCCGCCTTCGGGCCCGGTGGCGCTGGCGCCGGGCCGGCATCGGCGGTGTCTACGGTGGCCAGGTACGCCGGCGCCGGTGGTGCGGTCACCTGGTGGGCCGGTGGTGGCCCGGGCAAATGCCTGTCAGTTCGCCTGGTCCGGCGCACCCGGGCGGTGGTCGGCGCTGCAGGGGCCGGGCTGGTGGTGTTCTTCGCCTCGCCCAGTTCCCGCGGGTCGCTGCTGGCCGCCCGGTTCGCTCTTGCCCGTGGCCTACCGGTGCTGGCCGTGCCCGTGGGCCTTCCGGCCTCGGGCCTGCCGTTGCTCGGCCCCGGCAGCTGGTCCGCCGTGGGTGGTGGTGTGTGTTCCTCCTGGGTGTGGGTGCCCGGGCAGGCCAGTCTGTTCTAGTGGGCATGAATATGAGTACAGGACATATTTCCCTTGACAATTATGCGCACAGGGCCTATATTATGTCTAAGGGTCATTCACAAGGAGGTGAGACCATGAGTGCAGTCGATCAAGCGCAGTACACCCAGAACGTCCTCGATGCCCTGTTTGGTGGGCGCGGGGATGCGTTGTCCGCCCAGGCCCAGCAACGCTATGAGGCCCGTCTTGTGGATGAAGCCGAGCGGATCGCGGCCGGGGAGTCTGACGAGGAACCCAGCATTGAGCACCTGCGGGTGCTGTTGTCCCGGCAGGACCCGGGCATTCGGGACGAGGACGTCCCTTTTTAATGGGCCGCATTATGACCCTCAATCATTTTTGCATGCAGGGAGGCATGGAAATGAACTGTCAGTGTGATGCGTACCCCTTCCCCCACCGGCCCCTGGGTGGGGTCTGTGACGGGGAGGGTATCCGCCGCAAGGTGGAACAAGAGGGATGGGACTGCCAGGAGTGCCCGCATTGCGAGCACCACAACGAGCGCCATCCATACGGTGACGGCCACGCCATCGAGCGGTGGCGTGAGTGCCGGGTGACCGTGGCACATGAGTGCCCGGGCGTGCTGGACCTGATCCAGCAGGGGGTGGCGGCATGAGCGCATCCGAATTGATCGAAGCCGGCGAACTGATGCCGGCCGAATCCCAGGCCCCGGCCGCGCAGCCGGTGGTCCCGGCCCCGGCCTCGCCGCTGGATCTGCCAGCCAACGTGTTCCGCGCCGGCCTGGACCGGCGCAAGGAGAACCGGGCAGCGCTGATGGGGTGGGTGCGTGATGCCCTGGTGGAAGGTGTCGACTACGGCAGCATTCCCACCAAGCGCGGCCCGAGCAAACCCAGCTTGTGGAAGCCAGGCGCGGAAAAGATCTGCGGCATGCTCGGCGTGGCGGTGCACTTCCCCACGCTGCACGACTACGAGCAGGCCGCGCTGCACGGCGTGACCCTGCAGCACATCATCATTCGTTGCGAGATTCACGACGCCGAAGGCCGGGTGGTGGCCGACGGCGTGGGCGCCCGGTCGCTGAAGCAGGACTACGGCGACATCAATAAGGCGCTGAAGATGGCCGAGAAGTCGGCACACATCGACGCCACCTTGAGAATGGCCGGCCTGTCCGAGGTCTTTACCCAGGACCTGGAGGACATGGCCGGCGTTGACTCCCTAGCCGGTAAGCACGCGGAAGCTTCTCCCCCCCATCCCCCAACTTCCGCGGGTGAGCCCAACGACTGTGGCCCCGGGTCGTCCGGCACGAACGGGGCGCCTATTACTGAAGCCCAGCACAAGCGGCTGGAAGCCCGCATCGGCGAGCTGGGCCTGGACCGTGAGCGCGTGAAGGCCTGGGTCGCCCGGGCATGGAGCGTGCAGCACCTCAACCAGCTGCCGGCCACCAAGTACGACGACCTCGACCGCCGCCTTGTGCAGTGGGCCGAGCAGGTGGCGGCAGAGGAAACGACGGCCGAGCGTGAGGCCATTCAACAGGAGAGCCAGGAGGGCAACCCATGAGCAAGCGCATTTTCAACGTCGTCCGGCCCCGGGAGGGGCAGGACGGCAAGACCTATTGGGACCGGCACGGGGTGCTGGTGGTGGACGGCGACAAGATCAGCCTCAAGCTGGAAAGCCTGCCCCTGGCCGACGACTGGAACGGCTGGTTCAACGTGTTCGAGAAGGACGACCAGCACCAGGGACAGCAGCAAGGACAGCAGCAGGCCCGGGGCAACGGCAATGGTGCCGGCCATGGTCGCCGGCCGCCGCCGACGCATGCACCGGCCGCGCGTTATGACGACGACGTGCCTTTCTGACAGCAACGACACAGCACACAAGGAGCGTGAGCATGTTCATCTATCTGGATATCGAGACCATACCCGGCCAGGCGCCGGGCCTGCGCGAAGAGATCGCCGCTGGCATCACCCCACCGGGCAGCATGAAACGGCCCGAGACCATCGCTAAGTGGGAGGCCGAGGAAAAGCCTGCGGCCATCGAGGACGCCTGGCGCAAGACCGCCTTCCACGGTGACCGGGGCGAGGTGGTGTGCATCGCCTGGGCCATCGACCGCGGCGCGGTGCAGTCCGTGGCCCGGAGCCCGGATCCGCAGCACACCGAGCACACCTGCGAGCGCGACGTGCTGGAACAGTTCTTCTACGAGCTGGGCCACGCTTGCCGGCCCCGTGGCGGCGTGGTGATCTCGCCCACCTTTGTCGGCCACAACGTGCGCGACTTCGATCTGCGCTTCCTGTTCCAGCGCGCGGTGATCCACGGCGTCCGGCCACCGGTGCGCCTGCCGCATGACTCGCGGCCCGGCGCCGGTGATGTGTTCGACACCATGACCGCCTGGGCGGGGTGGGGCGGTCGCGTCAGTCTGGACCGGCTGTGCCGGGCCCTGGGCGTGGACACCAAGGGCAGCGAGCTCGGCGGCGAAGAGATCGACGGCAGCAAGGTATGGGACTTCGTGTTGGCCGGCCGTATCGCCGATGTGGCCACCTACTGCCGGGCAGATGTGGAGCGGGTGCGTACCGTGCACCAGCGCCTGACCTTCCAGCGCGGCATGCTGGCCCAACAGCGTACCGGCACCGATGCCTGAACAGTTGCTGTGGAGCATGGCCGAGGCCGGCCGCCAGCTGGGCGGCGTCTCGGCCCGCACCGTGCGGCGCATGGTCGAGCGCGGCGAACTGCCGGCCGTCCGTGTCGGTCGCCTGGTGCGGATCCCCGCCGATGCCGTCCAGCAATGGGTGGTGAGCAGAATGGCCCACGCGCATAATCGGAAATGCGCGGGGCGGGATGTGCAAGGAGATAGCACATGCCGAAAAAGCGTAAGCGAAGAGACCAGGACGGTCTCTACCAAAGGAAGGACTCGCCGTACTGGTGGGCCAGCTTCATCGACTCGGGCGGCAAGCGAACTCGCTGCAGTACTGGCACTGCCGACCGCCGGGAGGCGGAGGCCTTGCTAGCCAAGTGGAGGCTGGAAAGCCATCAGGAACGCCGCTGGGGTGAACAGCCCTCGCGAACGTTCGACGAGTTGATGCTGGAGTATCTGCGTTCCGTCACCGCGAACAAGCGGTGCGGGGAGCGGGACTACGACAGCCTCAAGCGGCTGACGCCGTTCTTCACCGGGCGGGAGTTGCACGAGGTCGGTCCGCGCGATGTGCGGACCTACGTTGAGCAGCGCCGCGATGCCGGGGCACAGCCAGGGACCATTAATAAGGAGGTGGGTCTGCTGAGTGCCGCGTTGAACTGGGCCAACCGGGAACTGGAGTGGGCTTTGCCCAATCCGGCCCGGGGTCGCAGGCTGAAGGAACCGGAGGGTCGTATCCGCTGGCTCAACCGGGCCGAGGCCGCGGCGCTGATCCGGGCCGCGAGGTCGGAGCCGAAGGCATCGCACCTGGTGGACTTCATCCGGTTGGGACTGAACACCGGAATGCGGCGCGGTGAAATGCTCGGGCTGGAATGGCGCCGGGTGGACCTCCAGGCAGGTCTCGTCTACCTGGAGGCCCAGCATCAGAAGAACGGCAAGGTAGGTAGCGTTCCGCTGAACAGCGAAGCGCGTGAGGCGATCCTAGCACGGGCTCGTTTTCGCGCCGAGCATTGCCCAGCCAGTCCCTGGGTGTTCAGTAATAAGGAAGGTGAGCGGGTGGCGAGCGTGAAACGTAGCTTCGCCACCGCATGCAGACGGGCTGGCATCGAGGACTTCAGCCCGCACGATCTGCGGCACACCTGCGCGGCCTGGTTGGTTCAGGCTGGAGTGTCGATTCGGGAGGTCGCGGAGTTATTGCGGCACTCGGATATCCGGGTCACCATGCGTTACGCGCACTTGGCCCCGGAAAATGTGCGCGCAGCCGTCCAGGTTCTGGAAGGCTGCGAGTCACGATCGAGTCACGTTGGTGATACAAGAGCAACGA
>Ga0272444_10002110_pt1 | contig 18653 bp, 13 predicted proteins | sample SSMForm13_FD_201033 | JGI IMG/M metagenome (GOLD analysis project Ga0272444, IMG submission 201033) | Marine sediment archaeal communities from Little Sippewissett salt marsh, Falmouth, MA, United States - SSM-Form-13 | ecosystem: Environmental > Aquatic > Marine > Wetlands > Sediment ... | reverse complement strand
TGCGCGCAGGCGCAGGAGGGACAGGCGCAGCTCGGACCATGGGTCAGATCTGATTCGCCGTCGAACGGATTACCCAGACTCTTGAAAGACATCTCTATTCCCCTAATCGATCAGTTATGGCGTTCATCGTGTGGGTGACGCCGCCGGCCGCACCGTCAGGTGGCACGACTCCTGCTCCAATCCACCCGGGTGCGCACATCACTGCTGTTCGGCACCTGGATGGTTCGGTACCGGCGCACGAATGCGCCACACGCTGCGATGACTGCACCAGGGCGGTGCGACTTTCCGACCGACAGCGAGACCGTCTATACCGGCCTCATTGCGGGTCAACAGGGGTAGTGCAGTGACCGTGCCAACTGCTTATTTTGTTGTTAACTGACTGATAGGAAATGAAAAATCATGTCCGACAGTGAATGCCTGGCGACTACGCAATCTCGTGAATGCGGCATTTTCGTAGCGTCTGCTACGACATTGCGTAGTCGCCATCCAGCCGGGGCGGGGCGATGAGCGCACGCTTGGCGAACAGGGTTGGTGCACTGCAGAGCGAGGTGGTCGAGCCGGGGCTGCTGTTCGAGCAGTCACCCGAGGCGCAGTTGTTGATCGACCCGTTCAGCGACCGGCTGCTGGCCGCCAATGCCGCCGCCTGCCAGCTGCTTGGTTACGAGCGCGAGGCGCTGCTGGCCATCACGCCCAGCCAGCTGCATGCCGACAACCTGGCCGGCCTGGTGGTGTTCAGCGAGGCGGTGCTCGACCAGGGGCGTGGCTGGACGGACGAGCTCGGCTGTCGCACCGTTGACGGCCGGACCTTGAGCCTGGAGTGCCACGCCCGCCGCATCGCCACCGGGCGTGGTGCTGCGCTGCTGGTGTCGCTGCGCGACATCGATCAGCAGCGACTGCGCAGCGAGGCATCCCAGGCCAATGCCTTCGTCCGTCGCGGACTGTCCGAGTGGCGCCGGGTGGAGCGGCTGTTCGAGGAGATCGAGCAGGAGAACCAGCTGATCCTGCAGGCGGCCGGCGAGGGCATCTACGGCGTCAACGCCGAGGGTGTCACCAGCTTCGTCAACCCGGCGGCCGAGCGCATGCTCGGCTACAGCGCCAGCGAGCTGGTGGGCGAGAACATGCACACCCTGCTGCACCACACCCACCCGGACGGCAGCCACTACCCGGCGCACGATTGCCCTATCTATGCGGCCTTCAAGGACGGCGTGGTGCACCAGGTGGAGGGCGAGGTGTTCTGGCGCAAGGACGGCACGGCCTTCCCGGTGGAGTACACCAGCACGCCGATCCGCGAGCAGGGCAGGCTGGTGGGTGCGGTGGTGGTGTTCCGCGACATCAGCGATCGTCTGGAGGCACAGGAGAAACTGCGCCTGGCACTGGACGAGCTGGAGCGGCTCAAATCCAGACTGGAGCTGGAGAACGCCTACCTGCAGGAGGAGATCAGCGAGGAGTTCAACCACCACGAGATCGTCGGCCGCAGCCAGGCGCTGCGCCACACCATCCAGAAGATCGAGCTGGTGGCGCCCACCGACGCGGCGGTGCTGATCACCGGCGAGTCCGGCACCGGCAAGGAACTGATCGCCCGCGCCATCCACCAGAGCAGTGATCGTAGCGACAGGCCGTTGATAAGGGTCAACTGCGCCGCGGTGCCGCGCGAGCTGTTCGAGAGCGAGTTTTTCGGCCACGTGAAGGGCGCCTTCACCGGCGCGGTGCGCGACCGCGCCGGCCGCTTCGAACTGGCCGACGGCGGCACCCTGTTCCTCGACGAGGTGGGCGAGATCCCGCTGGAGCTGCAGAGCAAGCTGCTGCGTGTGCTGCAGGAGGGCCAGTTCGAGCGGGTCGGCAGCGACCGCACCCTGAGCGTCAACGTGCGCATCATCGCCGCCACCAATCGCGACCTGGAACAGGAGGTGGCAGCCGGTCGCTTCCGTGAGGACCTGTTCTTCCGCATCAACGTGTTCCCCATCCCCTCGGTGGCGTTGCGCGAGCGCGCCGAGGACATCCCGCTGTTGGCCAGCCACTTCCTGGCCAGCGCCGCACGACGTTTCGGTCGCGAGGGCCTGCGCCTGTCCCAGGCCGACGTGCAGCGTCTGCAGGCCTACGACTGGCCGGGCAATGTGCGTGAACTGCAGAACGTGCTGGAACGGGCGGTGATCATCTCGCGTGACGGCCAGCTGCGGCTGGAGCTGCCGGATGCCGAGCCGGCGCGGCCGGCGCAGGCGGTGGTGGAGACCAGCAGCGGCATCCTCACCGAGCAGCAGAAGCGCCAGCGTGACCGCAACATGATCGTGGCGGCGCTGGCGCAGTGCGGGGGAAAGGTGTTCGGGGTCGGTGGTGCGGCTGAGCTGCTGGGTGTGAAGCCGACGACCCTGGCCTCGCGGATCAAGCGGTTGGGGATTGTGGTCGAGCGTTAGCGCCGTTCACCCCTTTCCCTGCGGGAGAAGAATTCGAGGTAACGGAAGGGGAATAAGCGGGGGCGGACTGAGATCATGGCAGACCGCGTCGAGCGATCAGTAGGCTGCCAGCTTTGCTGGAGGCTGCCCACCGCGGCACACGACCGCGGTGAGCAACATCCAGCGAGGTTGATGCGCCGCTTCGCTCAGTTACTCGATACGTTCATGCCCACCGAGGAATTTGGGCACGGTCATCGAGGGACGCACCGGCATCGGGTAGTAGGGGAAGGCGCTCATCGCTTCGCTCAGGGTCCGAATCGCGACCTCTTCGCCCATGGTCAGGCTGTCGATGTAGTCGGTGTAGAAGTGCACGCCGGCCATGTTGCGCGCGATGGCGATATTCGCGGCCAGCTTGTTCAACTCGCCGCCGACGGTGAGCGGTTCATTGTTGCTCACGGGCACGCTGACCAGGGTGGTGCCGGTGGATGATGGGGCGCAGGCCACCGGCTTGTAGCGGGTCGTGTCACTCTCGTACTCGGCCCGGGTGATGATGCGGATCTGGTCCGGGCTGGGTAAGCGGTCCTGCACGAACACGGCGTCGCTGTCGAAGAAGGCCTTCAGCATGGTGACGCAGGCGCCGGCGACGGTGGCATGCCCGGCGCCGTAGGACGGATGCATGGGTGAACCTTCCGGGAACGCCATGGCCAGCAGCAGCGACTTCTGGCCGATGGATCCTGCGGCCGCCAGCTTGGCGGGATCCAGCGCGCTGCGCAGGTTGAAATTGGCCGCGCTGTTCTGAATCACGTTCCAGTCCACGACCCGGTTCTTGAGGTTATTGCTCAGCTTGGCGCCGACCGTTGCCCCGACACCATGGGGATCGAACTCGATGAGTCCGCCCACCGCCTCCGGACGCAGGCGGCAGTGCACGTTGAACTTCTGGTAGCGCACCGCCTTGAGCCCGCGGGTGGCAACCTCGGTGACCAGGTTGAGGATGTGGGGGCCGCCGAACAGCGCGAAGCCGTCGGTGACGTTCTTCAGGTCGCGGGCGAGTGGCGCCATGTCGTGGTGGGCGGCGATGCCCGGGTCCACCGGTGCCCCGAAGCCCAGCAGCATCAGGCAGGCATTGAGATACGCCTGGTACAAGGCGTCGTAGTGGACAAAGGTCGCCAGGTCCCGGGGCGTGCTGATGAAGCGTGCGCCTTTTTCGAACAGGGCGCCGCCGACCTTCGCCCCTTCCTGGACATCAAGGTAGCTCGCCCGGTCGGTCATGTGGTCGAGGCAGGCCAGGTGGGGCCGCAGCTTCTGGCTGACGATCTGGGCGCCGTAGCCCAGGTAGCCCTTCTTGATCTGCGTGATGTCGTAAGCGCTGGCACCGTCGGCCGGGTTGGGGCAACCCAGCAGCAGGAACTGGGACAGGTAGGGACCGTGCAGGTCGCCCGGTGTGACGCCACGAAACACGGTCGCGGGCGTCAGCTTGCCGTTGGCGTCGGTCTGGCGGGTGCGGCTGGGGATGGCGTCGGCCTCACCCGCCGCGTCCGAAAAGGCGTTCATGGCATAGGTCATCTTGTTCAGGTCGTCGACCGCGTCGTACACGGTGTTCTTCTGATCACACGCCGTCAGTCCATCGGGTTTTTCGCTGAACTCGGTCAGCGGGATATCCCGCAGCAGCGACAGCCAGTAGACCTCGGCCATCTCGAAGGCCAACTGGTCTGACTCGAGCTTGGGCGCGGCGGCCATGGTGACCGAATGGGAGTCGGGCCCGTGGGGTTCCAGGCTCAGGCCGGCCTCGGGCGCCTCCCAGCCACGCAGTCCGGTGGGGTCCTTGGCGACACGCCAACCGGGGTTGTAGGGGCCGAGTTGCGGCACGTCGGGACCGACGAAGAAATTCGCGGTGTGCGTCGCCCGGCGGAAACGCAGGAACTCGTCATGTTCGGGGAGGCATTCGGTGCCCGGTGCGCCGCCCTTCTGGCGCGGCAGGCCCTTGTTGAACGAGCCGAGGAAATCCTGCTTCTGGTATTTCTGCTCGTCGCGGTTGGGGTTGTGGACCACCGAAGGCTTCTTGCCCGCGGCGATGTCGTCGGCGAAATCCCCGGCTGCGTCATCGCGTACCTGCTCCAGGGACAGTCCGTCCGGCGTATGGGTGTATACAAAGCGTTCCAGGTCCTCACGCTCTTCCAGGGTGAGTGGCTGGTTGGTGCGGCGTGTTGTCATGTCCGTTCATCCTTGGTTGGTTATCTACTGTGTCCTTTGCACCGGTGCTTCCCGCTCCGGGGAAGGACGTCATCAATATGGTTCAGACGCGCCTGATTTTGAAACCAGTTAGAACGGAAATCAGAATAATCGGCGTCAGGCTGCGATTTCTCTCACAACAGCGATTCTGTCTTGCACAAAGTAACAGTGGGATGAGGAAATGCTCTGAATGACATCACCACTCAGGTTGGTGTTCGCCGTCTGTATCGCCACGTCTAAAACATAACAACATCACCCGGTCTTCCCCCAGGTGCCGGCGCGAAGGGCATGGGGTCAACCTGCTGCCCGACTCAATGCCTTTGGGCCATCGCCCCAGTGGTAGGGCTGGTCGGCTGTGGGGATCGGTATGCCATCTGCAAAGTCGATTTTGCCGGGTAGATCGACCTTGCCGAAGCTGCGTTCCAGGATGGTCTGACCACTGAGCTGGACGCTGCCGACGCCTTCGCAGTTGCCACTTTCGAGGCGCCAGATGCGACCGTCGCCGACCGTCAGTCTTAGCGTCTTGAATTTCAGTTCCAGCTTGATGGTAAAGGGCAGGGTGGCGATCGGCTGATCGTTGACACGCAGTTCCACGCGGGGCTTGTGGGTGGAGCTGAGGCTGCGTTTATCCAGGTCCAGGGTGGTGCGCTTGCCCGCTTCCTTTGCATCTGTTTTGGCGTATTGGCTGACCTGTTTGTACTTCGCCCAACTGGCCAGCAGGATATCCAGCAGCGGCACGTCGAACAGCCGCGGCAGCTGTGCCTGCACCTGCTCCCAGACAGCCGGCCAGTCGTTGGCGTCGTCGCGGCCGGCCAATTGCTCGCGGGCGCCGTGGGTGTCGCTGGCCTGTTCCAACCGTTGCAGTTCGGCCTCGGACAGCTGTTGCTGCGGGCCGAGGAACAGGTCAGCCAGTGTGAGTTGTGGGTTGGCCATGATTGCTATCCCTGTCATCGGGTGTCTCGCCGGGCGTGTCGTGCCAGGCCTGTTCGCCAGGATCCACCACCAGCGCCAGGCGCACGCCGGGCGAGGCTTCGGGCAGCTTGTGGAAGCCGCCCTGCCACTGGCCGAGGTTCGGATTCACCACCACCGAGATGCCGCTGTTGGGCGTGGTTGCCCGTGGTACGGCTTTGCGCAGCTTTCGTCTCAGCCACCAGCCGCCTCCACCGAGTACCGCCAGACCTGCGCCGCCGGCCCACCACAGCCAGGGCGGCAGGGATGATGGCGTTGGCCGATCGTCCGGGAGTGGCGATGCGCCGCCGACGCGGATCAGGCGGGGGCGGGTCTGCAGCATCAGGTCCGCCACCCGGCCGCTCAGATGGACCCGGTAGTTACCTGGCGTCTCAAAACTGATGGGGAAGGGTTCATTCAGTTCGACGGGTCGACCGGGATCATCTGCGCCGATATGCAGGCGCAGGTCTTCCACCGGCGCCGCGGGGCTCACCTCGCCCCGTAGCAGCAGGGTGTCGCCGGCCTGGATGTCAGTGTCGCTTGCGCCGTGCAATGTCAATTCGGGGGCGACGATCTGCAGCCGGGCGTGGGCGATGGCGCTACGCCCCAATTCATCTCTGACCCGCAGGGTGATGTCATGGTCGCCGACCAGTGCCTGGCCGGCCGTCACGCTGAAGCTGTCACCCAGGGCGTCGCCGGCGCCCGGACCCGTCCAGCGATAGGCATAGCGCCGGGGTTGCGGGTCATGCATCACGGCCTCGAAGCGGATCCGCTCGCCGGGCAGCAGCTGCCGCTGCGACGGGCTGATCTCGACCACCAGTTCGGCCAGCGGTTCGATCTGCAACTGCGCCGTGGCGCGGGCCACCCGGCCCTGTGTGTCGGTCACCTCGAAGTGGATGCTGTGGCGGCCGGTTTCCAGCTCGCGGGTGGACAGGGTGTAGCTGTCGCTGTCCTGGCGGACGCCGGCCGGTCCCTCCCAGAGGCGGTGGGCGATGTCAAGGCGCGGGTCGATCTCATAACGGCCCTGGAAGCCGCCTTCCTGCCCCTGGGTGAGGGTGAGGGTCTGCGGCTGGATGCGCACCACCGGCTTGCGGTAGCTGGCCTCGACGCGCAGTTCCGCCTCCGCGCGGGCCACCTGGCCCTGCGCATCGCGCACCTGGAAATGGATGGCGTGGTTGCCGGGGGCAAGGTCGCGGGTGGGCACCGCGTAGCTGTCGCTGTTGAGGCTGACACCTGCCGGGCCGTCCCAGCGCCTTTCCATCTTCAGTCTGTCATCGGCCCGGTAGCGGGCCTGGAAGGTCGCTTCTTCGCCCTGGGTGACGCTCAGGGTCGACGGGCTGATGCGGGCAATCGGTTGCTGGTAGGCGGCCTCGATCAGCAGGTAGGTCCGGTCATTGGCGCTGCGCTTGTTCGCATCCACCACCTGCAACTCGATGGCATGGCGCCCCGCTGACAGCCCCTGGGTATCCACGCGGAACGTGCGGCTGCGGCCGGTTTTCCCGTTCGGTCCCTGCCAGCGGTAGCGCACCGCCGCATCGGGGCTGACCTTGGCGACGAACAGCGCGGGCTCGCCAGCCCTGACCGGCATGTCCGGTGGCGTGATGCGTACCGACAGCTCGGGTAACTCGATCACGCGCACGCTGAGCGTGTTGCTGCGCACCAGCGTCGCCCGCACGTCGTCCTGCGTGAGGCGTTGTGCCGTCACCTGGACCCGGTAGCTGCCGGCTTTGTCGAAGCGGTGGCTATGGCTGTCGCCACTGGTCCACTGCGCCACCGCCTTGCCGTTTACCAGCAGCTTGTACAGCAGCGCTACCTTGACCTCCCGGTTCCAGCTCACGTCAAAGCGCACCGGCGCGCCGACATCGACCTGCTTTGGGGTGGCGGTCAGGGTGAGTTTGGTCTGCGTGATTTGCAGCGGCGCGACGAGCGTCGGCTGCTGTGTGAGCGGCGCAAGTTGCAGGCTTGGCCGTTGCTGTGCGGGCGCAGCCACGCTCGTCAGTAACAGCAGCAGTGGCACTAGCCCGCGCAGGGATAAAACTGCCAAAGCCCGCCGCCCGGCTGCCGGGTGTGCGGTGCCATGCTGCGGGTAATCCGTTACACGCTGTTCCATGAGTCTTTGGCAAGCTTCCATTGCCGATCGAGAAAGGGTGGGCAGCGAAAAAAATGGTGCTGTACCCCTCTTCTTTAGGCCTCAGCGAAGCCAGGCCTGCTTGTCATCATGCCATAGGCGGCGGCCGTGAATCCCACGTCTGGAGATGCTTGTTCACCTGTTCCCTGATGGCTGCGACTTCATTGTCGCTGTGTTGCGTACGATCCGTGAGTGCCAGGATTTCCCCGGCGGCAAACGGGGCGTAGGGCTTGCCCGTCGCCACGGCTTGTTCCAGCAGTTCGAACATTTTGCGTAGGGATTCCCCGTGCAGTCCCATATGGGTGTCAGGGATATCCAGCGCTTCCTTGGCATGCTGAAGGAGTACAACCGGGTGGTGTATATCGGTTGTGATCAGCTTTAGATGGCCTTCTTCCAGGCCTTGCTGGGCTGAGAAGATCGGCCAGCAATGCAGGTCCAGGGGGTCATCTATGGAATGGATATGCATCTTGTCAAAGGGTGCAACGACGATCCAATTCTGGGTCTCCTCGCCACTTCCGCCGGTCAGGGATATATTGCCCTGGTAGATCTGCCCCTCTTTAAGCGCCATATCTGTCTCCCGATTTTTGTTGGCAGGCGGCCATCCCAGGGTTGCGTTCCAGGCTATTAAGGGGGCGCGTGTGTCCCGCGGATATGGTCTTTCATTACGCAGCCCACACTGTCTGTTCGACAGTCAAGTAACGCCATAGGTCGAGTATAGGCAGAATAAACGTCCTTCTTGGCAGATCCAATGCGCATAGCTGGGGTCGCTTTGAAAAGGCCAGGACATGCGGGGCAGGGTCCCAAGGTTTAATGCAAATTGAATGCCGTTCAACTGGCCTGGGAAGCAACAGCCGAAGAAGCAATCTGTTCTGTATCCTGTGAACTTAGCTGCGGCCAAACAGACGCGATAAGAGACCGCCGTGTTTGTTCATTTTCTCGGCTTCCTCTTGTTCTGCGGCGGCTTGTGCTGCAATCAGCTTTGCCTGTAGCTGCGCGAGCGTTGCCTCGGCCTTCTGGCGCAATGCCAGCTCGCCTTCCAACTGCCTGTCCCGTTCCTTCAGGGCCGCGCGCAGCTGCGCGATCTCGGTCTCAGCCTGCTTCTGCGCTTCCTGTGAATAGCGCTTCATATAGTCACGGAACTGCGCCTGCAGCGCGTTCAGCTTCGAGCGCGCCGTGTGCATTTCCTGATGGGCTTTCGTCACTTGCGCGTGTGCGCTCTCCTGCAGGGTTTTCAGTTGCTCGGTCAGGTCGCTGTTGGCCTGTTTCGCTGTCTGCAACGCCTCGCGTACCTGTTCCGTTTCCTGCCGCAGCCCCGTGGTTACGGCACCGGGCCCTGGCGCGGCACTGGCCTGCGGTTTCTCTGCGTCCGGCTCTGTAACAGCTGCGACTGCAACGGTCAGTGGCTGCAGATGGGCCTGTGCGGCCTTCATCAGCGCGGCCGCGGCGGTGGTATGTTCGCTGACTGGGCTGCTGATGCCGATGTTCACCACTGGTGCCGGCTGGTCGGGGCGTGACATTGCGCGCAGCTGTCGTTCCAGTCGCTGTGCCAGCAGCCGGGCACCGTCACGGTCGGCACCGCTCAGTGCCAGGCCATAACACCCATCGCCCAGATAACCCACCGCATCCTCGCTGCGGATGAGCCCGCGCAGCAGCTCGGCAAGCTGGCGGAGCAGCGGGGCGGTCTGCTCGTCCGGTTGGTCTGCGCCCCGTTGCGGGAAGCCGTCCAGCTGCACCACCAGGCAGGCGCTGTTCAGTCCGTGACGTCGGGCCAGGGACAGGATCTCGTCGAAATGTGCGGTGAAATGGGCCGCGTCCGCCAGGCCGGTGGCGGCGTCGAGGGTGGCTCGCTCGTCCAGTTCAAGCCGCAATTTGCGCAGGTCGCGCCGTTGCCCGATGAGGCTCTTGGCGCGGGTGGTGATCTCGGCGGAGCGGAACGGCTTGGCCACGAAGTCGCTGGCGCCCATCTCCGCCGCCTTGCGCTGCATGCCTTCGTCGTCTTCGTGGCCGGTGATCACCACCAAGGGGATGCTGCTGATGGCCCTGTCGTCGGACGCGCGTATCCGGCGCAGCAGCTCGAAGCCGTCCAGCACGGGCATCGACAGATCGGAAAACACCAACTCGATCTCCGGGTGTTGTAGCAGCGCCTGCCAGCCCTGTTCGCCGTCCGAGGCCTCGATGACCTGGTAGGTCTTGGATAGCAGGCGCGACAGTGCGACGCGCATGACGCGCGAGTCGTCCACGATCAGCACGCAGGGCATGGCTTGCGTGGCGGTGCCGTGGACGGCTTCAGAAGCGGGGGACTCGTTCGTCATGCGCGGGTACCTCTGGCGCTGGCAGCAAGGACGGGGGCAGTGCCCCAAGAGGCGTCCGGGATGGCGGATTCTTTAATTAAACAAGGGGATGCGGCGGCTGCGAGGAGAGCAGTTCCTTGCCGGCCAGCGGGGGATTCTCACCCAGGCGCTCCGTTATGGGTCGGGTTGGTTCAGGCCGATTGGCATGGTCATCGTTTGTCTGACAACGTCGACAATGTGGACAAAGCACCGCTCCCGCTGCAGTGACAAACATCCCAATGCCCTGATTTCAGGCCTATCGGCCCACTGGCACGAACCCTGCACTAGCCATGGCAAAGCCTTTGCGGAATCTGTCATGAGCGCCAACATCAGCATCGATTTCATCACCCATACCTTCAAGGGCCAGCCGGGTCCGACGCTGGACAACATCGAACTGCAGATCGAGCCGGGCGAGCAGGTCGCCCTGATCGGTCGCAGCGGCTGCGGCAAGTCCACCCTGCTGCACATGCTGGCGGGGCTGCTGATGCCCAGCGAGGGCTGCGTGCGCATCCGCGGCCGCCAGGTCACCCGGCCCAGCGCCAAGTGGAACATGATGTTCCAGCGCCCCTCGCTGTATCCCTGGATGAGCGTGCAGCAGAACGCCGAGCTGGGCCTGACCTTCGCCGGGCAGCAGGACCCGGCGCGGGTCACCGAGCTGCTGGCCATGGTGGGGCTGTCCGACAAATCGCAAGCGAATGTGCAGTCGCTGTCCGGCGGCCAGCAGCAGCGCGTCGCCCTGGCGCGCTCGCTGGCCACCTCGCCGGAACTGCTGTTGCTCGACGAACCCTTCTCCGCCCTGGACGCCTTCACCCGCGCCTCGCTGCAGGACGAGGTGTCGGGCATCGCCCGCCAGCAGGGCCTGACCCTGGTGATGGTCACCCACGACATCGAGGAGGCGGTGGCCATGGCCGACCGGGTGCTGATCATGGCGGCCAACCCGGGACGCATCGTCGGCGAGATGCGGGTGTCGCTGGACGCGCCGCGCGACCGCGCCTCGCCCGACTTCAGCCGCCAGCGCGAGCAGCTGATGAAGCAGTTCGAACAACTGGTCGGCGGCGGACACGAGCCGCCGCCGGACCGCACCGGCAAGGCAGCCGACGAAACCACGCAACAGCAGGCGGCCTGAGGCCGTCGCGGCGTTTAGCAATTAAAACTGGGGATACAGCGCATGAGCGACATCAAAGACGACGAACTGGACTACCTCAACAAGCACGAGATGAGCCGGCGTGATTTCATGATGGACATGCTGGCCATGGGCGGCCTGGCCGCGGGCATGACGCTGCCGGGCATGAGCCTGGCCGGCATGACCCCGCCGGACGACGAGGTGGTGCGCATCGGCTACCTGCCCATCACCGACGCCACCGCGCTGCTGGTGGCGCACGGCATGGGCTTCTTCGAGGACGAGGGTCTGAAGTCCGAAAAACCGACCCTGATCCGCGGCTGGTCGCCGCTGGTGGAAGGCTTCGCCGCCGGCAAGTTCAACCTGGTGCACCTGCTCAAGCCGATCCCGGTGTGGATGCGCTACAACAACAACTTCCCGGTCAAGGTCATGTCCTGGGCGCACATCAACGGTTCGGCGCTGGTGGTGGGCAAGCACACCGGTGCCAACGACTTCAAGGACCTGGGCGGCATGCAGATCGCGGTGCCGTACTGGTACTCGATGCACAACATCGTGCTGCAGATGGGCCTGCGCAGTGCCGGGCTGAAGCCGGTCATCAAGTCCCAGGATGAGCCGCTGGCGCCGGACGAGGTCAACCTGATGATCATGCCGCCGCCGGACATGCCACCGGCGCTGGCGGCCAAGAAGATCGACGCCTTCATCGTCGCCGAGCCGTTCAACGCCTTCGGCGAGATGAAGGCCGGCGGCAAGATGCTGCGCTTCACCGGCGACATGTGGAAGAACCACCCGTGCTGCGTGATCTGCATGAACGAGAACACCGTGGCGCAGAAGCCGGAATGGACCCAGAAGGTGATGAACGCCATCGTCCGCGCCGAGATCTACGCACAGGAAAACAAGGCCGAGGTCGCCATGATGATGTCCAGGGACGGCAAGGGTTACCTGCCGATGCCGGGCAAGGCCGTGGTGCGCGCCATGACCTACTACGACGAGGACAAGTACACCGCGCCGCACGCCATCCGCAACAAGGGTGAGTTCGGCAACGGCCGCATCGACTTCTCGCCTTATCCCTATCCGTCGGCCACCAGGCTTATCGTCGAGTCCATGAACAAGACCCTGGTGAGTGGGGACAAGACCTTCCTGGCCGACCTGGATCCCAACTTCGTCGCCGAAGACCTGGTGGACTATAAGCACGTCAAGACCGCCATGGCCAAGTACAAGGGCTGGGAGAACGCGCCCGGTGTGGACCCGGCCAATCCCTTCGAACGTGAAGAGGTGGTGAAGATATGAGCACCCCGCAGTCCATCGTGGCGTCCAGACTGCCGTCGGTCGGCGGCGGGCTGGACTGGGTGGCCATCGGCCGGCAGCTGCTGGCGCGGGTAGGCTACCCGGCCATCGGCATCGGCGTGCTGCTGGCGGCCTGGTGGCTGGGCGGCTGGATGATCGCCAGCAACCCGGACACCGAGTCCTTCGCCGACTTCGCCCCGGCGCCGGCCTTCGCCCGGCTGGCCGACCTGCTGGCCACCGGCCAGGTGCTGGAGCCGGTCACCTCCAGCCTGTACCGCATCGGCCTGGGGCTGCTGTGGGCGGTGCTCATCGGCGTGCCGGTGGGTGTGGCCATCGGGCTGAGTGCCGGGCTGCGGGAAACCAGCCACGTGCCGTTCCAGTTCCTGCGCATGATCAGCCCGCTGGCCTGGATGCCCATCGCGGTGCTGGCCTTCGCGACCTGGGACAGCGCCATCGTGTTCCTGGTGGCGGTGGCCGCGGTGTGGCCGGTGTTGTTCTCCACCGCCCAGGGTGTGCGTCGCATCGATCCGATGTGGTTCAAGGTGGCGCGCAACCTGGGTGCCGGCAGCTGGCACATGCTGCGGCGCATCATCCTGCCGGCCATCGGCCAGGACATCTTCGCCGGCATCCGCCTGGCCGTCGGCGTCGCCTGGATCGTATTGGTGCCGGCCGAGTACCTGGGCGTCACCAGCGGCCTGGGCTATGCCATCAACGACGCCCGCGACACCCTGGAATACGACACCCTGGCCGCCATGGTGGTGGTGATCGGCGTGATCGGTTTCATCCTCGACGGCATCTGCGTGCAACTGATCAAGCGCTTCAGCTGGCACCAGCAGGATTGAACAACTAAGGATCAGGGATGACCGCAGTCCCTGATCAGGGGGCGCACTACGAGGCTGATCCCGCACCGTTTCGGTGCGGGATTTTTTTTGTGCGTGCTTTACGGGGCCGTACAGGTTACGGCTAGCGCCTTGATTTGCGGCCGCTTTGTCCGATTGTCGGAAATTGGCGTCACTTTTGCTGGTAGTTGATCAAACGCCCTCATCCCCAGCCCCTCTCCCACGGGAAAGGGGAGTCGGGAGTAGGGAATCCCTCTGCCGAGCAAGGTGACCCAATGATCTCGAATCAGATTGCCAGTACCCCCGAATCCGAACTGCTGGTGGTGCAGGAGGCGGCGCGGCTGATCACCCGTTCCACCGATCCGCTGCCGGCTGTGCAGGGCATCCTGCGCCTGCTGTCGCAGCTGCTCGGGCTGAACCGCGGCCGGGTGTTGCTGCCGAACGGCGAGGGTGGTGCGCTGGCCATCGAGTACGCCTATGGCCTGACCGGCGAGGAGCGCGAGCGCGGCCGTTATCAGATCGGTGAAGGCATCACCGGGCGGGTTTACCAGACCGGCCAGCTGGCGCTGATCCAGGACATCGACGACGAGCCCACCTACCTGGGTCGGGCGGTGGGCCGCACCACCCTGCCGGACGAGGCGGTGGCCTACCTGGCGGTGCCGATCATCCAGGAGGAAAAACCCATCGGCGTGCTGGCGGTGCACCGGCTGCGTAACCGGGTGCGGCCGTTCCAGCGCGACCTGGCGCTGCTGCAGGTGATCGCCACCTTCATCGCCCAGGTGCTGCGGGTGCAGCAGCTGATCGACGAGCGCACCGCCGAGCTGAAATCCGAGAACGACCTGCTGCGCATCAACCTGGAAAGCCACGGGGCGCGCTACGGCATCATCGGCCAGAGCCTGGCGCTGCAGCAGGCTATCCAGCAGACCCTGCAGGTGGCTGCCACCAACACCACGGTGCTGCTGCTGGGCGAGTCGGGCACCGGCAAGGAGAAGTTCGCGCGCATGCAGCACCTGGCCAGTGCGCGCTCGGACGGTCCCTTCGTCAGCATCAACTGCGCCGCCATCCCCAAGGACCTGATCGAGTCCGAGCTGTTCGGCCACGAGAAGGGTGCCTTCACCGGCGCCAACGCCGCCAAGCGCGGCAAGATCGAGCTGGCCAGCGGCGGCACCCTGTTCCTCGACGAGATCGGCGACCTGGATCTGGACCTGCAGGCCAAGCTGCTGAAGGTGCTGGAGGAGAAGCACATCCAGCGCGTCGGCGGTGTGCAGGACGTGCCGGTGGACGTGCGGGTGGTGGCGGCGACGCACCAGAACCTGCAGCAGGCGGTCAACGACAACCGCTTCCGCCTCGACCTGTTCTATCGCCTCAACGTGTTCCCGATCCGCCTGCCGTCGCTGCGCCAGCGGCAGGGCGACGTGTCGGTGCTGGCGGCGTATTTCCTGCAGCGCGCCAACCAGGAATACGGTCGCGAGCTGCGCTTCGGTCCCGGTGCGCTGGCGCGGCTGGAGGGCTATCACTGGCCGGGCAACATCCGCCAGTTGGAGAACCTGGTGAAGCGGGCGGTGCTGCTCAGCACCGAGTTGCGCATCGACACCGACCTGGTCGATGACATCCTGGCCGAGGAGCAGGGCATCAACGCCCAGGGGCAGGGCGGTCATGCCGTCGACACGGTGCGGCGCGATCCGTCAGCGATGCTGCCGGCCAGCACCGACGGACTGCGTCCCTATGCCCGGGTGCGGGGCGACGAGACCGAGAGCATCCTGCGGGCGCTACGCCAGCACCAGGGCAACAAGACCCGTGCCGCGATGAGCCTGGGCATGACGCCGCGGCAGTTCCGCTACCGCATCCAGAAGCTGGCCATCGACGTGTGACACGCTGTCGGGTGCTGCCTGGACAAACCGGACATTTGCCAACGGCCACACCTGACAATGTCGACAAAGCACTTTGGCATATACCGGGCGATGAGCGCTGAAACGTCGACATTCCCTGTAAAAACAACAGCCTGACAATGCTGGCATGGTGGTTGCTCTGTAGGGATTGAACCTGACTCAATCCCATCGGAGAACCACCATGAGCACCCCCGCAGAAACCCTGTCCACCAGCATCGACTTCCTGCGTCCCATCGACAGCGACGGCCTGACGGCGCTGGGCGAGAAGGGCAAGGCCAACCCCGGCAACGTGGTCACCCTGAAGGCCAAGACGGTCTGCGAAGGCCAGTTCCGCATGCAGACCTACGTGCGCAACCTGGAGCCGATGCTGATCGACGAGCCGCCGCACCTGCTGGGCGAGGACAACGCACCCAATCCCTCCGAGGCACTGCTGGCCACCCTGGGCGCCTGCCTGGCCGTCGGCGTGCACGCCAACGCCACCGCGCAGGGCATCAAGCTGAGCAAGCTGGAACTGGAGCTGGAAGGCGACATCAATGTCACCGCCGTGTGGGGCACCGGCGACCTGGATCCGGCCAAGGAACTGGGCTTCACCGAGGTGCGCGTCAAGATCAACGCCGAGGGTGACGCGCCGCAGGAAAAGATCGACGCCCTGGTATCCCATTCCAACGCCTGGTCGCCGGTGGCCAACACTCTGCGCCGCAACGTCAACGTGGTGGTGGAACCCAAGTAACAGCCCTAGCAGGATCGGGAGACCAGACCATGAGTGTTGTAGCCGAACAACTGAACATGCCGGCGCCGGATGTCGAGGCGCTGTTGCAGGCCACCGGTGACATCGTCGAGCGGGAGCTCAAGCCGCTGACCGTCAAGATCGACCTGGAGGGGCTGTACCCCGAGCAGGTGATGCGCAGCCTGGGGCAGGCCGGCGCCTTCCGTCCGCACCTGCCGGCGCTCAGCGCCGATGGCAGCCACGACCTGGGTGCCACCATCCAGGCCATGGCGCGGGTCTCACATGAATGCATGTCCACCGGCTTTGCCATGTGGTGCCAGGACACTGCCGCCTGGTATCTGCAGAACGCCGCCAACCCACAGGTGCGCGAGGATTGGCTGGACAAGGTGGCCAGTGGCCAAGTGCTGGCCGGTACCGGCATGTCCAACACCATGAAGGCCTTCTCCGGCATCGAGCCGCTGCGTCTGACCGGCACCCGGGTCGACGGCGGTTATATCGTCAACGGCTCGCTGCCCTGGGTATCCAACCTGGGCGAGGACCACGTGTTCGGCACCATGTTCTCGGTGGCAGGGCAGCCCGAGCGTCGGGTGATGACGCTGGTCGATTGCGCGGCGGAAGGCTTCACCCTCCGCCTGGCGGCACACTTCACCGGCATGGAGGGCACCCGCACCTTCGCCTGCATCTTCGAGGACGTGTTCATCCCCGACGCCATGATCATCGACGAGGACGGTGCCGCTTTTCTGAAGCGCAGCCGCGCCGGCATCGTGCTGCTGCAGTTCGGCATGGGGCTGGGCAACATCCAGGCCTGCATCGACATCTGTCGCGAGGTCGAGCCGCTGCTCGGCCACGTCAACAGCTACCTGGACGACCGCCCGGACGAGCTGCAGGCGGAACTGGATGATGCGAAAGAAGCGGTGCTGGCGCTGGCCGAGGAACCCTTCGACAGTTCGGACGAGTTCTTCCGCGAGGTGCTGGAGCTGCGCCTGGCCGCCAGCGAACTGGCGCTGCGCGCCTCGCAGTCGGCCATGCTGCACACCGGCGCCAAGGGTTACCTGCACACGGCACCGGCGCAACGCAAGCTGCGCGAGTCCTACTTCGTGGCCATCGTCACGCCGGCCATCAAGCACCTGCGCAAGGAACTGCACACCTTGGCCGAGGCCGCCTGAGCGCGTCCCGAACCATCGAGGAATCACAGAAGCCATGAAGACCTTCACTACACCCCTGAGCGCCGACGCCGCCATCGAGGCACTGAAGGGCGGCATCGATGCCGCCGGCATGCGCCTGGTCGCGCACATCAATGGTCAGGCCAATGCACTGAAGATCGGCAAGCAGGTGCCGGCCGACCAGATCCTGGAGATCTTCCGCCCGGACTTCGCCATCAAGGTGTGGGCGGCCTGCAAGCCGGCCGGCCACGACATCCCCCTGCGCATCCATGTTTATGAAGACGGCGGCGCGACCAGGGTCGCCTGTCGCATGCCCAGCGAGGTGTTCGAGCCGTACAACTCCCCCGAGCTGATGGCGGTGGGCGCGGAACTGGATGCCATCTTCGAGGCCATCCTGTCCAGCGTGGCGCAGGGAGACTGACATGAGCGGTGCCGACTACCAGCGCTGGATCTGCGAGGCCTGCGGCTTCATCTACGACGAGGCCAAGGGTGACCCCGACTCGGGGCTGGCACCCGGCACCCGTTACCAGGACATCCCCGACGACTGGCTGTGCCCGCTGTGCGGCATGCGCAAGTCCGAACTGCGGCTGTTGCCCGACGCTCCGGTTGCCGCGCAGCCACCTGCCGGCGTGCGCAAGCCGGTCAGGGCCGGCGGCAAGAGCCGCGGCGGTGACGATTACGTGGTGATCGTCGGCGCCGGCGTGGCCGGCTGGTCGGTGGCCGAGGCGCTGCGTCGCGCCGATCCCGCCATGCCGGTGCTGCTGGTCAGCGCCTGTCCGGGGGCCAGCTATCCCAAGCCGGCGCTGTCCACCGCGCTGGCCCATCACAAGAGTGCCGACGACCTGGTGCTGCAGGACGCGGCCAGCAAGGCGGCCGAGCTGGGCATCGATCTGCGCACCGAGACGCGGGTGATCAAGGCCGACACCGCGCAGAAAAAACTGGTCACCAGCAAGGGCGCCATCAGCTACGGCAAGCTGGTGCTGGCGCTGGGCGGCAGCCAGCGCGACCTGCCGCTGCAGGGCGACGCCGCCGACCAGGTGCTGAAGGTCAACGACCTGCTGTCCTACCGCCGGCTGCGCCGGCAACTGGACGCCGGGGCGAAGCGGGTCACCATCCTCGGTGCCGGCCTGATCGGCTGCGAGTTTGCCGAGGACCTGTCCGGTGCCGGCTTCCAGGTGACGGTGGTCGACCCGGCGGAGCGGCCGCTGGCCAGCCTGCTGCCGGAGGCCATGTCACGCACGCTGCAGCAGCGCCTGGCGGACAAGGGCGTGGTCTGGCACCTGGGCGAGACCCTCGACCGGCTCGATCGCAACGGTGAATGTCAGCGCGCCACGCTGGCGTCCGGAGAGGCCTACGAGACCGACCTGGTGCTGTCGGCTGCCGGCCTGCTGCCGCAGACCACGCTGGCCGAGAAGATGGGCCTGAAGATCGACGGCGGCATCTGGACCGACAACGACATGCGCAGCTCCGACGAACACGTGTTCGCCATCGGCGACTGCGCCGCGGTGCAGGGCAGGGTGTTCAGCTACATCGAGCCCATCCAGCGCCAGGCGCAGGCGATCGCCGGTGCCATCGTCCACGTCGAACAGCCCTTCCAGGCGCTGCC
>Ga0272444_10002108_pt1 | contig 18661 bp, 15 predicted proteins | sample SSMForm13_FD_201033 | JGI IMG/M metagenome (GOLD analysis project Ga0272444, IMG submission 201033) | Marine sediment archaeal communities from Little Sippewissett salt marsh, Falmouth, MA, United States - SSM-Form-13 | ecosystem: Environmental > Aquatic > Marine > Wetlands > Sediment ... | reverse complement strand
TCCATGAACTTCCCGTCGCTGCCGACGAACCGGTCGTCAACGCTGAAGAGCTTCAAGTCGTTGGCCTTGGCGCGAGCGACAATCGCCGGGCCAAGCCGAACGTCCGGCGTACAGATGATGAACCCCTTGGCGCCCTGGGCGCCGAGGTTGTCAATCGCCGTCAGAACCTTCTCACCATCGGGCGCGGCGATCTTGATGACCTCGAAACCGTACTTGGCAGCCGCCTGGTCGGCAAACTTCCATTCGTTTTGGAACCAGGGCTCTTCCGCCTGCTTGACAATGAAGCCGATCTTGATCTTCTCCGGGCCGTTCGATTTCTGGGACTTATTGCACCCGGCGAGAAAACCAGCAATTGAAACCATGGCCGCCAACGTCAAGGTGAATCGCCACATGATCTTATCCTTTCTCTAATGGCCCCATCATCCTCCCGATATACATCGGGATACCTCGATGCACATCAAGAGCGTGGAACGCCGGGTTGCGATTGTATCTTACCCCGACAGTTTCACAAGCCTTTTGGCCTGTTCATCCGTTTTGCGGTATACTGGAATCTGGTGAAATGACTGCGAAAAACAGAAGTGGAATGTGATGGAAAGCGGATTAGTTCTCAACATACAGCGGTACTCAATTCACGATGGCCCGGGCATTCGGACCACGGTTTTTCTCAAGGGCTGCCCGCTGACCTGCTGGTGGTGCCACAATCCCGAAAGCCAGTGCGCCCAGCGGGAGGTGATCGTCGTCGAGACCCGGTGCGTTGGATGCGGCCTCTGTCGTAAGGCCTGCCCAGTCGAGCAGTTGCCCGCCCCCGCTGGCGATGGCGTTCGGGCGGCCCCGGTGGCGTGCACGCTGTGCGGCGCGTGCGTCGAGGCCTGTCCGACCGGGGCCATTCAAATGGCCGGGGCGGAAATGACAACCGCCGACGTGCTCGCCGAGGTCCGCAAAGACCGGATTTTCTACGATGAATCCGGCGGTGGCGTGACGATCTCCGGTGGCGAACCGCTGAGCCAGCTGGCGTTCGTCAAGGAACTGCTGGCGGCCTGCCGGACTGAAGGCATCGCAACAGCGGTGGATACCTGCGGTTACGGCAACCGCGAACAACTGCTGGAAATAGCAGAACTTACGGACCTGTTCCTGTTCGACCTCAAGCTCGTGGACCCCCAGCGTCATGAAACATACACCGGTGTGACCAACGAAGTCATAATCGAGAACCTCCGGGCCCTCGGCGAGGTCCACAAGAATATCTGGGTGCGAATCCCCGTCGTGCCGGGCATCAACGATTCCCCAGCCGACCTCGACGCCGCCGGTGAACTCATTTTGCAGATAAAAGGGGTTCAACAGGTCAATCTCCTTGCCTATCATGATACGGCTGCAAACAAATTCGAACGCCTCGGCAGGCCGTATCGGGTGAGTGAGGTTTCTGCGCCGACGCAGCAGCAAATGGACAGCCTGGCCGAGCGAATGCGAACGTTCGGCCTGAACGTTAAGACAGGTGGATAGCAGTATGACAGAGCGTACAAAACGCTTGCGACAGGAAAGCCTCGACACTGGGCCCGAGTTGACCCCGGAGCGGGCGGTGCTGATGACGGAGTTCTACCAGGCCAACGCGGGCAAGTATTCCGTGCCGGTCATGCGGGCCAGGTCGTTCATGCACCTGTGCCGCAACAAGGCGATCTACCTTGGGGATGACGAGCTTATCGTCGGCGAGCGAGGCCCAAAACCCAAGGCCGTGCCGACCTATCCCGAGCTCACCTGCCATAGCGGCGACGACCTTCGTATCCTCGACACCCGTCCCATGACAAGCTATGCCGTCAGCGACGAATGCATCGCGGCCTACGAGGAGAAGGTCATCCCCTACTGGCGAGGCCGGAGCATGCGGGATCGGATATTCCAGAACCTGCCCGCCGACTGGACGGAGGCCTACGACGCAGGCGTGTTTACGGAGTTCATGGAACAGCGTGCCCCCGGCCACACCGTTCTGGACGACAAGATTTATCGCAAGGGCATGTTGGATTTCAAGCGCGACATCGCGGAGTCCATCGCCTCGCTGGACTGGCTGGGCGACCACGAGGCCCAGTCCAAGCGCGAGCAGCTTGCGGCCATGGATATTTCCTGCGATGCAATGATCCTCTTCGCGCGTCGCCACGCGGAACTTGCCCTGGACAAGGCGTCCGAAGAGAAGGACCCCGCCCGCAAGGCCGAGCTTAAGAAAATCGCCGACGTCTGCACGCACGTGCCGGCCAATGCGCCGCGGGATTTCCACGAGGCGCTTCAGTATTACTGGTTCTGCCACCTTGCCGTAATCACTGAGCTTAACGGATGGGATTCCTTCAGCCCGGGCCATCTCGACCAACACCTCCTGCCGTTCTACGAAAAGGGCCTCGCCGACGGATCGCTGACTCCCGAGGCGGCGAGGGAACTGCTGGAAGCGTTCTTCGTGAAGTTCAACAATCACCCCGCCCCACCGAAGGTCGGCGTGACGGCGGCCGAGAGCGGCACGTACACGGACTTCGCCAACATCAACATCGGCGGCCTGCTCGAAGACGGCTCGGACGGTTCCAACGCGGTCTCGCACATGCTTCTGGACGTGATCGAGGACATGCACCTGCTCCAGCCGAGCAACAACCTCCAGCTTTCGCGCAAGAGCCCGGACGCCCTCTTGCTCCACGCGCTGAAGGTCATCCGCAAGGGGTACGGCCTTCCTTCGATCTTCAATGCCGACGCGGTCGTCCAGGAACAACTCCGCCAGGGCAAGACCCTCGCCGACGCCCGCGCCGGCGGATGCAGCGGCTGTGTGGAAACCGGCGCGTTCGGCAAGGAGGCATACATCCTCACCGGCTACTTCAACATGCCCAAGGTGCTGGAGCTTGCACTGCACGACGGCGTCGATCCGCGCACGGGCAAGCAGCTCGGGCCCCGCACGGGCCCGGCTGGGAGCTTCGAGAGCTTTGACGACCTGTTCGCCGCGTTCCGCAAGCAGATGAGCCACTTCATCGACGTGAAGATGCGCGGCAACCACATCATCGAGCACATGTACGCGACAATGATGCCCGCGCCGTTTTTGTCGGTCATCACCGACGACTGCATCAAGAGCGGCAAGGACTACAACGCCGGCGGCGCGCGGTACAACAATTCGTACATCCAGTTCGTCGGCATCGGAAGCCTGACCGACAGTCTGTCGGCCATCAGCAAAGCAACCTTCGACGACAAGAGCGTTGGGCTGGCAGAGTTTGTCGCGGCACTCGACACCGACTTCGCCGACGCCGAGTTGTTGCGCCAGCGGCTTGTCAATCGCATGCCCAAATACGGCAACGACGACGACTACGCCGACGCGATAATGGTCCGGGCCTTCAACATGATCTTCGAGGAAGTTGATGGCAGGCCCAACGGCAAGGGTGGCAGCTACCGGATCGAGATGCTGCCGACGACCGTACATGTATACTTCGGCTCGGTGACGGGCGCCGCCCCCGACGGCAGAAGGGCATCCCTGCCCCTGAGCGAAGGTATATCGCCAGTCCAGGGCGCCGACCGCAAGGGTCCGACGGCCGTGGTGCGCTCGGCGGCGAAGATGGACCACCTCAAGACCGGCGGAGCCCTGCTGAACATGAAGTTCACGCCATCCCTGCTGGCCGACCAGGACGGGCTGGAGAAGCTCGCCCACCTCGTGCGGGGCTACTTCAAGATGGATGGCCATCACATGCAGTTCAATGTCGTCAAGGCCGAGTCGCTACGAGAGGCCCAGGCCCACCCCGAAAACTACCGCGACCTCATCGTCCGCGTGGCGGGCTACAGCGATTACTTCTGCGATCTGTCCGTCGAGTTGCAGGAAGAAATCATAAGCCGCACCGAACACGCGGCATTTTGAGGCCGGGGCAAAATACGCCCGCGAAGACTGAAGGAGCCGAACAATGTGCTGCGACCAAGAGAAAAATGGATGTCAGAAACCGGAAAACCTCAAGGGCAAGCCTGCCGAGTGTACGCCGGAGCAGATCCGCAAGTGTCACGGCGATGACAGCGGGCATCCTTGCTGCGAGCCCAGCAAGGGCGAGTAGCGCCAAAACCTCAATCCGCGATCGGGCCGATTGCGCCAGGCAAGACAAGCGTTCTTGAGACGTTTATAGCCAGCGTCTGACTTTCTTCTTGTACTCTCGGTACTCCTGGCCGAACTGTTTGACCATCATAGCCTCCTCGGCCGGAATAAAGAACACGCTCAGCACGATGACAAACAGCGGAATCGCCGCCGCGGACGTAAGCGTCCCCAACAACACCCACAAGCCGATCAGAATCCCCGTCATGCCGACATACATCGGATGTCGTGTGGCCCTGAAAGGCCCCGCGACGATCAGCGAGCTCGACTTCTCAAACGGCTTGACCGTGGTGTTGGCCTTCTTGAACAAGTCATCCGCCCAGAGGTTGAAGACTACCCCGAAGCCCAGGGGGACAATCCCGCAAAGCCGCCACGGCCAGGAAATGACAGCCATGACCGGCAGGAAGAAATGCAGCCCCAACATCAGCACAATCGCCGCCAACACGATCGTCGGCGGGAGAATCCTTATTTTCATCCTTTTCCTTTCCTCCATTACAAATGGAACCACCTTGAAGAAAGCTGTTCGCCGGATAATTGTCAGCGCCTGGGTATGGCTTTTCGACGAGGAGCGGCGTTCATTCTCCATGCCGTCGCTTGTGCTCAGCGTAGGCTCGCTCGAATTGTTTTTCCGTGTGCCGTTTCAACAGCAGGCGAAGTCGCGTGGCCCGGATCGCCGGCCTCAGGAAACGCCAGCCTACCAGGAGACCAACGCAAATGCCTATGATGTTGTTAGCGATGATGGGGGCCGTGTAGCCGCTTTCGTATTCACTGATAGCTCCGGCACCAGTGCCGATGGCCAGTAATCCCACGAAGATGATGAACCAGACCACCGTCGCAGCCCCGACAGATATGATGCCGTCGACCATCCACACACCGATGAGAAAGTGCATCGGCGGGCTGCCCCTCCTGGCCCCCCACCAGTGCGAGTCGTATCGACCATCGAAGATCGACGGCGACAACTCCGTCACCCCAGGTCCGATTTCGCTGCGATTTTCGTTTTGATCTTCCCGAATGCCCATTACCCGGACCTCCCATGCCGGCAATGGTATTAACCCTAAGGCCGAACGATAATGGTTCATCGTAGCGGAAAACAGGCGAACCGCAAGACGCGGGGCTGAAACTGCGGTGTTCTGAAAGGCGAGCGAAAGTTCATCCCCAAAAACGCGGGGAATTCCATTTCAGGGCGATTGTAACAGATCGCCCCCCACCCAGTTACTGCACAGCGTTCCGCACACCAGAGTCTCGACCTGAAAGAAGCGGGCGACTCCGCCGAGAGCCGCCCGCTGGTTTCCGCGTAATGTAAGAAGGCTTTTACTTCCTTCGCCTTCGGCGAAGCAGCGCCAGGCCCGCCAAGGCCAGCATCGAAAGGCTGGCCGGCTCGGGAATAAGCCTGACGTTGTCAAACTCGACTCCGACAACACTGGGTGTGGCGGCATCCATATCCTTACCCAGATTGAGCAGGCGAATCTCCAAGGGCTGTCCCACAAGGCCCGCGTCAGCCGCATCGTAGGTATACGCGACCGTCGAAGTAGCCCACTTATAGTAGTCCGGCCACAAGGAGTTGTTGTCTTCTTCGAGGACAGTTCCGCCAGCCAGCAGTTGGACGCTATAACCCGCCCAATAGTAATCCCACGAATTGCCCACTTCGACAGTCAACGTGTAGTCCGTATCAGCCTCGAATGTCTCAGTCAAAACCTGCGAGAGCCCCCTGACCGTACCGTCCCAGGCAGTCTCGGTGTACGCCACATTCTGGCCCTCAGGCGCGTGTGGCGGGTCAAAGTCGTAAGATGAAGTGTTCCACACGCCGGCACCGTTGGCGTCGTCGGTGTTCACCAAGGTCCAGCCAGGCACGTCATTCCAGGTCCAATCATCCTCTACCAACACCGGATCCTCAAATCCGGGGTTGACGATTGTCATCTGAGCATGGGCTTCAGGACAGACCGCGAGAAAACCACAGGCCAGCGCAAACACCAATATAAACGTTGTTCGATTCATCGTGCCCCATCCTTTCGTTTGCCGCCTTTGCGGGCAATACAACTTCAGACGTGTTCGCTACGACGGAAACTTAACGATTCGAGCCCAACCCTTGCTTGGACCATACACCTCCGCCTAGATTATATAGTCTAACCCACCAACAGCAAAAAGTCAAGCGATAATTTTCCCAATTTGCGATATTCATTAGCGTCGCGGTTTCGACGGACCCAGGCCGGATCGAGCCACATCCTTAGCTTGTGGAATGGCTTGTGTGATTTTGGGACAAGCGACCCGTTTCCCGTTTGAGGAACCATGCTTTCGCAGACGGTCGCGCGAACATGGCGCCACGAATTGCCCGCCCTTCCCGACCGAGCAACAGCCTTCACGCAAAAAGCCGCTTCCTTCTGATGCGATCTGTGATAAAGTCAGCATCATCAGTGAGAAACCGCAAAACTGCGGTGTGAAAGATTCACCCCGACAGGGATTGACTATGACTACACCGACTGGCGGCGGCATCGAGCGGCGCAAGCAGAACTGGCGGGATTTCTACGATCGATCCAAGCCAGGCCGGCACGTTTTCATGATCCGGTTCGAGGAAATGCCCCCGGATCGGCCCTGCCCGCTTCCAGAGAACATCGACGCCAGGGTTGACTGGGCCATGCGGTGCTACGAGCGCCACGTCGCACAGGCCCAGTGGCTCGACGATGACTCGATCCCGCACCTGAAGGTATTCACCGGCACGGAGATATTCGCCGAGCCGTTCGGCTGTCCGATCCATCGCCCGCCGAACGACATGCCATGCGCCATGCCCCTTGTCAGCAGCGCCGCCGAGGCGGCAAAGATAAAGGTGCCACGCTGGCAGGATTCCAACCTGGCGATGCTGTTTGAGATCGCAGATCGCCTCGTCGAACGCGCCGGACCCGATTCGATTCTGCAGATCCCCGACATCCAGAGCCCCATGGACATCGCCGCATTGATTTGGGACAAGAGCGACTTCTACGTCGCGATCATGGATACCCCCGAGGCGGTACAGGAACTGTCCGCCAAGGTGAACGAACTGCTCTGCAGCTTCATGGACGCGTGGTTCGAACGCTTCGGCCGGCAATACGTCTCGCACTATCCGGACTACTTCATGGACGGCGGGATCACACTGTCCGAGGATGAGATCGGCATCGTGAGCCTGCCGATGTTCGAGGAGTACTTCTTGCCCGAGCTCAACGAGCTCTCGCGCCGATACGGCGGAATGGGCGTCCACTGCTGCGCCGATTCGCGTCACCAGTGGGACGGCTTCGCGAAGATCGAGGACCTCAAAATGCTCAACCTGCACAAGTACGCCGTGGAGGCCTACGAGTTTTTCGCCCGGACCTGCTGCATGTTCAATTGGTACACCGGCGAGGCCCAGCCATGGGAGTACGTCGAAAAGCTCCCGCAGGACGCCCGCATCGTCTTTCCCATAGGCGCCAAAACCAGAGACGAAGCCCTCGAACTGAGCGAGAAACTCCGCGAAGCCTGCGCCCCCAAGAACTGACTCACCTTGGGGCGTGGACACGCTCCATCGCCATCCTGCCGGCTGGAAAATCGGACTCTTCACCTCTAACCCCGCGCAATTACTTGCTCTTAGCTTGGTCTGACGGTAGCATGTTTGCGAGCCGGCAACGATGGGGCCGCACGGAGCTAATCCATGATTGCACGCGTACACAGTTCTATTCTGCAGGGCATCGATGCCATCGCCTGTGAGATCGAGGCGGACGTCGTTGAGTCCAGCGATAACGAAAGCAATATCCGCCTGGTGGGCCTGGCCGAAGCGGCGGTAAAGGAAAGCGTTTCCCGAACCATGTCCGCCCTGCACAACAGCGGATACCGCTGGCCTGGACCGAAGGTCACCATCAACCTCGCGCCCGCCGACGTCAAGAAGGACTCAGCCGGGTACGACCTGCCCATCGCCATCGCCTGCATGATGGCCAGCGGGCAATTCTTCAGCGAGAAGACCGACGATTATCTCCTGTTGGGTGAACTGGCCCTGGACGGCAGGGTGAGACCAGTGCGCGGCGTGCTGGCGTCGGCGATGCTTGCCGGAGCCCAGGGCAAACGCGGAGTGATCGTCCCGGCTGAGAACGCCGCCGAGGCGGCAGTCGTCGATGGCCTCGAGGTCATCGGCGTGAAGTATCTCACCAAAGCGGTGGGCTTTTTGACCGACGAACTGCCGCTCGAACCGGTGACGGTTGACTTGGAGCAAGTCTTCTCCGTAGCCAGTCGGTACGACCTGGACTTTGCCGACGTGCGAGGCCAGGAGACAGCCAAGCGTGCATTGACGATCTCCGCCGCTGGCGCCCATAACTTACTGATGATAGGCCCGCCCGGCTCAGGCAAGACCATGCTTGCCAAGCGGATCCCGACCATCCTGCCTCCGCTTATGCCGGCTGAGTCGCTGGAAACCACGCGGGTCTACTCGTCGCGCGGGCTTCTCGAATCGGGCCAATCGTTGATGGCGGTCAGGCCGGTACGAACCCCCCACCACAGCACCAGCGCCGCGGCCTTGGTAGGCGGTGGGGCCGTGCCGCAACCAGGCGAAATATCTCTCGCCCATCACGGCGTGCTGTTCCTCGACGAGTTCCCCGAGTTCGCCAGGCCAACCCTGGAGATGATCCGCCAGCCACTCGAAGATGGCTGCGTGACGATCCCACGCGTTCACAGCACACTCAAATTCCCCGCCCAGATCATGCTCGTCGCGGCGATGAACCCCTGCCCGTGCGGGTACTACACCGACCCCAAACGCAAATGCACGTGCTCCCCACATCAGATCGAACGATATCTCTCCCGGGTCTCCGGCCCGCTGATCGACCGCATCGACATACACATCGAGGTCCCGCCCGTGCCCTGGAAACAACTGCGGTCAACGACAGACGGCACGAGTTCCGCCAGTATGCGGGAGCAAGTGATCGCCGCGAGGGAAATCCAGCGCCGCCGGTTCGCCAAAAGCACCACGCTGTTTGCCGAAAGCCAGGGCGGCGACTGGATGGTCGCGGGCGCAGCCACATCCGGCGCGGGCACGACCGCGTCGGGCAACAACGACACGACCACCACCAACGCGACGATGACAAGTCGCCAGGTGCGAAAGTTCTGCAAGCTCGACGCAGCCGGGGAAACCGTCCTCAAACAGGCGATGACGGAGTTGGGCCTGTCTGCCCGAGCCCACGACAAGGTTCTGCGGATCGCACGAACCATCGCGGACCTCGAAGGCATCGCGGACATCACCTCTACCCACCTCGCCGAGGCGATTCAGTACCGCCGCCTGGACCGAAAGCTGTGACCGGCGGCCTTGTGTTGTTACGTCATGAGGCGTTTCGCCGAGCTAATAGTGCGGCTGGTCCTATTCGCAAACGCCGATATCACGCACCCGATACAACGCCGGCCTTGATCAGCCGAGGCGTGACGAAGAAGTACAGATCGCTGACATGATTCTGTGAGCGATGGCTCTTGAAGAACCAACCCAGCCCCGTCAAATCACCAAGCCCCGGCGTCTTCCGCTCGCGGCTGATGGTCCGCACCATCCGCAGGCCGCCGATGACCAACGTCGACTCGTTGGGCACGGTAACGAATGTCTCGGCCTCGCGGGAATCAATCACCGGGTTCAGCAACGCCCCCTTGCCCTGTGCCTCGGCCAAGTCGCCGGTGGACTGGAATCCCGACACCGCCGAGGCGATCGTCACCACATGCAACTTGACCGATTCCGGGCCGATGATCTGCGGCGTAATGTACAACTGCACGCCGACGGGCTTGTACGTGGTCTTATCGGTGAGTACCTGATCCGAGACATACCGCGCCGACTGGATCGGCAATTCCTGCCCCGCCAGCATGTATCCCGTCTTGCCGACAGTGACGGTCATTCGCGGCGCCGCGACCATCTTGACCAATCCCGTGTCGGCCATCATCTGCAAGGTCATATCCAGTTTCATTCCAGCGCTCTCGAAGACCTGCAATATCCGGAGGACCCCGCCCTGAAAGTCCGTCCCCGCTGCGACCGCGTCCAGGAAGCCCTGGGTATCGAACGTACTGGCGACGCTCTGTGTGCCTGAGGAACTCATGTGCTCAAGCAAAGTGCGGGCACCGACCTGAAAATCAAAATCGTGACGGACCTCGAATGCCTTGGCCGTAACCTCCACCTGCCGGGGCGCGACGTCCACACCCGCCAGCAATCCCAACACCGACGCTTTCGCCTTCGGGGCACACGTAATCACGAGGGAATTCTCGTTGGGAAGCGCCACCACCACCCCCTGCCCCGCCAACTGCTGCTTTACCAGTTCCACCAGCGATGCCAGGTCATTCGGCGTGACGGTGACTTTTCGGCGATCCGTGCCGCCGTCGCGGCTGCTGGTGACATTAACCCCACCGTAATGACGCAGGCGATAGAACATCTGCACCCGCCCATCCGGCAAGATCGTCACAGGGACATCGCGATCCAACTGCCGCGCAATTTCCTCAGGCGCCGGCCCGGTTGACGGGCCAGACCGGGGCGTCGCGTCGGTGCCGCAGAGCATTTCCCGGGCCGCAGCCAACCGTTCCCAAATCGGCTTGGGGGCGATCTCTTCGAGCACCTTCCAGTCGCGGTCGCTGAGGGCATCCGCACTGGCGCCCAACGCGGCAGTGTCTCGAGAGGGGGAACCCGAAAACACGACCGGCTCGTGCGTCGAATTGGACCACGCTCCAAAATGAGTGTAGCGCCGGACTTCGTCAGAACAGCCTCCGAGGACCAGCATCGCTGCTCCTGTTACAGCAGCCCAAGATAACCACGCCCAGAACCTGTCCCCGCAGCATTGTTTCATCGCGTCCATTGCGTCGCTTAAAAATCCTTTTTTCGATTCGGCGGATTCCCAGAAGACCGCGCCGTTACGTATGCATCAACACCTTAGTTGAACCCGTTCTCGCCAAATAAGATCGAAGATTCTGGGAAAAAGGGCCTATTCTTTCCGCCCGGGCGCGATCATGTCCAATGGCCGCTGCTTGCACAACGCGATGGATCACTTCCGACGATTCCTCCATTGGGCGGTTTCAGGCCAGCGGGGACCCTCGTCGAAGAATCGCGCGCCCGACCCCATGCGATCATAATCGCCCAAATCGGCCCGGGCCTTTTCGACAAGTCCCATCAGGCGTTCAACGACTTCTGGATTCTCGGCCGCGACGTCATGCTTTTCACCGATGTCGGCATGCAGGTCGAAAAGTTGGGGCGCGGGCACGGCATCGATCATTCGCCCGGACCAGCCGGTCCCCGGCGGCCTGGCCGGGCGAGGCAGTGCGAGCTTCCACTTGCCGCTTCGCACCGAGTTCAGGCGCACCCAATTGTAGGTAAAGAAGGCTTCGTGCGGGCTCTTCGCCCCGGCCTTGCCGGCAAGCAGGTCCCGGATATCGCGCCCGTCGATAACCCGGTCCCTGGGTGGTCTAGTCCCGGCCAGGTTGGCCAGTGTGGGCATCAGGTCCATCGTCGTGGCAAGTTCGTCACAGGTCTTGCCTGCGGGAATCTTTCCGGGCCAGCGCATTATACAGGGCACGCGCGGGCCACCCTCCCAAGCGGTCATCTTCGCGCCGCGAAGCGGATCCGCACAACCCCCGTAGTCGCCGATATGCTTCTCGATCCAAGGACCGTTGTCGGACGTGAGAATCACCAGAGTGTTATCGTCAATGCCCAGTTCCTTCAACGTGTCGAGCACCTTTCCCATCGACCAGTCGAGTTCCTCTATGGCATCGCCGAAGAGTCCCCGCGGGCTTCTGCCCCGAAACTTCCTGGAAACCCCCAGCGGAACATGGGGCATGTTGTGAGCAAGGTACAGGAAGAAAGGACGATTCTTGTTCTTCTTGATGAAGGTAACGGCCTCGGCGGTGTAATTCTGCGTCAACTCGTCCATGTCGACCTGGTCGAGTGCCTGGCTGAGCATCTTGCTGTTTCGCATAAGCTGGCACTTATATGACCTGTGATTTACCGTTCGCGTGAAGCCATTGTGCAGCGGCGTTCCATAAAAGTAGTCAAATCCCTGGGTGTTGGGCATCAGTTCAGGCTTGTACGAATTGCGCCGCCCTCCCGCCAGGTGCCACTTGCCCACCAGGGCTGTGGCGTACCCGGCATCCTTGAGTACCTCGGCAATGGTGATTTCCTTCGGGTGCAAAATGTTGTGCTGGTTCTTGCGGTTGCCAGGCTCCGCTATGCGAATTGGGTAACAGCCCGTCATCAGCGCAGCCCTCGATGGACCGCATACCGGCTGGGCGTAAAAGCTGGTGAACCGCATTCCCTCAGCCGCCATGCGGTCGAACCTTGGCGTCCTGATCTGAGGCGAACCGAAGCACCCCACGTCGTTGTAGCCCTGATCATCGGTCAAGAACACGATGAAGTTCGGCCGGCGAGCGGACTTATCGACAGATGCGACAGGTTGCCCAGCTCTAAGCGAACGGTTCATCGAAACCCAGGCCGCACCCATCGCCACCGCCCTGAGAAAATGTCTTCGGCTTGCTCGTGACTCTTTGCTGTGTCTCGATCCCTTGGAAGTCATGGGCGTGGCCTTCATTCTTGCCATTTCAGAAATCCTTGTCAGAAAATGCGATACATTTCTCTGCTCTCGACACCTTTCGTGACCTTACAGTCTTCCGTCTTGAAGCAGTCCCTGAGGACCTGCTTACGGGCGACCTCGACCGGATGACTAATACCATGCAGGCATACATCTATGCACGAGCTTTTCTCCAGCAATAAGGGCGCTGACGACAGTTCCCACCATGGCGTGGGAACCGGTCGGGGCAACACATTCCCATGTAGTTTTCGCCAACGAAGGGTTTGTTGTCAAACTCACCGCGCACTTGTGCCGATATGGTGACGGGTGGTAAGGGAAAAGGTGCTCAACCCGCGGACAGCGAATGTCCAGTGGGAGTAATAACATGCGAGTACTAGTCGCCGATGATGACCCCGCCTATCGAAGCCTCCTGCAGAATCTACTGGCCGAGTGGAATTACGAGGTATTGGAGGCCTGCGATGGCAACGAAGCGTGGCAAGCCATGCAGGAGCCTGAAAAACCGAACCTGGTCATTCTCGACTGGATGATGCCCGGAATGGACGGCTTCGAGTTAGCTCGGCTGATCCGCAGTGATCCGAGCATCGAGAACACCTACGTCATCCTGGTCACAGGAACCAGAAACAAGGAGGACATAATGAAGGTCCTTGTCTGCGGAGCCGACGACTACCTGCTGAAACCCTTTGACCCCATGGACCTGAAGATCCACCTGCGAAGCGCCACTCGAATAATCCATCTTCAGGAAGACCTGTCCGATCTCAAGCGGAAGTTGAGTCTATCAGTCGACAGCACGACCTGACGCCCGAAGGGGCTGTTCGGCCAGCCAGCCAGCTTTGCCATTGCACAGAATCACAGTGCACCGGTGTTCCTTGTCTGCTGCACACAAGACACCGCGCCAACAGGGATTTGTCTACTGAAATGGAATATTTCGCGGGGCGACCGGAAATGAGTCGCTAACACCGTGCCGGCCTGACCTCGGGAGCTTCCCCGGGATCAGATGGCCGATGCGATCCAGTACGTCGACTGTATCGGAAACAGCGACTAGGGGATGGTGAAGGTCGCGGTTTCGACTGTCAGGGGCACGGGACTCGTGTCGTACGTAAGCTTTGCGATGAATGTTCCGTGGAGGTTGGAGGGCACTTGCCACAAGTGCGAGCAGTTGCCGCCTCAGCCATAGGCCAGTTTGCAGGTGTAGACGACCGTGCCGGCGGTGTTGAGGATGGACACTCGCGGCGCGGGCGGACGCCTGCCACCGGCGAGATGGATGCCGCGTACACGTTTGCCGTTGCTGTCGGCCAGGGACAGGCCGATCAGAATTCGTCTGCCCCCGGAGCGGATAACCGGGCGGGCGCGAATAGGCCCGGCCAGTTTGCTGAGAGGCCTGGCCCCACCGGAGGCCATCACCGCCCTCGGCTCGCCCCCGCCGGCCAGAAATCGCAAGCCCATCCCAACGGCAATAACGGCGCCGATGCCCATGATCACCCAAAGCCATGCGCCACTGGAATGCGCGGCCTGTGGCGGCGCGGCCGGCCTGAGGATCATTGCGGCCGGCGTGCCACAATGAGGACAACGCGCAGACGACGCACCGGGCGGCGGAAAGACGGGCACGCCACAATTTGGACAAGAGAATTCAGCCATTCTCATACACCTGCTTTCAAATGGTTATTATACCGCTCGTTCGCATGGGACATCCGCGTAAACCGCCACGTTCTTATCGACAAAGTCGAATTCCATGTTTACTATCAAGCTCGCCCCGACCTGGCTGCGATAAAAATGTCCGTCTGGGCGATAACTACTTGACCCCAGCGTTCCCCATGCGCCAATGTATGCAGGTGGAGTCGCTATCGTCGGCGCGCATATGTGCCTGACTCCATTGCGATTTGGCGACCCGCAGCCCGACGCCCGCGGGGGCTTGTTTTCAGGCGCTTCGGCGGAGTGGGGTTTGCGACATGCGCCAGCGGAGTGAGAACCCAAGAAAGGAGCACCTTGATGATCATAGGATGTTTTGCCCTGGTGGAACCGTTCCAGCCCATGGCCCGGCAGTTCCAGGCCATCGCGGAAATGGGCATCGAGTACGCGGACATCACCGACAGCCACAACGGCGGGATGCTGGGCGTGGAGTACGATTTCGCCGCATCGATCAGCCTCGACAGCCATCCAGCCCTGATTCGGGAAATGGCCGAGGCGGCGGGAGTAAAGCTCACGAGCTTCTGCGCCCACGCCAACCTTCTCGACCCGCCTGCGCCGAACGTGTACGGCACCAACGAGATCATCAAGGCCATCCGCCTGGCCAAACTCCTCGGCATGGATCACGTCATCACCACCGAGGGCGACCCGAAGACCAGCTTCGGACATGAGCTGACCGGCGAGGAACAGTTCTTCGCTATCCGCGAGAAACTCTATACGCCCATATTGTGGGCGGAGGAACTCGGCGTGAAACTGCTGCTGGAAACCCACGGTGCGGTGACCGATTCGATCGACGGCATGGCGGGCTTGCTCAACGCCCTGGGCCATGAGGATACGGTGGGGATCTGCCTGGACACCGGCAACAGTTGGCTGGGCGGGTCCGAACCGATCGAGTACGTCCACACCTTCGGCCAACGAATAAAACACGTCCATTGGAAAGATATGGGTCCGGAGTGGGAGTCCAAGCGTTCAACATTGTATGGCTGCGGCATGGCGACGATCCCGCTGGGCGACGGCGTTATCGATCTGCCGCCAATCGTCGAGGCCCTCAAGGATATCGGCTTCGACGGACCGACGACGCTTGAGATCGCCGGTGCCGACAACGTCAGGAAATCGGTCGAGAGACTCAAACAATGGAGCACGTAATGAACGCAAACACACGTAACGTCAGCAGGCGAGCATTTCTGCGCAACACCGCCGGTCTGGCTGCAGGCGCGCTGGCTGCGCCGTATGTAATAACATCAGCGGCACTCGGGGCCGATGGCGTCCCCGCCGCCAGCGAAAGAGTCTCGCTGGGGCACATCGGTGTCGGCGGGCGAGGAAGCGCCCTGCTCCGAGGTTTCCTGGGGCTCAAGGACTGCCAAAGCCTTGCCGTTACAGACCCCTTCACCAACCGGCGGGAGAAAACCGCCGCGATGATCAACCAGCGAACCGGCGGCAATAGCTGCAAGACACACCGTGACTTCAGGGAGCTGCTGGCGCGGGAGGACATCGACGGCGTCGTGATCGCCACGCCGGATCACTGGCACGTGCCGATCCTCATCGCAGCCGCCAAGGCAGGCAAGGACATGTACGTCGAGAAACCCCTGGGCCTGTGCCTGGACTGGGACCTCAAGGCCCGCGACGCGATCAAGCAAAACGGTTGCGTCTTCCAGTACGGAACGCAGCAGCGCTCCAGCGCCCACTGCCGCCTTGGCTGCGAACTGGTGCTCAACGGTGTCGTCGGGGAACTCAAGAGCATCGAGGTCCACGCCCCCGGCGGCAGGTCCGGCGGCTCCACCAAGCAAATCCCTGTGCCAGAGGGGTTCGACTACGATCTCTGGCTGGGGCCGGCCCCCGTTTCGCCCTACACCAAGGACCGCTGCACAAGTGGCGGATCATGGTTCGTTTACGATAATTCGATCGGCTTCCTCGGCGGATGGGGCGCACACCCGCTGGATATCGCGGTCTGGCCGATGAAACCCGCCGAGGCCGTCCCCGTCGAGTACGAAGGCACCGGCACGATCCCAACGGAGGGCCTTTACAACACCGTCACCAAGTGGGACATCCGGGGCAAATACGCCAACGGCGTCGAGTTCATCTTCAAAGATGGCGGCGACCTGACCGTCTTCACCGGCACCAAGGGCAGCATCAGCGTGAGTCGAGGCCGGCTGACGAGCAACCCCGAATCGCTGATCAAGACCCGCCTGGCCCCCAACGCAAGACACCTGACCGCCAGCCGACACCACGGGCAGAACTTCGTCGACGCCATCAAGACCCGCGCCAAACCGGTAAGCGACATCGATGACGCCGTGCGATCCGACACGATAAGCCACCTCGCCGATATCGCCATCCGCACTGGACGAAAGATCAAGTGGGATTGGCAGAAAGAAGTCATCCTCGGCGACGAGCAGGCCAGCCGAATGCTCCGCCGAGCACTCCGAGCCCCCTGGCGACTGTAATCGAGGACATCAAAACACAGCACGCTGAAGGCACGGGCAATCCTGATCGGGGTTGCCCGTGCCTTTTTCTTGTATACACCTGCAGAGCAAACACACCAAACGACCCCACATTCGCAAGTCTGCTTGCTCCACCACACAGACATGGTTAATGTCTACCTGTCGCCGCCATCGCCGGCGGTTCTGGCAGGAGCAACATCGGATGACTGGGGCTGAGATAGCAGAGGCACGTCTGGAGGCGGATGACGAAATCCATGTTCCGCTTGACATGGAGAGCATCTTCGGCTGGGGTACTTGGCTGTTCATTGGGATCGTGACGATCTTCCTTGCACTTCTATTCGCCTTGATCGCCCTGATCGAAGGCGAATTGGCCTTGGGCATTCTGGCCGGCGCGGGGATTCTTTTCGGCCTATACGCGCTTCGCAAGGTGCTGAAGCTGCTCATTAAGAGCCTGACGATCTCATCGGATGGCATTTCTTTACGCCGGGGTTTGCATTGCAGCCACCTCAAATGGAAGGATGTGCGGTTCTACCGTTACGGCCTGATGGTCCAGAACTTGCCGCACCACGCGACATTCGCCATCATCTGCCACACGGACAAGGCATGTTTTGAAGTCCGGAACCAATGGTACGAAGAAATTCTGACCCGACTGGAGAAATCGTGTCCCCACGCGTTTTCCCTGGATTCCGCAACAGGATGCATCCGCCGGCCAACGGAGAATGAAATCGGCGACTTTGCACACAGCGAATTCAAACGCATTGCCCATAGCGAATGCCGCCGATTCCGCCTGCTCGCCATTTTACAAATCATCGCCCTGCCCATTTTCCTTATCCTGGCCGTGGCGGCGTTGTGGGGTCCGGTGTTGGGCTCGCGCTGGAAGCATTTCCCCTATGGTTTTTCGCACATTCAGGCCAACTTTTCCCGGGCGCGTTACGCGTGGCAGAGCTACCTTTGCGACAGCGGGACGGTCGACGAGGGGATAACGTAAGATATCTTTGATGCTGGTGGCGGCGCGTCTGCGTCACATCGCGGGCGCGCGTTGGGGTCTTCGCAAGTACATGCGTATGGACTACCTTCGGGAGTTGGACATTACGGAGTCACAGGCCGAAACGGTGATGGCAGGATGAGCGAGAGCTTTGCCCCTCGCCCCAACTTGTGGCGAGGGCAAGGGGCAAAGCTCAATGGCTGGTCAACGGTTGCCCGTCAGGAAATGTGCGAAAGATTTTGGACACTACCCACCAGACACCGGCGACTGGCGACCGGCTACCGCCCACCATTTCTGTCTGCGCATGCGAAAGGCCTCCGGAACGTGTGTCCCGGAGGCCTCTCATTTAAAGGCGGCGTTCACCTACTCTCCCGCGTAAGCAGTACCATCGGCCGCTACGGCTTAACTTCTGTGTTCGGAATGGGAACAGGTGTGGCCCGCAGCGTATCGACACCGCCAAAGCCTGCCAGGGCCGTCAGGCTCTGGCAGACAGATGTCGAATAGGGAAGATTCATCTATAGCTGGTTCACCCAACTTCAAATGTAAGTCGGTTTATCCATCGTCTGCGAAGGCAGACGACGGATACGGTCAAGCAATCGCCCGTTAGTACCGGTCAGCTGAGGACATCTCTGCCCTTACACCTCCGGCCTATCAACCACGTAGTCTACATGGGGGCTCTCTCCCACAAGGGGAATGGAATCCTAATCTTGAGGTTGGCTTCCCACTTAGATGCCTTCAGCGGTTATCCGTTCCCAACGTAGCTACCCAGCGGTGCCGCTAGCGCGACAACTGGTACACCAGAGGTTGGTCCTTCAAGGTCCTCTCGTACTGATGAAGAATCCTCTCAAGATTCCTACGCCCACGGCAGATAGGGACCGACCTGGCTCACGCCGGTCTGAACCCAGCTCGCGTACCACTTTAATCGGCGAACAGCCGAACCCTT
>Ga0272444_10002107_pt1 | contig 18668 bp, 15 predicted proteins | sample SSMForm13_FD_201033 | JGI IMG/M metagenome (GOLD analysis project Ga0272444, IMG submission 201033) | Marine sediment archaeal communities from Little Sippewissett salt marsh, Falmouth, MA, United States - SSM-Form-13 | ecosystem: Environmental > Aquatic > Marine > Wetlands > Sediment ... | reverse complement strand
GAAAACATAGGGGCAAGGAGACTGCACACGGTCATGGAGAGGCTCCTTGACGAGATCCTCTTTGACGCCCCTGACATGGTGCAAAGGGAGATAGCCATTGATGCCACATACGTGTACGAAAAGCTGAAAGACATCAAAGATGACGAGGACCTAAGCCGATACATCCTGTAGGCAGGGGAGGCGCAGGCACCAGTAACGGGTAACAAGTGACAGGCAACGAATGAACCGCAACGTAGCAGACATACTGATTGAGGCCCTTCCGTACATACGTCGCTTTTATGGCAGGACGATCGTGGTCAAATACGGTGGCCACGCCATGGTGGACGATGGCCTCAAAGAAGATTTCGCCCGCGATATTACTTTGTTGAAGTTCGTAGGGCTTCAGCCTGTGGTGGTCCACGGTGGAGGGCCCCAGATTGGATCGGTCCTGGACAAAATGGGGATGTCGTCCCAGTTTGTCAGTGGCATGCGGGTGACGGACGGCCCCACCATGGACGTGGTGGAAATGGTTCTTGTGGGCAATGTCAACAAGCAGATAGTGGCCCAGATCATCCAACAGGGCGGCAAGGCAGTGGGCTTGAGTGGCAAAGACGGAGGGCTCATTCTTGCCAAGAAACTGCATCTCCTGCGTTCCCAGTCCCAAGACAAGCCTCCTGAAATCATAGACATGGGCATGGTGGGCGAGGTTATAGGCGTGAACCCGGAGATCATCCAGACCCTTGAGGATGGAGGCTTTATCCCGGTCATTGCGCCGGTGGGGGTCGGTGGGTCCGGTGAGACCTACAACATCAATGCGGACTGGGTTGCCAGTAAGATTGCCGTGGCCTTAAATGCCATCAAGCTGATCTTGCTCACAGACGTGGAAGGGGTCATGGACGAGAGCGGCACGCTCATCTCTTCTGCCACGGCAGGGGCCGTGGAGAAACTCCTCGGCAACGGCGCCATCTCAGGGGGGATGATTCCTAAGATGGAATGTGCCTTGGAGGCGATTGGTAAAGGCGTAAAAAGGGTACACGTCATTGATGGCCGCAACCCACATGCTGTGCTCCTTGAGCTTTTTACAGACAGGGGGATTGGAACGGAGATCAGTAAGTAAATGACAGATGACAAGAGACAACCGATGAAAAGTGACAAGATCATGGAAAAGGCAGATCGCCTCATGGCTACCACCTATAGCCGTGTGCCGATCGTGGTTACAGAGGGCAAGGGGTGTATGCTAAAGGATGCAGAAGGCCGGACCTATACGGATTTTGTTGCCGGCATTGCGGTGTGCAGCCTGGGGCACGCCCATGAAGGCATTGCCGAGGCGGTGGCAGATCAAGCGCGCCGTTTGGTGCATGTGTCCAACCTTTATTACACTGAACCGCAGATCGAGTTGGCCCAATTGCTCATTGAGCATTGCTTTGCCGACCGGGTCTTTTTTTGCAACAGCGGTGCCGAGGCAAATGAGGCGGCCATCAAACTTGCACGGAAGTATTTCAAGGATCGCCAGACCCCGCAGAAGTTCCGGATCATCACCATGGAAGACTCTTTTCACGGCCGAACCATGGCGACGCTGGCGGCCACAGGTCAGGCCAAGATCCGGAAGGGATTTGATCCCCTGCTGGATGGTTTTGACATCGTGCCGTTCAATGATCTGGAGGCGGTCCGCAAGGCCGTCACAAAAGAGACCTGCGCGGTCATGCTGGAGCCGATCCAGGGGGAAGGAGGGGTCCAGTGTCCGGCCCAGGGATACCTGCCGGGTCTGCGGGAGCTTTGTGATAGACAAGGGCTCCTTCTGATTTTTGATGAGGTTCAAACCGGGATGGGTCGCACAGGAAGGCTTTTTGCTCACGAGCACTTTGGCATGGAACCTGACATCATGACCCTGGCCAAGGCATTGGCTAACGGGCTTCCCATGGGGGCCATGCTGGCCAAAGAGGAGGTGGCCAAGGCCTTTACGCCAGGATCTCATGCCTCCACCTTCGGAGGGACCCCCTTGGTTTCTGCCGCAGCCGTGAAGGTCGTCAAGACGCTTCTGGACGAAGGGGTGCTTGAAAACTGCAAAAGAGTGGGGCAATACTTTAGGGCGCGACTCCTGGGCCTGAAAGAGAAATACGACTTCGTCAGTGAGGTGAGAGGTAAGGGGCTCATGATTGGCCTAGACCTTACGTGCAATGGCGTTCCTATTGTGAAGGGGTGCATGGAGCGGGGTTTCTTGATTAACTGCACTCAGGACCATGTCCTGCGATTTGTTCCTCCACTGATTATTCAGGAAAAAGAGATAGACCCACTCATCGCGTGCCTGGACGCACTTTTTGCGGAAATGACGGACAGCAAGCCATGAAGAAAGACCTCGTCACCCTCAGGGATTTAAGCGTCGATGATTTCGAGGCCCTTTTTGCACGGTCCATCCAGTTGAAAGGCCGTTATCAGACAAAGATCCCGGACCAGCCCCTTGTAGGGAAAACCCTTGGCCTCGTCTTTGACAAGGCGTCGACCAGGACCCGGGTCTCCTTTGAGTCGGCCATGAGCCAACTTGGAGGCGTGCCTCTTTTTTTGAATGCTAGAGACACCCAACTGATTCGAAATGAACCTATTGCCGACACGGCCCGTGTCCTGGCCAGGTACCTGGACTGCCTGGTCGTGCGAACCTATTCCCAGGATCTCCTTCAAGAATTGGCAGCAGCAGCCTCGATTCCTGTGATCAATGGACTTACTGATTTGTATCATCCCTGCCAGGTACTCAGCGACCTGATGACCATACTGGAGAGGAAGAGTAACCTGGCAGAGCTCAAGATCGTGTGGGTGGGAGACGGCAACAACGTGGCCCACTCGTGGCTCAATGCGGCAGCTATCTTAGGGCTTCAGTTGGTTCTTGCATGTCCTAAAGACTACTATCCTAAAAAAGAGATTCTGGGACCTGCCGAAAGGGAGACAAAAGGTTCCATACAGGTGCTTTCTGATCCGGAGGGGGCTGTTCGTGACGCAGACGTCATCTATACAGACGTCTGGACTAGTATGGGGCAAGAAAGCGAGTCCGGGCACCGCAAGAAAATCTTTAGGCCCTATCAGGTCAATCAGACCCTGGTGGCTTTAGCCAAGGATGATGTCATGGTGATGCACTGCCTGCCTGCTCACAGGGGCGAAGAGATTGCAGCCGATGTGCTGGAAGGAAAGCATTCTATCGTATGGGATCAGGCGGAAAACAAGCTCCACATGCACAAGGCCATTTTGGAAAGGTATATGGGTGATTAACCTTACAACGACACTTAGCTTGGCGGCTTTATCCTAAATTTTGTCATGCCGGTCCCGGATCGGGGTCCGGGATGACGGCTCCGGCATCTAGGAACTCAACAAACCCTACGAGGCAAACACCACTATCTTCGAACACTACCGACTGGATTCCGGCTTTTGCCGGAATCACATAGTCGTCATTGACGTTGTAGGGTTGATAGGATGGGAAGGGACGGGAGGTTTTCTTGGCAAGACAGATCAAGAAGATAGTATTGGCCTATTCAGGGGGCCTTGACACATCAGTCATCCTCAAATGGCTGGCAGAGACGTACCAGTGTCCGGTGGTGGCCTTTTCGGCAGATATCGGCCAGGGAGAAGAGCTGGATCAGCTGGAGGAGAAGGGGCTCAGTACCGGGGCTGAAGAAGTCGTTATTGAGGACTTGAAAGAGACCTTTGTGCGGGACTATGTGTTCCCGGCCTTTCGGGCCAACGCCATCTATGAAGGTCACTATTTGTTGGGGACCTCGCTTGCCCGTCCCCTGATTGCCAAACGACAGATTGAGATCGCCCAGAGCCGGGGCGCTGATGCAGTCAGTCACGGGGCCACGGGAAAAGGCAACGATCAGGTGCGCTTTGAGTTGACCTATCAGGCCTTGGCACCGGACATAAGGATCATTGCACCATGGCGGCAATGGTCGTTGAATTCACGCCAATCCCTGATGGATTATGCCAAGGCCCACGGGATTGCAGTTCCGACCACCCCGAAAAAACCGTACAGCACGGATCGAAATCTGCTTCACATCAGCTATGAGGGGGGCATCCTGGAAGATCCATGGGCGGGCGCGCCGGATGACATGTTCACCCTTTCCGTGTCTCCTCAAGAGGCCCCGGACAGGCCGGAGGTCATAGAAATATCCTTTGCCCAGGGGAACCCAGTGGCCATCAATGATGAGAAGCTGAGCCCCGCCGACATCCTTGCCAGGCTCAATGCCTTTGGGGGGCGAAACGGCATAGGCCGGCTCGACCTCGTGGAAAACCGGTTTGTAGGGATGAAGTCCCGCGGGGTGTATGAGACGCCAGGAGGCACGATCTTGAGAGAGGCCCATATGGCCATGGAATCGATCACCATGGACCGAGAGGTTATGCATCTTCGCGATTCCTTGATCCCCAAATATGCCGAACTTGTCTATTATGGATTCTGGTTTTCCCCTGAGATGCAGGTGCTTCAGACGACCATTGATGCAACACAAAAGACCGTGTCAGGCACGGTGCGTCTGGAGCTTTACAAGGGAAACTGTGGGGTCTTGGGCCGCAAGTCAGACATGTCCATGTACAGGAGTGATTTTGCTACCTTTGAATCGGACGAGGTGTATCGTCAGCAAGATGCAGAAGGCTTTATCCGCCTCAATGCGCTGAGGCTGCGAATTCAGGCCCTCATGAACAGTGAGGGAAAGCGCTAGAGGAGCCACTTCTCATGAACGTGAGCCGGTGGTACGTTTGTAAATGTCTGACGGTGTGAGCGGGTTTCTGACCTTTTCAAATATAAGTGCCTGTCGGCGGACTGGATGTGAGGAGGTTTTACAGAAGTTACTGCGGAGCGGCCGGAAGAGTCTCCAACTACCAATGACCAATAACTAATGACTAATGACCACTGAGGTGCCCTGTGTCCAAAAAGTTGTGGGACGGGAGATTTAGAGAAAAGACAGATCAAAGCGTAGAGTCTTTTACTTCTTCAATTGCTTATGATTGGCGACTCTATCGTTACGACATTGAGGGGAGCATCGCTCATTGCCGTATGCTTGCCAAGCAGTCTATTATTTCCCGGGAAGAGGCTTCCAGAATCATTGAAGGGCTCAGCGCCATAGGCAAAGAGATAGAGGCCGGCACCTTTGCATTTGACGAGGCCTTAGAAGACATCCATATGAACATAGAGGCCCGCCTGACCTCGGACATAGGCCCTGTGGCACAAAAGCTTCATACGGCAAGGAGCCGCAACGATCAGGTGGCCTTGGACGTTCGGATGTATCTGCGCGAAGAGGCAGGCATGATCTGCCAGAGGTTGACAGCCCTGCGGGGCGCCCTGGTGGCATTGGCAGAAAAAGAGATCGATGTGATCATGCCGGGATATACGCACCTTCGTCGTGCGCAGCCGGTGCTGTTGTCTCATCACCTCATGGCCTATTACGAAATGTTCACAAGAGACAGGGGCCGGGTTACGGATGTATTGAAGCGCATCAATGTCATGCCTCTGGGAAGTGCCGCCCTGGCCGGCACGACCTATCCCATCGATATGGCATACACTGCCGGCTTGCTCCGCTTTCCGGAGGTGTCGGCCAACAGCATGGATGCTGTAAGCGATCGCGACTTCATCGTGGAGTTTCTGGCTGCCGCCAGTATCTGCATGGTCCATTTAAGTCGCCTCTCTGAAGAGCTCATCTTGTGGTCGTCACGGGAATTCGGTTTTATGGAGATCCCCGATGCCTTTGCTACCGGCAGCAGCATCATGCCGCAGAAGAAAAACCCCGATGTCCCGGAGTTGGTGAGAGGAAAGGCTGGACGGGTGTTTGGAAGCTTGATCGCCCTGCTCACTATGATGAAAGGGTTGCCTCTGACCTACAATCGGGACATGCAGGAAGACAAGGAGCCTCTCTTTGATGCAGTGGACACGGTGAAGGGGGCTTTAGAGGTATACGAAAAACTGATCCCGAATCTGAAGGTAAACCGGGCGGCCATGGAGCAGGCAGTAGCAAAGGGGTGGCTGAATGCCACGGATGTGGCTGACTACCTGGTGACCAAGGGCATGGCCTTTAGGCAGGCGCACCGATGTGCCGGGCAGTTGGTCCTTCATGCCATGGAGCAAGGCAAGGAACTCCATGAGCTGTCGCTGGAGGCGTTGAAGGGGTTCTCAGAACTATTCTCAGAAGAGATCTTTGGACTGCTAACGCCCGAACAGATGGTCAACAGGCGTGGTTCGACGGGAGGTACTGCCAGAGAGAGCGTGGTCGGCGCCATCAAAGGGGCCAAGAAGATGATTGCCAAAGAGGCAGGAAAAGGTTGAGGCCGTTTCCTTCTTACTCAAGTTTTGCATCCTTATCAACCATTTGAAATAACGGCCAAAAGGGTGCCGAGGTTTCTGGAAAACGGAAGGAGCCAGGTTTGGGCTTTTTCCATGCAATGGAAGCCTCGGGATGGAAAAATGCGCTTCTCTTCGGCCTCCAATGCCTTTAGTAGCTGTGCAAAGATGGTGGGTGGCAATGGCTGCAGGCCTTTGTTCAGCGAAGTTTCCCATCCCTTTGTTGTGAAATCAGGGGGGTACAGGTCTTGACAAACCTACCATCTGTGGAAACCAGGGGTGCGAAACTTGAGCTTCTTCTTATCTTTCTGGCCGTCCTTCTGGCGCACGGAGCATGCGGGATAAAAGGGCCTCCGGTGCCCCGGGCCCTTGTGCCGTCGCCGGTGACAGACCTGGAGGCATCAGGTGTTGGCCATGACGTGCAGTTGGCATGGTCCATTCCCGAAAGGGGTGACGCAGGCTTTGAAGGGATAGAGGGTTTTAAGGTCTATGGGTCCAATGCCCTTGACTCAGAGACCCCCTGCCCCGGGTGTCCGATCCCTTTTTCTGAACGCCTTGACGTGAGACTCACCGACCCTGAGGCTATAGAAGTGGACGATGGCCGGGTCGTGTGTCACGTGAAGGTGACGCCTGGCCACCGATATGCCTTTAAGGTCGTGGCTTACCACAAGAGCGGCGGGGTGAGTGAAGACTCCAACATTGTTCAGGTGGCGGTGGAATGATGATCATCCGAAACCGATGGGAAACATTTTAGCCATTCGAACGGCAGAATGTTGAACAAGGAGTATGGAATGTCCAAATGAACCGTTGGTCATTCTGCGGTTCCTTGTTTTTCAATCGATATTCAGTCTTTTTTGACTATCGGAACATCCCCCAAAGACCCCGTGTGTCAACTGTGCGCTGGGGGTGGGCGCTTTAGTACCAAGGATCGAATGAGCTGACGATGCATCACTTTCACTACAAGAAGAATCAGATGTACTGCGAGGATGTCCCTGTCTCTGAGATTGCCCAAGAGGTGGGCACGCCTTTCTATCTTTACAGCCATGCCACGCTGCGGCATCATTTTCTCACCTTTAAAAAGGCCTTTGAGGGCGTGGATCACCTGGTCTGCTTTTCTGCCAAGTCAAATTCAAACCTTGCGGTGTTGGGACTTTTTGCAGGCTTAGGGGGCGGTCTGGATATTGTTTCAGGGGGCGAGCTTTTTCGCGGCCTAAAGGCAGGTATCCCTTCTAAGAAGATTGTCTTCTCCGGCGTAGGAAAGGGTGAGGAGGAAATCGCCTACGCCCTTGAGTCCGACATTCTCATGTTCAACGTGGAATCCTTTCAGGAGTTGTTACTCATAGACCAATGTGCGGCAAGATTGAACAAAAGGGCACCGGTGGCGCTACGTGTGAATCCCGATGTGGATCCCAAGACCCATCCCTATATCTCCACGGGGCTGAAGAAAAACAAGTTCGGTCTGAACGTGGGCGCAGTAGTAGATGCCTACAAGGCGGCCCACGACTGTGCCAATACAGACGTCATCGGCATCAGTTGCCATATCGGTTCCCAGGTCACGGAGGTGGCCCCTTTTATAGACGCCTTGTTGCGCATCAAAGAACTGGTCGCCACACTGGAGGCCCAGGGCATCTCCATTTCCTATCTGGACTTGGGAGGGGGCCTTGGAATTACCTATGATCAAGAGGCGCCGCCCCATCCCACGGAATATGGCAAGGCCATCATTGAGACCCTGGGCCAGGCGCCCGTGACACTGATCTTGGAGCCCGGCCGCGTCATTGTAGGCAATGCAGGCATCTTGGTGACACAGGTGCTTTATACGAAGGCCGGCGAAGAGAAGGATTTTGTGATCGTAGACGCTGCCATGAACGACCTGGTGCGACCGTCCCTTTATGACGCCTACCATGGCATCCAACCGGTAGTAAGAGATCAGGAAGGTACGGCCAAGGCCGACGTGGTGGGACCCATTTGTGAAAGTGGCGATTTTCTTGCCCGGGATCGCGAGATTGCCCAAGTCCAATCAGGGGACCTTCTGGCCATCATGAGCGCAGGCGCTTACGGGTTTACCATGTCTTCCAACTACAATTCCAGACGCCGCGTTGCCGAGGTCATGGTGAAGGGGGACCAATTCTTTGTGGTGAGAAAACGGGAGTCCTACGAAGACCTCATAAGGGGCGAATCGATCCCGCCTTTCTTGTGAAGCCACGGAGAAGGGCCGTCTATCCCATGCATGGTGAAGAGCCTGAAGGAATGAGCGAGAACCAGTGACCCGTGACCAGTGACCAGTGACGAGTTGACCTGAGACGAGGAGCGTCCAGGGTAACACAGAGCAGAGATCATGACAGAGACGGATATATCTTTTTTTAAGATGAGCGGTAGCGGAAACGATTTTATCATCGTGGACAACCGTGACCGCGTTGTCGGAGAAGAGAACTTAGGCTCATGGATTGCGTCGATCTGCAGGAGGAGGCACTCCGTTGGGGCCGACGGAGTGATCCTTATTGAAAGGGCAGAGAAGGCGGATTTCAAGTGGCGGTATTTTAATGCAGACGGTGGTGAAGTGGAGATGTGCGGAAACGGAGGCCGCTGCGCGGCCAGATTTGCCCTTTTAAAGGGGATAGCCGGGCCCCGCCTCAGATTCGAGACCATGGCCGGCGTGATTCAGGCCGAAGTCACGGGCGAGAGGGTCAAGTTGGAGATGCCTGAGCCTTCTGCTGCTGAGCTGGATTACCCCTTGGAAGTGGAAGGCGAGACCTTGACCGTGAGCAGCATCACCGTGGGCGTCCCCCATGTGGTGACTTGGGTAGAAGACGTGGAGGAGGCGCCGGTTGTCAGGCTCGGAAGGGCCATCCGGTATCACGAGCACTATTTGCCGGCAGGAACGAATGCGAACTTTGTGCAGCCTCTAGAAGACGGCACCCTTGCCATCCGCACCTACGAGAGGGGCGTGGAGGACGAGACCCTTGCCTGCGGGACCGGCTCGGTGGCTTCTGCCCTTATTGCCGCTTCAAAGGGGCTGGTCACTTCTCCCGGGGTGCTCCACACAAGGGGGGGCGAGCTGTTAAGGATCTATTTTGAACACCAGGGGCATGGTTTTGGCCATGTCTTTTTGGAAGGAGACGCAAAGGTCATTTACGAAGGCCGGCTCTGGAAGGAAGCGGTTTCATAGACAGCCAGTGACTGATGGATTCGTAAAAAGTCTTCAATTCGTTTCGCTAAATCGCAAAGATTCTCCGCCGCGGCGGATCAAACAGTTTGCAATTTTTGACGCTACGCTTCACTAAGAACCCTTAGCAAAAAGTGACCAGAACATGCTCATGAAAGACTTTTTACGAGCCTGTCAATGACCAATGACACATGACGAACCGTGGAGGACAACAGTGACGATTGAGAAATCTGAGAGACTAAAACGCCTTCCCCCCTATCTTTTCAAGGAGATTGATCGCCAAAAGGAAGAGGTCCGTGCCAAGGGCATGGATATCATCGACCTGGGTGTGGGTGATCCCGATCTTCCCACGCCTCCCCATATCATTGAGGCCTTGAAGGTGGCCGCGGCAGATCCCGCCAATCACCAATACCCCTCCTATTCAGGGATGGACGATTTCAATAGGGCGGCAGCAGCATGGTATAAGGGCCGATTCGACGTGGACCTGGACCCAAGCAATGAGGTCGTCACGCTTATCGGATCCAAAGAGGGGATTGCCCATCTTCCCCTGGCCTTTATCAATCCCGGCGATGTTGCCCTGGTGGCGAGTCCCGGCTATCCGGTTTATCATATTGGGACCCAGTTCGCAGGGGGGGAACCGTATTTCATGGACCTGTTGAAAGAGAACGGATTTCTGCCCGACCTTTCAGCCATTGCCCCGGACGTGGCCAAAAGGGCCAGGGTCATGTTCATCAACTATCCCAACAACCCCACGGCAGCCGTGGCCGACAGGGCCTTCTTTGAATCGGTTATCGCCTTTGCCGAGGAGCATGATGTGATGGTGTGCCACGACGCCGCCTATTCGGAAATGGCCTATGATGGTTACAGGCCCATGAGTTTTCTAGAGGTGGACGGGGCCCGGTCTGTTGGGATCGAGTTTCATTCACTTTCCAAGACATACAACATGACGGGCTGGCGGATCGGTTTTGCCGTGGGCAACCAAGAGGTAATCACCGGTTTGGGTCAGGTAAAGAGCAACATCGACTCCGGGGCCTTTCAGGCCATCCAGATAGCAGGAATGGCCGCCCTGGAAGGGGACCAGCGGTGCGTGGAGGAGATGCGGCAGACCTATCAGGAGCGTCGAGACATCCTGGTAGAGGGGCTAAGGGGTGTGGGTTTTTCCGTGGAAAAACCCCGTGCCACGTTCTACGTCTGGATGGAGGTGCCGGAGGGGTACACATCGGCCGGCATGACGAGCCGGCTTTTGACAGAAGCCGGCATCGTGACCACCCCTGGAAACGGGTTTGGCGCAGCCGGCGAAGGATACGTGAGAATGGCCCTTACCGTGACCAGCGGCCGCTTACGTGAGGCAGTGGAACGGATCCAGTCCATTGGATGGTAGGCATCGGGCATACATTGGTGTGGGGTCCAATCTCGGCAACAGGGTGGAGAATTGCCGCAGGGCCATAGAGGCTGTTGTGGCCAGTGAGGATTGCGTGCTGTTGGCCCAATCCCCCTTTTATGAGACGGAACCGGTCTACTTAGAGGATCAGGGTTGGTTCGTGAATGCCGCGGCCCTGATCCGGACCTCGCTTGAGCCTGAGGCCTTGCTGGCTCGACTTCAGGCCATTGAACAGAAGATGGGTCCCAGGGGGGAGAGCCCCAGATTTGGTCCCAGGGTCGTGGACCTGGATATCCTGTTTTTTGACGATCTTGTGTTGCAGGGAAGGGACCTTAAGGTGCCCCATCCAAGACTCCACGAAAGGCGGTTTGTGTTGAGACCTCTTTCAGACATCGCGGCCCGATTTGTGCATCCCCTTTTGGGAGAAACGGTGGGGTCTTTGCTGGCAAGCTTGAAGGATGGCCAGAAGAGGGTCCTGTTGTTGGAATGAGACTCCTTATTTTAGGCATTTTGATCTACGTAGGCTATCGGGCACTCAAGGCCTTGGTGCTTCCCGTGAAGCCGTCTGTGAGGTCCGAAAGGCAGCCGCCATCTGCTGAAGTGGATGACGTGATGGTCAAAGACCCCTTTTGTGAAAGCTATTTTCCCGCGAGAAAGGGTATCAAAAAGGTCATCAAGGGAGAGACCTTCTATTTTTGCAGCAAGGATTGCCTGGACCGGTATGTGGAACAGGTCAAGAAGTCGAGGGGCTGAAGGGTCCATTGGTCAAATGGTCGAATAGTCAATTGGTTAAATGGTCAAGTCGTTGGCGTGCGGACGACCATTTGACCATTCGACTGCTTGACCAATATACTAAGTACGGCGTGAACCATGACATACAATAGAACAACTTGGCTTATAGGGTTCTGGGTGTGTCTTTGTGGGATCATCCACGTGATGGCGCCCTCGTGCACATGGGCGGATATCTACCGCTATGTAGACAGCCAGGGGACCCTTCATTTTTCCAACGTCCCTACCAGGCCGGGGTACCGGCTTTACATAGGGGAGAATCAGAGGAATTCGGCCCGTCGCTCCTTGAACCGGTATGATCATTACATCTTAGAGGCTGCGCACCGGTATGGGGTGCCCTTTTCTCTCATAAAGGCCATCATTCAGGCAGAGTCTGATTTTGACCCCAATGCCGTCTCAGACGCCGGGGCCTGCGGGTTGATGCAGATCATGCCGGAGACGGCAAGAGATGTGGGGGTCACCGATGCCTTTAATCCCAGAGACAACATACTCGGTGGGGTACGCTACTTAAACGGGCTCCTGAGCCGGTTTGACGGCAATGTGCCTCTGGCCCTTGCGGCCTACAATGCCGGGCCCACCAAGGTGAGTTCCCTTGGCAGGATGCCCAGGATCAAGGAGACGAAACGGTTTGTACATAGGGTGTTGGAATACTCTGATGCCTACTGACGGATATGGGCCCTTGTCTTCGTACGGCGTCTGTCCCAGAGCTCGGCGTATTTTCTATTTTGATCAAGTAGTTAACCTTTTGTAGCAGGGCGGCCATGGCTGGGGCCACAAAACCCTTCCCAGATCTCTTGATGGCGGGAGGGGGGTACTTTTTTGTTGACAAAAAGTTCAAAAGGCATTTGAATCTTATGTCAAGGGCGGGAATAACTCAGTGGTAGAGTGCAACCTTGCCAAGGTTGAAGTCGCGGGTTCAAATCCCGTTTCCCGCTCCAGTTTTTTTCTGGCGGCATAGCCAAGTGGTAAGGCAGCGGTCTGCAAAACCGTTATACACCGGTTCAAATCCGGTTGCCGCCTCCAGGTTACATCAACGGCTTGCAGGTAATGTGAAAAACCTGCAGGCCGTTTCTGGGTTTAGGCCTTGTCTGGCCTGTGTGATGTCCAGGGGATCACGAGGTATGGGGGCACTGCCGCGGCTTTCAGGTAGCCCACAGCCGGATAAAGGATTGACAATGGGGCATGGTTCGCATATCATTATGTTTTGAATAAGAGCTAGGCTGTTTTTCCCTCTTCAGAGGCGGGCATTTCCATCATGGCCTTTGACCAGAAAAAGAAGGCCCAGACTCTGTGGGCCATAGCAGTAGCGGCAATGGGTGTGCTTCTGTGTGTCAAGACGCCCTATGCCCTTCGCCAAATACCTGATAATTCCTTTCTGAACTTTACCCGGTATTTTATCGCCGCCCTGCTCGTTTTGGGGGGAGTGAAAAGACTGTATTCACTCTATTTTTCCAAGCCCGAGGAGTCGTCCCATGAGGAGTAGACTCGGCGACGTAGATTATTTTTTGGAGCGTTAGGTCACCATGGTAGTCCTGAAAATGCCAGAAAAACAGACGGCTGGCGGCCAGAAGGAAGATGGGTCTGCCGTGCAGCAGGACGTACAATACCGTGAGCAGCTCTGGGAGATCACCAACCGGATCCATTCTGCAAACAACCTCGATGAAATCCTCCTAGATCTTAAAGACGACGTGACCAGCCTCTTTGAGGCAGAGCGGGTCACGGTTTACGTGGTAGACGGCATCAAGAAGGAACTGGTGTCCAGGGTGAAGTCAGGCGATGAGGTGAGTGACATCCGGGTGCCTATCTCTCCGGAGAGTCTTTCCGGCTACGTGGCCTATAAGGGTGAGTTGATCAACATCGAAGATGTGTATGACCAGGAGCAGCTGGCGGCCATCGATCCGGACCTCAAATTTGATGATCAGTGGGACAAGAAGTCCGGGTTTCATACCCGGCAAGTGTTGGCTGCGCCCATCAGTTTCCAGAAATATCTCCTTGGGGTCGTTCAGATCATCAACCGCAAGGACGGCCAACCTTTTACCGAGCGCGATGAAGCAGGACTCCAGGAACTGGCTGAGACCCTAGGGATTGCCGTCTACAATCAGAAGCGGATGGCCAAGGCCCGTCCGGGCAAGTTTGACTATTTGGTGGAAAACGGGCTCTTGACCCAGAAGGAGCTTGACAAGGCCATTTCAGATGCGCGGCAGACCAAGAAGGACGTTCAGTCCACCCTGACCCAGAATTTTAAGATCGCCAAAAAGGATCTTGGCAAGGCCCTCAGCCAGTACTACAAAGTGCCTTTTGTAGAGTATAATGAACAGACGCCGATCCCGGGTGAACTTCTTACGGGGCTGAAGACGTCATTCATGAAGAGGAACCATTGGGTCCCCATTAGGAGAGAGGACGACAAGATTGTCATCGCCGTTGACAATCCTTTCCACCTTCAGAAGATAGACATGATCAAGCTCCTCTTTGCCGGCCAGGAGCTGACCTTTCACATAGCCCTTCGAGAAGACATCGACAAGTTCCTTTCGCTGTTTTACCAAAAAGAGAAGGAGCAAAAGGATATTGACGAGATCCTCGGCCAGTTGGCGGTTGAGGACGAAGAGATTGAGGAAGCGGAAAAGGCGGTCACCGAGGAGGACAACGCCATTGTGCAGCTGGCCAACAAGGTCATTTTGGATGCCTATGCGCGAGGGGCATCAGACATTCACGTAGAACCCTATCCCGGCAAGAAGAATACTGAGATTCGGTTCAGAATCGACGGTGTGTGCCAGCTCTACCAGACAGTCCCCTACAGTTACCGCGCGGCTATTGTCTCGCGCCTCAAGATCATGTCGGATTTGGACATTGCCGAGCGCCGCAGGCCCCAAGACGGCAAGATCAAGTTCAGAAAGTATGGCGGCAAGAACATAGAGCTTCGCGTGGCCACCGTTCCCACGGCAGGCGGCTTGGAAGACGTGGTCATGCGTATCCTCCATAGCGGCGACCCCCTGCCCCTGGACAAGATAGGCCTTTCCAAGTCAAATTATGAGCAATTTCTTACTATTGTCACACAACCCTACGGCCTTATCTTCCTCTGTGGCCCCACAGGCTCGGGTAAGACCACGACCCTTCATTCCGCCTTGGGGTACATCAACAGGCCGGATATCAAGATATGGACGGCAGAAGACCCCGTGGAGATCACGCAGGGGGGGTTGCGTCAGGTCCAGGTCCACCATAAGATAGGTTTTGATTTTGCCACAGCCATGCGTTCCTTTCTCAGGGCCGATCCGGACGTCATCATGGTCGGTGAGATGCGTGACAAGGAGACGACGCACATCGGCATAGAAGCCTCACTCACCGGTCACCTTGTCTTTTCCACCCTGCACACCAATAGCGCCCCGGAGAGTATCACGCGACTGCTCGATTTGGGGATGGACCCTTTTAATTTCGCCGATGCCATCTTAGGCATTATGGCCCAGCGTCTGGTGCGCACCCTGTGCAAGAAATGCAAGAAACCGTATCACCCCAGTCAAGCAGAATACGACGAGCTGGTTAGAGAGTATGGCCCTAAAGATTTTGAGAGGGTGAACATCCCTTATTCCAAGGACCTTACTCTTTATAAGGCCAACGGGTGTCCTGAGTGCAACAATACCGGATATCGGGGACGTATGGGCCTTCATGAGCTCCTGGTTGGAACAGACCCCATGAAGAAACTGATCCAGATGAAAGCCACCATGGACGACATCAGGGATCAGGCCATCAAGGACGGCATGACCACCCTTAAACAGGATGGTGTAGAGAAAGTGCTCACGGGGTACGTGGATTTGTTGCAGGTGAGAAAGGTCTGTATCAAGTAGAATCGCGGATTCACCGCTGCCGTCGTCAACCTTTAATCGTTCAATCCCCCAATCCTTTCATTCCTCCATTCCTTTTCCGCTTCCCGGAATTTTTTAAGCTGGCCTTCATAATATTCCATGTCCTGGGGTCCCATGGCCAGGGCCTCTGTGGTGGCCGTGATGGCCTTGTCATATAAGCCGTTTACATAATAGCTTTCTGCCAGGGTATCGAGCACATAGGGGGCGGGATTGATCGCTGCAGCTTCTTCTGCATAGACGAGGGCCTTTATGGGGTTTCGGTATTGACTTTCCTCGCATGTGGCGTAGATCCAGGCCAGGTTATTCAATGTCTCTGGGTTTTGGGGCGCCAGCTCAATAGCCCTTTCATAGGCCACAATGGCCTGTCCGTAAGCGCCCTTTTGAAAGTGAATCGTGCCGAGCAGGGTGTGAAGCTTTGGGTCATCGGGATTCTCCTTGAGCTCCCTTTCTACGATCCTTTCAAGAAGATGGGTGTTTAGGGCCTGTCCCGCCTTCCCGAAGTTCATGGCATAGCCCACATATCCTACGCAAAAGAGCCCTACCACAAAGACGGCGATACTTGCCTGGAGCTTACGGTCATGCCGTGTGATCCAGCGGCCGTCAGCCTCGCACTTGTTTAGATAATCGATGCGCTGGCCAATGCTGAAATGGTGCCAGTTGGGCCTGTCGTGGCTCTTGCCCGAGTGCAAGGCGATCTTTTCCAGAGAGGAGACAAGGCCTGCGCTGGTCCCTAAAAGACTGAATGCGTAAAGATCGGCCTGGCGCTCACAATTACGCATGAAGTATCCGAAGATGTACCTGAAATAGACAAAAAGGGTGGCTGCCATGGCCACAACAAAGAGGATGGACGTGTACGGGAATAGTTCGGCCTTGGGGTCTAGCGTGATGGGCAATGCAAGGTCGGTGACCATGATCCCATAGAGGATAAGGTCAAAGACGGCATAGGAGACCAAGATAAGACCCAGGAAGAATACAAGGTACAGGAGGAGGTGCTTTTTTTTGACATGACCGATCTCGTGGGCCATGACCGCGTCCAGCTCAAAGTCATCCAGTATCCGGAGGAGACTTTCTGTCACAAGGATGTATCGGAACCGCTTGACCAGTCCCATGACACCGGCGGTCAGCAGTCTTCCTTCAAAGATGGGCCAGTTCAAGATGTTGTTGTATCCAATACCGGCCTGGTGGCAAAGGGCCTCGATCCGTCTTCTTGCAGGAGAGTCGGCCAAGGGACGGCATTTCCAGAAAGACTTGATCAAGGAAGGGGTCACAACCACAAGGGCCCCGAGGAAGCAGGAGAAGAAGACGACTTGTCCTTCCGGCGTGGCCAATAGATTTTTTGGAGTCTCAAAGGGGAGGGCGTCTATGATATCCAGCCCTATGGAGATAAGGAGCCAGGGCAGAATGATAGGAAGGTTAAAGGTGACATTGGACATGACATAGGACCGCCTGGAGATCTTGCTTTGGAAAAGACGTCTGTAAGGTTCATAGGCAATGGCCCAGATGATAGTAAGGTAGAAGACGAAGAGGCCGATAAACAAAAGGGCCACCAAGGTGGGCGAAAGGGAAAAGAGGGGGTGGGGCTTTATAAAGAGCTTCAAATTCAAGACGTAAACATCGAGTGCGAAAATCACCACCGCCATCATGGCCAGGCGGTTGAAGACACGGTCAAAGCGGCCATGGAGGCCATGAGCCCCGCGTTGATCAATCTGCCTGGAAAGGGTTCTAAAAGAGGCCTGGGTGAAAAGGACGAAGATGGCCACAAGGGCGAAAAACGCCACGGCCGTGTCAAGAGGGCTAAGGTAGGGCTGTTCTGGAGGGAGGTAGACGGTGTAGATGAGAAGGACCAGAATGAAGTAGACAAAGTTGCGATACATCCATCATTTTTAACATAAACCGCCCTGGGGTTCAACCAGCAAGGCCGGTCCGATTCTCCCCCTTTTCCGCTAATGCCCTCTTTAAAAGCGTTTCAAGCACAAAGCCGCCGTAGCGGGAAAACCGTGGTATCTCTTATTGGCTCCCTAAATGGTAACTGACAAGGTGCAGCAGGGGCGTTCAACAGGCTTTTCTGCCAACAGGTCAACCCTAACGTTGCAAAAGTCGAGGATGCCGTAAGTCCAAGGCGTCGAGGGTGAGGCTGTAGTATGCTACGCCGAACCCTTGACAACGCGGGAGATGCGGTATCATCGGCTTTCTCCAAGAGTAAAGAACATGGCAGGTTTTTCGCTTTTCGTGGATGCCACTGGTAGTCCATTCGACAAAATTGCCCAAACAGGGCGCAACGTAACACTATCAATGCTTTTTAGGACCTTTTGGCATGTTGTTTATGCAACATTAGGGTCAAGGCTGGTCCCAAAGCCTATCGTATAATGGTTCAGAAAAGACGGGAGGGTTTCATGCAACAGCCGCTGATGCCGGCGGGCCTAGCGAGAGATACAAAAGACCGCTATCCCACCGGGCGACTGTGGCGCTTTTATCTACGGTAAGATGGGTCTTTTAGGAAGCCCTCAGGATTTCCTTCAGCCGCTTGGCGTTCTTTACGGCATGGCCTTCAAAGTCGTTGTCGAAATACACGAACGTGTCTTTTCCCCAGACCTTGATCTTTTCAGCCCAAACCTGGAGTTCTTCCTCAGAATAATCAGAGCCATAGAGCTTCCTGGAGCCGTGGAGGCGGATGTAGATAAAATCGGCCGTCACCACCTCCTTAAACGGATAGCGACCGGCCGTGTCCGCAATGCAAAATGCCACATTGTATTCTTTCAACAGGTCGAATAGGTGGTCACTGATCCAAGAAGGGTGGCGGACCTCCAGTGCATGCCGCAGATTCGGGTCCAGAACTTTACAGAATTGCTTGAATCTGTTTTCATCAAAGGCAAGGCTCGGGGGAAGTTGGAAGAGCCCGACGCCCAATTTGTCTCCAAGGCCGGCGGCTGTTTTATACAGCCGATCCAAGGGTTCTTTTGGATCTTTCAAACGCTTTGTGTGCGTGATGTACTTGCTCGCCTTGACCGACCAAAGAAAGCCATCAGGCGTTCTATGCCTCCAGTTTTCAAAGGTCTTGGGCTTGGGAAGGCGGTAAAAGGTGGCGTTTAGTTCCACCGTTTCGAAGTGTTGGGCGTAGTATTCCAGCCATCTTGATTTGGGCCAGCCTGGAGGGTAGAATAGACCTTGCCAGTGGGGATAGGTCCATCC
>Ga0272444_10002106_pt1 | contig 18668 bp, 11 predicted proteins | sample SSMForm13_FD_201033 | JGI IMG/M metagenome (GOLD analysis project Ga0272444, IMG submission 201033) | Marine sediment archaeal communities from Little Sippewissett salt marsh, Falmouth, MA, United States - SSM-Form-13 | ecosystem: Environmental > Aquatic > Marine > Wetlands > Sediment ... | reverse complement strand
GAAGCGGGAAGCAAAAAAGCGCGGAAGGATGTGAAGCGCCGTCAGGATTTATCCGAGAGGTCGTTTGCCTGGTCAACGAGATATGGGTATAAGCGAGCGAGATGGCGAAATTTGTGGCGCATGGAGATTCAAGACTTTCTTATTGCCGCCGTCCAGAATATTGCCATCCTGATGCGGCAGTCCACGGGAAAGATGTCAAAGAGCAATGTTCGGACAGGAGAAATGCATTGGGGCGATGCAAAATATTTACAAATAGTTGTTATTGTTAATATATTTAAGAACCTTTTCGGTATCGGCCATGTTTTGCCGAGCCCTGCTTAACGGACGTGCAAAAATTTCTCCCGGACTCTTCTATAGGGATACGGGAGTGTCTGTATTTTTAAAAAAATCATTTGGGCAACAGGCCGTCAACGCCTGACCCTTATAAATTTCAGATGAGGGATGGCTTTACTGTGCTGCCCACAAAGACCTTTTTAGCGGTGAGATTGTAGGCTACGCACTGGACTCGAGGATGACGCAAGAACTTGTCATTACATCTTTATTGATGGCGGTAAGAAGAAAACGGCCTGAGCGCGGGCTCATCAATCATTCTGACCGTGGAAGTCAGTACTGTTCATTTGAATACCAGAAACTCCTTGATAGTTTTCATATGAAAGCTTCCATGAGCCGGAAGGGCTGTTGTTATGATAATGCGCCTATCGAAAGTTTTTGGGGAACCATGAAGAGCGAGCTTATCTATCATCGTCGTTATGCCACAAGAGAACATGCAATTAGAGAGATCACGGAATATATTGAGATATTTTATAATCGACAACGACTTCAGAAGAGGCTTGGCTACGTATCCCCTGTTGGGTATGAACAGCAATTCTATGCAGGGAGGAACGCAGCTTAAATATTTTTTATTGGTGTCCACTATTGACATCAGGGGTCAAAATGCTGCGAGAAGGAGAGTAGAGAAAGAGCCATCCTGGCCAGGTTAAGGGAAATTATTCGATTACGAATTGTAGATTGAAAAAAATGAGGCCCGATGATGCAAGATAAGAATACACCGGAACTACCTGATCACATTTCCACTCGGACGTCTGGTATATTTTCGATTTTTCACCTTCCTGGCCTTATGGGCAGATGGGGTGCCTGGATTGTTTTGTTGGCGGCTCTTCTGATCACTTTCAACGCCTGGTATTCGGCTGGAGGCGAAGCAAAAAAAAGAACTCAAGCGCGTTTTGATTTTCGGGTTAAGACAATAGAAACAGGGATCTACGAGCGCCTCCAGACTTATGAATTTCTGCTCCGAGGGGGGGACGGTCTTTTTGCGGCTTCCGACGAAGTCACCCGGGAGGAATGGCGGACCTATGTAACGACGTTGCAGGTTAATCAATATTACCCGGGAGTTCAAGGGGTTGGCTTTTCTAAACGAATTCTTTCTTCTGAAAAGGCGGCTCACATTCGTCAGATTCGCGGCGAGGGTTTCCCTCAATACTCTATCAAACCAGACGGGGATCGGCCGGAATACACCTCGATAATCTTCCTGGAGCCCTTCGATTGGCGAAATCAGCGGGCTTTTGGCTATGACATGTTTTCCGAACCCACCCGTAAAGAAGCCATGATCAGAGCTCGTGACACAGGAACAGCAGCCTTGAGCGGCAAGGTCACCCTGGTCCAGGAAACGGACGAAGACATACAGGCAGGCTTTCTCATCTACCTGGCGATTTACCGCAAAGGAGAACTGAAAGAAACCACGGAACAGAGGCGTAAGGCGTTAATGGGATATGTTTACAGCCCTTTTCGTATGAATGATTTCATGAAGGGTGTTCTGGTAGAAAATAAGGATTACGTTAAACTTCAGATCTTTGATGGCGATAAGCCACTTAAAGAAACCCTGCTATATCACAGCGATACCGCGAAAGAATCCCAAAACTACTCTGAAGGCCGCCATTTTGCCACTCACCAATCCATCCTGGAATATGCCGGCCATCGGTGGCTGTTATCTTTCGTTTCCTCAAAATATTTCGAAGAAGGCATCGAGACCGGCTTAACGAACTTCAGCTTATTGCTTGGCATCATCAGCAGTCTGCTGTTATTTGGCATGGTGTTGTCTTTAACCAAATCGCGTAACCAAGCCATCGCTCTGGCTAATACGACATTGGACCTGGAAAAGGCTAATATAGGATTAAGGAAAGAAATCACCGAGCGCAAGCAAGTCGAAGAAGCTCTTAAAAAAAGTGAAGAGCTTCATAAGGAAGCGCAGCATGTTGCTCAGATAGGGCATTGGGAGCTTAATTCACCATCAGGAACACCGGTGTGGTCAGAAGGAATATTCCATATATTAGAGCTTGATCCAAAAAAGAGCGAACCTTCTTTTGCAGCACATGTAAACATTATCCATGATGAGGATTGGGGTCTTCTGGATAATTCCATTCAAGAACTAAGTACTAATGGGACACCTTTTGATATTGAATTTAGAATAAAACGATCGAATGGTGAAACCCGCTGGATGCATGCAAGAGGTTCAGCAGTTAAGAGTGAAGATGGTAGCGTCACCCGAATGTTTGGAACCGCTCAAGATATAACCAAACGCAAGAGCTTGGAAGAAGAGCTCTTAAGGGCTCAAAAGCTTGAATCCGTGGGGCTGCTTGCGGGCGGCATCGCCCATGATTTTAACAACATCCTGACCACGATTCTCGGCAATGTTTCCTTGGCCAAAATGCAGATGACACCTACTGGGGAAACATTTGAAATGTTAAGCGAAGCCGAGAAGGCTTCAATAAGGGCGAAGACACTGACAAAACAGTTATTGACATTTGCCAAAGGAGGAGCGCCAGTAAAAGAGCCCGCCTCAATCAAAGATATCCTCAAAGAATCGCCTTCCTTTGTGCTTCGAGGCTCAAAATCCAGTTGCAAGTTATCGATAGCAGAAGATCTCTGGCCGGCTGAGGTTGACGTCGGGCAGATCAGTCAGGTCATTAATAATATTGTGATCAATGCGAACCAAGCCATGCCGGGAGGAGGAATCATTCAGGTTGCGGCAGAGAATCTAATAATAGAGGACAGGCATGGTCTGCCGGTTAACCCCGGCAGATACATCAAGATATCCATTAAAGATCAAGGAGTGGGTATAGCGGAAAAACATCTTGCAAACATATTTGATCCTTATTTTACAACCAGGCATGCCGGGAGTGGCCTCGGGCTTGCCACGACCTATTCCATCATCAAAAAGCACAATGGACATATTGCGGTGGAATCCCAACTGGGGGTTGGTACGACATTTCATATCTATCTGCCCGCTTCCGACAAGGCAATTCCTGAAAAAGAAGAAATTAAGCTAATTAAGGGCCATGGCAGGATTCTGGTGATGGATGATGAAGCGCCGTTAAGGAAGATGGTCGGAAGAATGCTGGGGCGCCTGGGTTATGAATCAGAATTTGCAAAGGACGGGTCTGAAGCGATTCGGATGGTTAAAGACGCCAAAGAAGCTGAAAAGCCCTATGATGCTGTCATTCTGGATTTGACCATTCCCGGCGGGATGGGCGGCAAAGAAGCGATTAACAAATTACTTGAGATTGATCCTGAGATGAAAGCCATTGTTTCCAGTGGTTACTCCGACGATCCGGTCCTGGCGAATTTTCAGGAATATGGCTTTAAGGGTATGATGCCCAAACCATTTGAATCCAGGTCATTGAGCAAGGTGTTGCATGAGGTGCTCAAGGGAGAAAAAGAGTGATTGTCGGGCTAGTATGGTAGTGTAAAATATCTTGTGTAAATTATAAAAGGTCGTAAAAAAGGCGCTTTTCCAATATAAGGGTTTTGTCCAAGAAACCATAGATAAAGGAGAAGCGCCATGAAGATGGAAATTACAGTAGCAGAAGTGACGGATATTATCAACGGAATCTGTGAGGAACAACAGAACCTTTTTGCCATGATTCGAGAGAACATACAAGAAACAGGACAATATCTTTCCATACTTATGGATAAGGAACTGAGCCATTTTCTGGGAAGAGACCGTTATGTTCGCTGTCAGGAGGATACAAATCATCGCAATGGTTCCTATCATCGCAAATTTACACTGAAAGGCATCGGCAAAGTCGATCTTAAGGTACCGCGGGATCGAAATGGCCTTTTCAGTACCCAGGTCATTCCACGAAGCAAACAATATGAAGATGTTCTGAGGGAGGACCTCAGCGTTATGTTCCTGGCCGGCGTAAGTACGCGCACCCTCTCGATGATGTCCGAGCGGCTCATCGGACGTAAACTCTCCGCCGGTGAGATAAGCAACGTAAGCAAGGAACTGACAGCTGCCGTTGAAGCGTGGAGAGAGCGGGATCTATCAAAGGAATCTATTAAATAATTATCCGAAAATGGAGTGTTCACCGGGATCGAATATAGAGACCATCAAGGGCCGGCTACATATATTGGGATGGCATAACGATTACACAGATTATGGGACAATTCAGCTTGTACAAGCATGTTATCAGGATGGTTGAGAACACCAAAAATATCGGCAAAAATGAAACTGGCGGAAAATACTTTCTGTCATGCAAGATAATCGCAACTTTTAACCAACCATGTAAAATCTTCAACCGTCCCATTTAAAGGTGGTGACCATGCCAACAAATAAGAAAAAAGCACCCCCCACCAAAGCCAGCCAGAAGAAAAAGCTGGTAAAAAAATACCTTATAATTGTCGGTATTGGTGCTTCCGCCGGTGGCCTGGAAACCCTGGAAGCCTTTTTCCGCAAGATGCCGCCAGATTCCGGTATGGCCTTTGTGATCATCCAGCATCTGAGTCCCAAGCACAAAAGCGTCATGGCGTCGTTGCTGGCCAAACACACACAGATGGCCGTGGGTGAAATCCAAGACGCAAGCCCTCTTGAACCCAACTGCGTGTACCTCAATCCCCCAAATAAAAATGTGGCTGTTTTCAACCAGATCCTTCACCTGATGGAACCTGTTAAAACCGGCGCGATCAACATGCCGATCGATTATTTTTTCCGAGCTCTCTCCGAAGATCAGAAAGAAAAGGCCATAGCCATCGTTCTATCGGGGACGGCCTCAGATGGAACCCTGGGCATCAAGGCCGTCAAGGGTGAAGGCGGCATGGTCATGGTTCAGGACCCTGATACGGCCAAGTATGAAGGCATGCCCAAAAGTGCCATTGAAACCGGTCTGGTGGATTTCATTCTTCCAGTGGAAAAGATGCCGGAACACCTGATCCGTTATGTGAAACATCCGGTTATCAAGAGACCCGGCAAGATCGTTTTTAGTGAAACCAGCGGCCAACATCAGCTTCAGAAGATTTTCGCGCTGATCCGAAGTGCAACGGGTCATGATTTTTCCCATTACAAGCACAGCACTATCGAACGCCGATTAGAGCGCCGCCTGGCGGTTCACCAGATCAATTCACTGCCCGACTACATCCTGTTCATTCAAAAAAACCCTTCTGAAATCGAAACCTTGTTCAAAAACCTGGTCATCGGCGTGACCAGCTTTTTCAGGGACCCGAAAGCCTATGAGGTGATCGAAACGCAGGCGCTTGCAAAAGTGATAGAAGCCAAGCACCCGGAAGACACGCTGCGCTGCTGGGTCGTGGGCTGCTCCACCGGCGAAGAGGCGTATTCTTTTGCCATCCTCATCTCAGAGGCCATGGAGAAGCTCAAAAAGCATATCAATGTCCAGATATTTGCCACGGATATCGACGAGGCAGCCATTGAAGATGCCCGAAAGGGGATTTATCCGGCCAGCATTGCCGGGGATGTTTCCGAACAGCGCCTGCGCCAGTTTTTCATAAAAGAAGAGGGCTTATTCAAAATCAAGAAGCAGGTCCGGGATATGGTTGTTTTTTCCCTGCAAAGCGTCACCAAGGACCCGCCCTTTTCAAAGCTGGATTTGGTGAGTTGCCGGAACCTGATGATCTATCTGGACACTACACTTCAGAAAAAAATGATCCCGATATTTCATTACACCTTGAATCCGGGAGGGACTTTGCTGCTGGGGACTTCCGAGACCATCGGCGAATTTACGGATTTATTTGCGCCGATTGACTCCAAATGGAAAGTCTATCAGCGAAAAGAAGGCTTTTCGAGCGGCATTGTCGACTATTCAAAAGGAATCGCAGACGAAAGATCAGAGGGCACCGGGCCTGAGGCCGGTCAGCAATTGCCAGCGCCAAGCGATATCCAGGCCCTGGCCGAAAAGGCGATACTGGACGGGTACGCCCCTTCCGGTGTTTTGGTCAATGACAAGTACGAGATTCTGCATTTTGTCGGCCGGACGGAAAAATACCTGGTGCCACCCACGGGCAAACCCAGTTTCAATATTTTAACCATGGCCCGTCAGGATCTCAAATACAAATTGACGACCACGCTGAACAAAGCGTTTCGAGATAAAACCCACACGACACAGAAGGGTGTCCGGATCAAACTGAACGGCACTTTCACAGTGGTTGACATCACCGTCGGACCTTTATCCGATAAGGGTGATTCCAAGGGGTTGATGCTGGTCGTGTTTGAAGACACAACCCCCGCGCAAGTCGCCGACGGTGCATTGGATAAAAAACCCAAAGATAAAAAGCAGACTTCGGAAATCAAGCAGCTCGAACAGGATCTTCAATCCACCCGGGAATATCTTCAGTCCACCATCGAAGAACTGGAAACCTCCAACGAGGAGCTCAAATCGACTAACGAAGAGCTTCAGTCGGTCAACGAGGAGCTTCAAAGCACCAATGAGGAGCTTGAAACCTCCAAGGAAGAGCTTCAATCCACCAACGAGGAGCTGTCCACGGTCAATGCGGAGCTTCAAAACAAGGTGGATGAACTGTCAAAGTCCAGCAATGACATGAACAATCTGCTGGCCGCTACCGAGATCGCCTCGATCTTTTTGGATAGCCATCTTTACATCAAGCGATTTACACCTGCGGCAGCCGGGGTCATCAAATTGATACAAACCGATATCGGCAGGCCGATCGGCGACCTGAAAACAAGTTTTCCGGAGGTTGATCTGGCCGACCAGGCGAAAACGGTTTTAAAAGACCTCAACACCATCAGCACTGAAATCTTGTCGGACGGTGGCATCTGGTATTCATTGAAGATGATGCCCTACCGGACGGTTGAAAATGTGATCGAAGGGGTGGTGATGACCTTTATTAACATCCATGATGTAAAAAAGGCAGGCATCGTCAAGCGGTTAGCGGTCGTTTTGGAAGATACCAACGACGCCATCGCAGTAATGGATTTCAAGGGACAGATCAGGGCCTGGAACAAAGGGGCTGAGGCCATGTACGGCTACAGCGAATCCGAGGCCCTGCAAATGAATTATGCGGTACTGATTCCAGAGGATTGTCCCGAAGAGATCAATGAAATCACCGCGAAGTTGCGGAAAGGTGAAATCATCAAATCATTTAAGAGCCGACGACGGACCAAAGACGGAAACCTTTTGAACATCTGGCTGACCGCAACAGTGTTGACCGATGAAACCGGTTGTCCTGTGGAGATTGCGGTCACGGAGCGTGATCTGGCCTGGCTGTCGAAAGAATAGAGGGGTTAAAGATGGACAAAGAAACAATTTCCGCCGACAAAGCCAAACTGAGGCGGCTTGCCGAAAAGACCCTGAAAGAAACCGACGACGACGACAACGACGATCTTTCAGAAAAATCCCCGGAAGACATTGCGTCCTTGATCCATGAGCTTCGCGTACACCAGATCGAACTTGAGATGCAAAACGAGGAGCTCCGTCGCACTCAAGGTGAGCTTGAAAAGACGCGAAACCGCTATTCGCATTTGTATGACTTTTCGCCGGTGGGGTATTTTGCGATCAGTGAAAAGGGGATTATCGAAGAGGCCAACTTGACTATCGCATCCATGTTAAAAGTGGATCGGAGTGTCTTGATCGGAAAGCCTCTTACTCAATTTATCCTGAAGGATGATCAAGACATTTACTATAAACATAAGCAGCGCCTCTTGAAAACAGAAACGCCCCAGGTATGCGCACTGCGGTTTGTGAAAAAGGATGGGCATAAGTTTTACGTCCGCTTGGAATGCTTGGTCATAAAAACCAAGGACAAGGATATCGGTGAGATCCGGGTAGCTGTCAGCGATATCACCGCGCTCAAGCAAACGGAGAATAAACTGCGGGAACAAGAGGCTTTTTCCCGCACACTGATCGATGCGATACCCATCCCCGTTTTTTACAAGGACAGGGATGGGCGATACCTCGGATTCAATAAAGCTTTCGAGACATTTTTCGGTAGAACAAGGGAAGAACTAATAGGAAAAAGTGTTTTCGATATCGATCCACCAGACCTTGCAGCAAGATATCACGCTCAAGATGAGCAATTGCTTAAATACGGCGGCTCACAGCAATACGAGTCTCAAGTTAAAACTGCCCAAGAAGAAATGCGAGATGTTATTTTCTATAAGTCTGCATTTTCGGACAAGATCGGATCTGTCACGGGTCTGATTGGTGCAATTGTGGACATAACAGACCGCAGCGTAGCCGAAAAACTGCTGAAGGATAGCCAGGAGAAATTTAAGTCAATGGTGGATAATATCGGGATCGGAGTGGCGCTGATCAGTCCCAAGATGGAGGTACTGGAACTCAATCGCCAGATGCGTCAATGGTTTCACGGCGTTGATCCAGGCAATCTTCTGATCTGTCACAGCGTTTTTAACGATCCGCCGCGCGACAGCATTTGCGATTCCTGCCCGACGGCACAGACGCTGCGAGACGGCAAAACGCATGAGGCCATAATCGATAAAACGCATGCGGGGGAAACCCGGAGCTACCGGATAATATCTTCACCAATAACCAGCGATGATGGTGAAGTGACAGCCGCTATCGAGATGTTAGAAGACATTACTGAGCGTTTAAGGCTTGAAGACCAACTGCGCCAGGCACAGAAACTTGAATCCATCGGCAATCTTGCAGGGGGTATTGCTCATGATTTCAACAATATTTTATCGTCCATCATCGGATTTACGGAACTATCGCTCGACGAGGTGACAAAGGGATCAAATTTGGAAGACAATCTGCAAGAGGTCTACACGGCCGGAAAAAGGGCCAAAGAGTTGGTAAGCCAGATACTGGCATTTGCAAGGCAAACCAACGAGGAGGTCAAACCCGTCAATATCGGGGAAATAGTAAGAGAAACGCTCAAGCTGATTCGATCGTCCGCTCCTACTGATATTGAAATCAGAAAAATGATAAACAGTGATTCTCTCGTTATCGGCAATGCGACGCTGTTGCAGCAAGTGCTAATGAATCTTGCAACCAATTCTATGGATGCGATGGAAACGAATGGTGGGATATTGGAGATTGCCGTATCCAGTGTTGTCGTCGATCAATCTTTTGCGGAGGATCACAAGCTTCTCGGGCCGGGTGATCATGTGAAAATTACTGTATCCGATACGGGTGACGGTATTGATCCAGAGAAAATTAAATTCATCTTTGAACCGTACTACACCACCAAGCAAACCGGAAGAGGCACCGGTTTGGGACTCGCCTCAGTGCACGGCACGGTGAAGAAATACGGTGGTACCATAATAGCAGAAAGCCAGCCGGGGCAAGGATCGACCTTTACGATACTGCTGCCGGTCACCCGAAGGCAGGAGGTCATGCATCCCTATCAACCTGGAGCGTTACCACATGGTAACGAGAAAATCCTGTTTGTCGATGACGAACTGCCCATTGCCAAAATGGGCCAACTGGCGCTCGAGCGTTTGGGGTATAAGGTGACGACAAGGACAAGCAGTATTGAGGCGCTGGAACTTTTCCAGGCAAAGCCCAATGAGTTTGATCTTGTTATTACTGACATGACCATGCCGAACTTGACCGGTGAGCAATTGGCGATTGAATTATTGAAAGTCCGGCGCAATATCCCTGTGATACTCTGCACAGGGTACAGCAAAAGGATTGCTGATGAAAAAGCCTCAGAACTCGGGATCAAAGCCTTTGCCTACAAGCCAATGGTTAAATCTGATTTAGCCAAAACAGTTCGAAAAGTGCTGGATGAAGCGAAAGGCTCCGTTCATGATTAATTATGCCATGGTTGAGAATCTGACCGTTCTAAAATCTCAAGGATACTGGATGTAGGCATCAATGCAATTGCGGTAATGGGCACGATCAGATAAATGCAAGTATTAGCAAGGAAACGAGTATAAAATCTGTGATCTCATCGACCCACTGTAGGAGGAACCAAAAATGGAAAAAGAGCTTAGAAAAACAGGAATCGATCTTATTGGTAATGCTTCCTGGAGCACACATTTCTGTCAATTTTACCAGACCTCAGAGGATTTGATTGATATCCTGGTTCCCTATTTCAAAGCAGGATTGGAAAGCAATGAATTCTGTATGTGGATTACCGCTGACCCTCTAAATGAAAAAAAAGCAAAGGCAAGCCTAAAAAAAGTCGTGAGGAATCTGGATGACTATATTGAAAAAGGCCAGATAGAGATCCTGGGTTATAGCCAGTGGTATACTAAATCGGGGAGGTTCGATGCTAATGACGTTCTGGACGGCTGGGTTGAGAAAGAGAAACAAGCTCTGGAAAGAGGATTTGATGGTCTTCGCCTTTCAGAAAATACTTTTTGGCTTGAAGATAAGGATTGGAGAGGCTTTACTGAGTATGAAGAAATGATAAATGATATCATTGGGAACTATAAAATGCTTGCGGTTTGTTCCTACTCTCTTGACAAATGTGGGGCAACCGAAATCATGGATGTAATCGCCAATCATCAATTCGCTCTTGTCAAACGGGAAAATAGGTGGGAAATCATTGAAAGCTCTAAGCAAAAACAATCAGGGGAGAAGATGCGGGAGAGCGAGAAACTGCACGCGATGATTCTCAAAACGGTCATGCACGGATTCTGGTTGGTGGATTTGGATGGCCGTTTAATGGAAGTAAGTGAAGAGTATTGCCGGATGAGCGGCTATAGCGAACAGGAACTTCTGACCATGAGTATTTCCGATTTGGAATCGTCTGAGACCTCTGAGGCAATTGCCGCTCGAATTCAAATGGTCATTGCTCAAGGCAAAAGTCGCTTTGAGAGCAAGCATCGTCGGAAGGACGGAAGTATTTTTGACATCGAAATAAACCAACAATACCAAGCTGGGGAACAAGGATTTATTTGTGCATTCCTGCAAGATATCACCGAACGAAAGCGGATGGAGGACGAACTAAAAAAGAAAACGCATGATCTTAGGGAACGTGTTAAGGAACTGAATTGCTTATATGGTATCTCTAAACTTGATGAAACTCCTAATATTTCCTTGGATGAGTTAATTCAGGGTACGGTTGATTTAATTCCTTCCTCCCTGATGTATCCGGAAAATACTTGTTCCCGCATCCTCCTTGATGGAAAAGAATACAAAACAAAAAATTTTAAAGAAACTAACCCGAAACTTTCAAGTGATATTTTTATAAATGACAAACGAATGGGGGTTTTGGAAATCTATTGCTTAGAAGGAAAATCGGAAATAGATGAGGAACCTTCTCTCGGAGAAGAAATAAGTTTAATCAACGCCATTGCCGAGAGAATAGGACACATCACTGAAAGATACCAGGTCAAGGAGGTAAAGCGAAGGAATAGAATAAAATATTTTAACCATTTTAATGATGCGCCGATTATGTACGTGATAACTGAAAATCTTAATTCGTTATCGATAATTACTGACGTTAACAAGCTGTTCCTGTATAAAACCGGTTATTCCCGCGATGAAGTTGTCGGGCAGCCGCTTGATAAATTTTATGCTCCTGAATCGAGACAAAAATCAAGTGAAGGCGGCTATGAACTGGCACTAAATGGCAATTTCATTGAAGATCGAAGAGATATAGTGGCAAAAAACGGGCAGGTCATCAATACAACGCTCCATGCGGTGCCTGAAAAAGATGAATCCGGCAAGGTAACAGGGACCCGGGCGGCATTTATTGATATAACGGAATCCAAGCGCCTTGAGAAACAGCTTATTCAATCTCAGAAAATGGAGGCCATCGGCACCCTGGCAGGCGGTGTGGCCCATGATTTCAACAATATACTGACCACCATCATCGGGTATGCTGACCTTATGTTAATGACTGTCGACACTGATAAACCCTTAACTGAGGAGATAGAGGAGATCAAGTTAGCCGGGGAAAGGGCAGCCGCTTTGACCCGCCAGCTTCTGGCCTTCAGCCGCAAACAGATTGTCCAGCCTAAGATTCTCGATCTGAATAAATTATTGACAGGTATAGAAAAGATGCTTGTCCGCCTGATTGAAGAGGATATTGAGATTCTGATGATCCCGGAATCTGCCTTATGGAAGGTAGAGATAGATCCCGGACAGATGGAGCAGGTGATCATGAACCTGGTGGTCAATGCCAAGGACGCCATGCCCAATGGAGGCAAGCTCACCATTGAAACGGTCAACATGGATCTGGACGAGAACTATTTTACCGATCACGGCATTGTTGAAAAACATCTTGGCTCTTATGTGGTGCTGAGTGTAAGCGATACCGGCATTGGGATGGACAAAGAAACCCAGAAACATGCCTTTGATCCTTTCTATACCACCAAAGAGAAAGGCAAGGGCACGGGATTGGGCTTGTCCACGATCTACGGCATTGTCAAACAAAATAATGGTTTTATTTGGGTCTACAGTGAACCTGGACAGGGTTCCACCTTCAAGGTTTATCTGCCCAAGGTGAAGGGAGATGTTAAGGGGGAGGAGAAAGAACAAACCCCTGTAATCAAATTTGACGGTTCTGAGACCGTTTTGATTGTAGAAGATGATGATAGCCTTCGAAAAATTTCGCAAAAGTCTCTCCAGCCCCATGGATACAGAATACTTGTGGCTGAAAATGGGGAAGATGCCTTGAGAATAAGCAAGGAACACGATGGGCCGATTGATCTGCTGATCACTGATGTGGTGATGCCCAAGATGAACGGTAAGGAAATAGCAGAACGGTTGCAACCGCTCTATCCACGAATGAAGATAATTTACATGTCCGGATATACGGACGACTCTATTGTTCATCACGGTGTTCTGGCCCCGGGACTTAATTTTATCGAAAAGCCGTTTTCACCGGAAGGTTTGGCTCGCAAAGTGCGGGAGGTGCTGAACAAATGAAGAGGTTACTCGTTGCCGGTGACTGGATACTGGTTGAAACGAAAAACGAGGAACTTGTTTTGCGGAATTCAAGTATGAATTATCCCAAGCATAACATCTGGAGTCTCTGAAGAACTCAAAGATACTGGATGTTATGATCACTTGATTTTGATGTTTAGCATATGTTTTGACGTCCGCCGGTCGGATCGGCTATTGTTAAGGATACCAGGAATATAGGCAAAAATGAATCTGGCAGAGAATACTTTCTAAATGCAATAATGTGTAACTTCTCAAAATTACATCGAATACCACTTCAATTATTTCATGAATAATAAGGAGTCCTAAATGGAATCTGAAAATTCCAGGCTTAAAATTAAAGTTCTGATTTCAATTCTATTTGGACTCATCGGATTTATTCTCAATTTTTATGCCATAAACTTTGCACAATTTGTTGAATTCAAAGCCAACATCCTTATTGGGTTGCTTTTCCCGCTACTGGTTAGTCTCGCTTGGGGATGGAGATATGGACTTTTGACGGCTTTGGCCGGCGGATGTCAATCCATGTGGTGGTTGTGGCAGTCGGATGGTTATGGGTTTCTTTATGCCGTGCCTATATTCACATTATGGATTGTATGGCATGGGATCTGGTCGGATTACCGGAGAAGACATAAATCAACCAAATGGTATCACAACACGTATGCGGTGGAACTGCTATTCAGGATATTCAGTGAACTGGGATTCTACACGGTATTCAGATGGCTGGTATCGTTAAACCCCCCAGCCTGGGCGCCTGAAATAACATGGACACATGTATCTTACTCATGGGTCCACTTTGTAGCCATCAAGCACATAGTAACCGCCTACATCCTGCTACTCTTGTGTCATGTCTTGCTCAGCATGGTGCCGGTAAGGCGATTCTTCGGATTGGATTCAAATCCGGAACAGAAAAACACAACATATATTGTCAGCGCTTCTATTCTGGTGGGGCTTTTTATCTGGTTTATTGATTATCTGGTTGGTTATCTGGCTTTTTATGAAGGTAGCGCGAATTTCCTTGAAGCCATGATATCAGATATTTCGCCACGCGATTTGTTTGGAAGAAACATCTCTCTCCTTATCTGTCTTATTTCCGGCCTGCTGATTTCAAAGTTATTGTTACAGAGATTTAAAGGGGAAATGGCATTGCGAGAAAGCGAGAAGAAATACCGAACCCTGCTTGAAACCACATCAGAAGGCTGCTGGCTGTTAAATCCTGAAGTCAAAACCGTCGAAATTAACAAGTCCCTTTGCAATATGCTTGGATACAGTCATGATGAAATGTTTGGCAAGCAACCTTTTGACTTCGTCGATGATGAGAATCGAAAGATTTTTATTGAGCAAACTTCAAAAATATCTACTACAGAGCATCGCAGTTATGAGATTACCCTGAAGAAAAAGAACGGCGAAGATATCCACACATTCTTTAATGCGACAACAATAAGGGATGAATCGGGGGTGGCACAGGGTTCTTTTGCATTCATTACGGATATCACCGAACGCAAGCAGGCCGAGAAGGACATAATCCGCGCGGCGCACGAGTGGCAGACTACCTTTGATGCCACAAACAGTGTCATCTGGATTCTGGATCGTGATCAACGGGTGGTGCGGTCCAACAAGGTGGCCGGGCGGTTTTTCCCGCAATCGAGTGGCCAGAGTGTTGGTAAACAATGTTGGGAAATCGTGCATGGCACGGACCGGCCTATGGACGGATGTCCATTCCTGCGAGCAAAAGAGAGCCTGCATCGCGAAACCATTGAGCTTCAAATCGGTGCCGGTTGGTTTGATGTTACGGTGGACCCAATTTTGGATACAGCCGGGCAGTTTTCCAGCGCTGTCCACATTATCACCGACATCACCGATCGTAAACAATCCGAGAAGGAACGGGAGAAGCTGCAGGAACAGCTTAACCAGGCCCAGAAAATGGAGTCCATCGGCAACCTTGCCGGAGGTATCGCCCATGATTTTAACAATATATTGTCATCTGTTATTGGTTATACCGAGCTGGCGCTTGATGAGGTTGAAAAAGACACAAGCATCGAAGACAATCTGCAGGAAGTCTATCATGCCGGAAACCGGGCGAAGGATCTTGTAAAACAGATACTGACATTTGCACGGCAATCCGATGAGAAGCTTAAGCCTATTCAGGTTGATATTATTGTCCAAGAGGTGCTCAAATTTATCAGAGCCTCCATTCCCACGACGATTGAAATCAAACAGCGCATTGAAACCGATTCCCTGGTTATGGGAAATGCGACTCAAATTCATCAGATATTGATGAATCTTTGCACCAATGCTGCTCACGCTATGGAAAAAGGGGGAGGCATCCTTGAGGTGACACTGAAGGATAGCGCCATTGATAATAGCACACACAGGAAAATATTGAATCTAAAACAGGGAAACTACATTGAAATAAAGGTTTCAGATACCGGTATGGGGATTGCCCCTGAGATTATTGACTCAATTTTTGAACCCTATTTCACCACTAAAGGCCCAGGGGAAGGAACAGGTCTGGGGCTCGCCGTGGTCCATGGTATCGTCGAGAGTTGCGGCGGCAAGATTACAGTGGACAGCAAACTGGAAAATGGAACCACCTTTACAATTTATTTGCCCATAACCGGAGAGCGTAGAGCAGATCGTCCATATGAATCAGAAAAATTACCTTCTGGCACGGAAAGTATTTTATTTGTTGACGATGAAGCACCGCTATCAAAAATGGGCAGCCAGATTTTAGAACGGTTAGGATATCAGGTTGCCGTTCGCACCAGTAGTGTTGAAGCCTTGGAACTGTTTCGCACCAAACCCAATGATTTCGACTTGGTTATCACTGACATGACGATGCCGAACATGACAGGGGATGATCTGGCCATCGAACTGATGAAAATTCGACCAGATATCCCGGTCATTCTTTGCACGGGCTACAGTATAAAAATATCTGATGATTTAGCTGCACAAATTGGGATCAAAGCATTTGCCTACAAGCCGGTTGTCAAGGCGGATTTAGCAAAAACGGTCCGAAAGGTGCTGGATGAGGCTAATGGATAAAGTTGTGCTTATTGTCAGTATTCGAAAGTATCCGACCGCCCTAAAAACTCAACCATACTGGATGTATGCTTGGTATGAAAGGTTCCATGATACCGAATATATTCAAAAAGCAGATTTAAAAGGACTACAGGAAAGATTAGCCAGTGAAAGACAATACTAAAAACGGTTCCTCGCCTGGAGGCTTAGCCATTTCAGAAGGTATAAAGGGAATTGGAACCGCCGCCAACCTGCTTGATGCTAAAATTGCAATGAGATCAATTCTTGGGATTTTTCTGTTGCTGTTTTTATACTGCAGATTCCGGCCCAAACCTGCCACCCATTCCGGAGGATAGTTTGCCACTTTTCGGGTTATTTCCGGAATGCAACGCATTCATCCTCTACATCCTTTTCCCATTAAGATGATATGCCATCTTCTCTGAACGTGAATGCGAGAAGAGGAGATGCAAATGGCACGGAAAAGGATAAGCATGAAGAAGATACGAGAGATCATACGCTTTAGCGAGTTCCCGGGCATGAGCGTGCGAAAGATAGCAGGTGGATATTCCGACGCATTCCGCCACCCAAATATGATGGAACGCGCCACCCGAATATGATTCATTCCGCCACCGGAATATGATCATTCCGCCACCCCCTGAATTCGGCATATGCGACGCTGGATAAAATCCATAAAAGCCGTTAGAATCTTCGGTCAAAAACAGGAGGTTGTCGTGGCGGCGGAAAGGTTATCCATGCGTACCATACAACCTAGATTCCCGGAGATCATAACGATAGGTTTCTAATATTTTGTTGTAACCCATAAATAATTATGAATTAATTCTGTTATTTTGCTTGCCCTTATCATCGTTATGAGGTATTAGAACATAACGATGATAAGGGGGTTTTATGGCCATTGTACATCAGCATGACAAGCGATCCGGTATCACCTATGCCTACGAATCTATTTCTCATTGGGATAAGGAAAAGAAACAATCCCGGGCAAAACGAACTCTGATTGGTCGAGTGGATGAAAGCACCGGAGAGATTACGCCGACCAAAGGAACAAACAAACCAAAAAATGGGATTGCCACCCCGAAGGCTGTCAGGAGAGGCCCTGTTTCGAGCACGGAAACCTCCCGGAAATTCTACGGCGCCACCTACCTTCTCGATGTCCTTGGTCAAAGGCTTGGACTGGCTTCGGACTTGAAGCAGTGTTTTCCTGACAGCTATAAACAAATCATCTCAATTGCCTACTATCTGATTCTTGAGGCAGACAGCCATTTAAGTCGCTTTTCGAAATGGTCTTCGCTGCATCAGCACCCGCACGGGCAGGATATTCCATCCCAAAGAAGCAGCGAACTCTTTGCTTCCATAACGGAAGAGGACCGCTATCGATTCTTTCAGCTCCAGGCCGCAAGACGCTGTGAGAAGGAATACTGGGCCTATGATATCACCTCTGTATCAAGCTATTCGGAGTGCCTGAAACAGTTCAGATATGGCTACAACAAGGAGCGGGACCATCTGGCGCAACTCAATCTGGCCCTTGTATTCGGCCAGGAATCAAGCCTGCCGTTTTATTATCGCAAGCTGCCGGGAAACGTCACCGATGTGAAAACCGTCAGGAACATGCTGGCAGACATAGACTTCCTGAACCTCAAGAAGGTTCATCTGGTCATGGATCGGGGATTCTACAGCATCAACAACATCAATGACTTGTACAAAGAGCACCATAAGTTTCTCATTGGAGCCAGGCTTTCTTTGAAGCGTGTAAAAGAGCAGCTCGATAGCGTTCATCATTCTCTGCGTGAATGGTCGAATTACTGCGAGAGCCATGAAGTCTTTGCACTGTGCGTTCCCATGAAATGGAACTATTCCCATGAGCGTCCCTATAAAGGGGATACCATCCAGGGAGAGCGAAGGATGTATCTTCATCTGTATTTCAACAGCGAGCGGGCTGCCGAAGATGAGCAAAGACTAACGCGGCGCCTGCTGGCACTCCAGCAGAAACTGCACGGTGGCGTCATGAAGCCCGAGAACTCAAAGCTCTATGATAAATACTTTGAAACCCATGAAACACCGGCAAGAGGCATCAAGGTGATTGCCAGACAAGAGGCAATAGATGAGGCCAGAAGGAATTATGGGTACTTTGCGCTCCTCAGCAATGAAATAAAAGATCCCGTCAGGGCGCTCGATGTCTACCGCAACAAGGATCTGGTAGAAAAAACGTTCGGCAATCTCAAGGAGCGCCTGAGCATGCGAAGGTTGCTGGTTTCGTCGGAGCAATCACTGGAGGGGAAATTGTTCGTGCAGTTCGTTGCTCTGATATATCTGTCCTGTATAAAAAAAGCCATGCAGAAGAACAACCTGTTTGGCAAGTACACACTTCAAGGCTTGCTGGATCAATTCGATGTGATCGAATGCTTCGGCAGACCCGGAAAAAACTTGAGGGCGGGCGAAATCACAAAAAAACAACAGGAACTCTACACCATTCTCGGGGTCGCTCCTCCCTCATCGTTATGAGATAGCGGGAATCCAGGT
>Ga0272444_10002105_pt1 | contig 18674 bp, 16 predicted proteins | sample SSMForm13_FD_201033 | JGI IMG/M metagenome (GOLD analysis project Ga0272444, IMG submission 201033) | Marine sediment archaeal communities from Little Sippewissett salt marsh, Falmouth, MA, United States - SSM-Form-13 | ecosystem: Environmental > Aquatic > Marine > Wetlands > Sediment ... | reverse complement strand
CGTGGCCTGTGATGGTGATCATCGCTCGGGAATTCCTCGTGACCGGTCTGCGGATCCTGGCGATCTCCTACGGAGAGGCGATCGGCGCTCGTTTCCTCGGGAAGGCGAAGACGATCTCGCACGTCGGTCTGGTCCTGGTGTTGCTGATCGATCACTCGTTCGCCCTCGGCGTCGGTGGCGACATCGCCAAGACGGCGATCCTGGCGCTCGCGCTCGCGCTGTCGATCATCTCCGGTGGAGAGTACTTCTACCGCTCCCGACACCTGTTTGCCTGAGGCGAGCGCGGATGTCGGCCGTCGGCGGGACGAACGCGCGCTTCGCGGCGAACCGCCTACCGGTCGGACTCCCTCCGCTTCGTCGATACTGAACCCGCAATGCCTGGAATACGAACGAGACGGATCTTCGGGTCCGTGCTCTGGCTTCTTTGGTGCGTAGGGGGGACGGTCTGGGCGATCGACATCGCGCTGTCGATCGAGCCGTCGCCCGCGGTTCGCGGAACGGCGCTGGCGATCACGGCGGAGGTGGCCGCGGATCCCGGAGCACCGCTTGGCGAGACGACGCTGAACCTGCCGCTGCCGGTGGGACTGGATCAGTGGTCGAGTGATGTGCGCATCGACGCCGGAGGCTGGTTCGCCTACCCGGCGAACGGGTTGATTCCGCTCGATGCGATTCCGCCTGCCGGACAGTCCACGATCGAGATTCGGACGATGGTGGAGCACACAGCGCCCGGAACGCTGATCGCGTCGGCGCAGCTCACCGACGCCGCGGGACCCCTGGCCGAGGCGAGTACCTGGGCGAACGTTCTTCCTTCGGTCGACGCTGGGGCCGACCTGGTGATCGGACAGGGCGTTTCGGTGACGCTACGAGGTACATCGGCGGCGGACGGCGGCGCGGGCATCGCAGGGATTGCTTGGTCTGACGGGAATGCGGGCGGGTCGTTCGACGACCCGTGGGCTTTGCATCCGACGTATACGCCGGACATCCCGACCGGGCTCGTGCAGCTGACGCTGACCGTGACCGACCTCGACGGCGGGACGGCGAGCGATTCGCTGCGGCTGTGGGTGAACGCCCCCCCTTCGGTCGACGTCGGGCCGGACGATATCTGCGACGAGGGCGAGGCGATCGAACTGTCGACCGCGGCGGCGACGGATACGGACGGCTGGATCGTTGCGACTGTCTGGTCGGACGGCGGCGCCGGCGGGCGGTTCGAACCGTCGGCCGATCTGTTGAACCCAACGTACATCTCCCCGATTCTCCCCGGACCCGGTGACGCGACGATCGAGCTGACGCTGACCGCGACCGACGATCGCGGTGGTGTCGGGATCGACGGACTGGTGCTGACGGTCCGGAATCTCAATGTCTCGCCGTCGGTCGATGCCGGGCCGGACCGGGTTTGCGATGCGGGAGAAACGATCGAGTTGTCGGCCGCGACGGCGATGGACGCCGACGGCCGGATCGTTGCGACCTCCTGGTCGGACGGTGGCGCCGGCGGGCGGTTCGAACCGTCGGCGGATGTCCTCGCCCCGACGTACCGGCCGCCGACAGCCGATCGATGTGCCGACATGCAATGGGTCCTGACGTTGACCGTGACCGACGACGCTGGTGCGCAGGCGAGCGACGCACTGCTCCTGACCGTTCGAGCGGCGAACCGCCCCCCGACGATCGATGCGGGAGACGATCGAGACGTCGTTTCGGGGGAGGCGGTCGTGCTCGCGGCGACAGTCGAGGACCCGGACGGCGACATCCTCGATCTCCGGTGGGAGCAGATCGGCGGCCCATCGGTTCCGCTCGACCCGGTCGCTCGAACGGGGACGGTCGGTTTCGATGCGCCCGACGTCCCGTCCCGTACCATGCTGGCGTTTCGTGCGACGGCGACCGACGGCTGCGGCGAAAGCGCATCCGACCTCGTGACGGTGGAGGTCGCCCCGGCGGAGGTTGGCGGAGCCCGTTCTGCGCTCTCGGTGCGGATCGAGGCGTTCGACGAGCGGGGACTCCCGCTCCTTCCGTTCGATCAGGTTGCGGCCGGGGATCCCGTCGTGTACCGCGTCACCGTGACGAACACCGGAGAGGCGGCGATTGTCGAAGTCAGCGCCACGACGGCCGACGGCATCCGCGTCATGCTGGACGGCAGCCGGCTCGATCCGTTCGAGAGCGTGGTCGGTCGGCTGGAGCGGACGGCCGAACGGACCGGCTCCGGCGACCGATTCGTGATGGCAATCGACGCGTTGGGTTTCGGTACGGACGGGTGTCCGGTGACCGCCTCCGACGCGTGGGTTCTGTACGTCCGCGCCGCCGAAGCGTCGCTCTCCATCCGGGCATCGGTCGACCGAAGCGACGCGGGGATCGGCGATCGGATCCACATCACGTACACCCTTCGAAACGATGGCACGGCGAATCTCGTCGGCCTCGCCCTGATCGACGATGCGTTGGGCCCGATCGGGCTCTCCGACACGCGGCTTGGCGCCGGCGAGGCCTGTATGGCCTGCGTCGAGCACGTCGTGCGCGCGTCGGATCTTCCCGGCCCGGCGGTTCACGTGGCAACGGCCACCGCCTTCACGCGCTCGGCGCAACGCATCGAGGCGCGCGCGTCGGTGTCGGTCGACTTGCGAAGCGGCGACATCGCCGGCGGCGGGGCGATGGCGGCGGCCACTTCCTCGTCGGCCATCGCGGGTCCGGTGTTCAGCGAGATCGCTTGGGCGGGGACGCCGGGCGATCCCACCGCGGAGTGGATTGAACTTGCCAATCCGGGTCTGGAGCCGGTTGACCTGACCGGCTGGCGGCTCGGCTGGTACGAGAAGGGGGGCGCCGTCCCCGAAGCGGGCGCGTGGAACTGGATCGAGTTGACGGGGAGGATCGATCCGCTGCCGCGGTCGACCGGATCGCTTCGCTTCGTCGAGGAGGAGCATGGGATCTGGCGAGTCGTCGACGAGCGGTGGAGCGGTGGAACGGCCGGAACGTTCCTGCTGGAGAGGGGCGACGACGATGCGGTCTCCGATATCGCGGCGACCTTGATCTACGACGAGGGTCTCGAGCTTTCCGACGCCGGAGCGGCGCTCTTCCTGATCGCGCCGGACGGGCAGATCGTCGACTCGGCCAACGCGACGCACCCGACGCGGCCCGGATGGACGGCGGGATGCGCCGAGTCGACGGCGACGATGGAGCGCGTGCGTCTCGACATTGGCGATCAGGAAGGCAACTGGCAGACGCACGCGGGCGTGCTGCTCAGCGGATGCGATGTCCGAGGGCGCCCGCTCCTCGCATCGGCCGGACGTCCCAGCGGGCCGTCGCTCGATGACCTGATCGAGGCCGCCGCGGATGCCGTCCCCCACGTGCTGGCCGATGGGATGGCGACGATCCCGCTGCCGGCGACAGGCTATCCGGTGATCCGCGTCGCGGCGACGGGCGGTCCGGCCGTCGCGGGGGCAGGGGGCTCCGTCGCGACGCCGGTCCTGTCGACCTGCCGCGTCGAAGGAAGATCCTGGCTCGAGGCCGACCTGAGCGGCGCGTCGTCGGGCACGTACGATATCTGGATCGCCTACCCGGGGGGAATCGTGTATCTGGCACCGCTCGTCGCGAGGTGAGCCGGCGCTCGACGCCGTTCGATCGAATGCTAGAATGAGCGGAGGGAGGCCGGTCGTGAGAGCCCATAGTTCGGTGCTGCATTACCTTGGGGTGGTTCTCGTCGCGTTTTCCGTGTTGCAGGCGGCCCCGCTGATTGCGAGCGCGATCCTCGACGAGCCGCTGTACTTCCACGTGACGTACTACATGGTGCCGGCAGGGATCGCCCTCGGGCTCGGCGCCGCGCTGACCGGGTTCTTCCGGCCGCGGGTGCTGTCGGCCGGTGCGGCGATGGCCATCGGCGCGCTCGGCTGGTTCGTGCTGTCTCTCGTCGGGGCGATTCCGTACTGGCTGGCACTCGACATCACGTATCTCGACGCGTTCTTCGAGACGGTCAGCGGATTCACGACGACCGGCGTGACGTTGCTTACCGGACTGGAAGGCCTGTCGAAGAGCCTGCTTCTGTGGCGCGGAATGACTCAATGGATCGGGGGATTGGGTATCTTCACGCTGTTCTTGCTGGTGATCCGTGCAGGCGGACACCGGCACGTTCTGCTCGGCGCCGAGGCGCACAAGGCTCGCTCGGAGCGGTTCTCTCCCGGCGTGTTCTCGTCGCTTCGGATTCTGTGGTCCATCTACGGCGGATTGACGTTCGTTTGTGCCCTCCTTCTGTGGGTGGAGGGCATGGACGCGTACGACGCCGTCGTCCACGCACTGACGACCCTGTCGACCGGCGGGTTCTCGACGTACGACGAAAGCATCGGGTACTTCGCGTTGCACGGATACCGTCACGCCGTCGCGATCGAGTACACCCTTCTCGCCTTCATGTTCTTGGGCGGGACGAGCTTCCTCGTCCACTGGGGATTGATCCGGCGGCGCGCGCGCGCGGTCTGGAGGAACGCAGAACTTCGAGTGTGGTTGTCCCTGCTGCTCGTTGCGTCCGTCCTCGTCATGGTCGGCGACCGGGCGCGGATCGCCGAGGTCGGCCTGTACACGCACATTCGGCACTCGTTGTTTCATGTCGTGTCGATCGCGACGACGACCGGGTTCACGATCCACGAGTTGTCCTCGCCGTGGTTCTCTCCGCTTTCGGCGCAGGTGTTCTTCCTGTTGATGATCGTTGGCGGCTGTGTTGCGTCGACCGCCGGCGGATTGAAGGTGCGTCGGATCGCGGTGCTCGGGCGAGTCTTCGGTCGCCAATTGAGAGGCGTGGTCCGCTCCCCTCGAGAGGCGAATCCGATGACGTTCGACGGCGGGCCGCTGGCGCCGCCCGAGGTCGAGCGAACCGTCTCCATTGCCGTGGCCTGGGCCGTATCGACGGTCGTGATTTGGGCGATGACGCTATTGCTGTCGGATCTCGGACCGTGGGCGTCGCTGTCGGCATCGGTCTCGATGCTCGGCAATGTCGGGCCGAACGCGGTCGAGTCGGGCGCGTTCTTGCGTCTCGGTCCCGGGGTCAAGGTTTGCTATAGTCTGGCGATGGTTGCGGGGCGGCTGGAAATCCTGCCGTTCTTGCTGATCTTCTCGCGCCGGGCGTGGAGGTAGGTGTACGGATGAGAGTCGTGATTGCGGGAGCGGGAGTCGTCGGGCGGCGGCTGGCGGCACGGCTGGCAGCGGCGCGCCACGACGTATCGATCATCGATCTGAACCGGGAGCTGTGCGACGCGGTCTCGGCCGAATACGGGATCGTCGCGCTGTGCGGCAATGCGACCGACATCGCGACGCTCGAAGAGGCGGAGGTCGGCCGTGCGGACGTCGCCGTGGCGCTGATGGGGCTGTCGGCAGACAATCTCGCGTTCTCGCTCCTCGCGCACGGGGCCGGAGCCGAACGGATCATCGCCAGGATGCCGAACCCTCGCTATCGAGCGGCGTACGAGCGTGCCGGCGTGACCAGTATCCTCGACGCAACGGGGCTATTCCTCGATCGGCTCGTTCTCGAAATCGAACGGCCGCCGGTTCATCAGGTGGCGACGGTCGTCGACGGGCAGGGTGTTATTGTCTGGATTGTCGTCGCAGAGGGATCCGCCGCGAGCGGACGATCCCTCGATGATCTCCGCGCCGATCGGCGCTTCCCGCGAGGCTGTGTCGTCTCGGGCCTGCTCCGCTCCGATGGGGACCGTCTCCTCTTCCCTTCGGGACATGATCGGCTTCTCCCCGGCGACCAGGTCCTCCTGGTCGGGTCGATGGATGGGGTTGCGCGTGCCGCCGACCTGCTCGGTCAGCGCGAGGGATTCGTGGCGCGGCTGATCCACCGGCGAGCACGGGCGGCCGACGAGGAGGAGGCCCATGCCCGGCTCGAGACGGAGGTCGACAGCGAGGCGGAGACGGAGCACCCCGAAGAGGAGATCCGAGACGTCAACGTTCCCGAGAGTTAGTCGTCGGTTGGCGCGGCCGGCGCGCGCTCCACGGCCGGGTTGGCGAAGACCAGATGGACCAGGACGTCCGAGTCGGATCCGTCCTCGTACAGCAGCACGGTCAGCTCCAGGCGGCTCGGATCGGAAAACCGGGCCTTGTCGCGCAGCAGTGGGCTGAACAAGAGGCCCTGCTGTCGGATCGAGCCGTCTTCCTGCCGCACCGCGTCGGCAACCGACCAGAACCCACGCTGTCCGGTCACGCGGCGATCCTGATCGATCGTCAGCTCGAACCGGCCGGCGCCGGCCAGCCGCGCGGTCGTCTCTGGAAGCCGCCGGTCACCGATTCCGGTATCCCCATGGATGGAGGTATCGATCCAGACTGTCGCTGCCTCGTCGATCGGAAGGACCAGGGTCCAGCTGCGACCGACGATCGCCCCGTCGCGCAGAGAGAGAGGCGGATCGGTCTCGTCGGCCTCGATCGACAGGCGAACCGTCCCCTCGCCGCCGCCTTCGGCCAGGCGGATCGTTGCCGAACCGGAGACCGTCCGGAGTGCATCGCCGCCGGCATAGGCGAACGGATCGGTTGCGTCACCGACGATTCGGGGCGCGGTCGCATCGATCCGCCACGCGTCGTCCGCAGGATCCGGGGCGATCAGCAGCCATCCGGCGACGATCGCTGCCAATCCGACGGCCAACCAGAGAAGCGGTTTCATCATCGGGGTCTCCCCTGCTACGGCGATACGACGAACGGTTCCCGAAACGCGAGGATCCCGCCGAGCGTGGCTCGGACTTCATGCCGACCGGCCGCCACCGAACTCAGATCGAGCGTGTACACCCTCCAGTCGCCCTGCCCGACGATGTCCTGTTCCCGCGCGATAACCTGTCCGTCGGGCGCGACCCAGTCGATGTCGAACGTCTCGCGGCTCTGCATCCTCGTGAAGTGAACGACCAGATGGGCGTCGTCATCGGACGTCGTGAACCGATCGGTCTCGTCGCGTCCGATGTATCCCCCACGCTTCTCTTCGACCTCTCGATACAGTCCGTAGCGTAACTCGCGGAAGTAGGAGGTCGTCAGCGTGTCGTGAATCTCCACGGCGATATCCGACGCGGCATCGGCGAGCAGCGAGTCGAATCCGCCGAACGTGCTCTCGGCTCGAAGGGTGACCGCATCTGCTCCGTCGAGATCGAAGGCGCGCTCGATCTGGCCGGTCCGGACGTCGATGACCTCGACCTGAGCGAGCACGCGGACGGAGTACTCGACACCGGGAACGCGCGTGACGCACTGCCCGCCGGCCCACTCGACGCACATCGTGGTCTCTTCGGAACGGGTGTCGACGGCATAGACGGATCCGGTAATCAGCTTGTTCACGCCGGTGAGGCTGCCGATTTCCGCCGCGGTCGCCGGATCGATCGACCCTTCGATGTCGAGCGTTCGCTCCATCAGCAGCGTATCGAGCTCGGCGCGGGAGAAGACATCAATGGCCGGCGCGTTCGCGAGTTTCGCCTCGATCCGCGAGCGAACCGTTTCCTCGATTCCCCGCCACGTCGAGCTGTTGCGAAACGCCAGGATCGCGACATCGAACCGCGAGTCGGTGATGAGCGCCGCGTTCGACGGATCGGGAACGTAGAAGAACATCAGCGTGGCGATCAGCAACACACCGATGACGGCAGCGATCAGAATGGATGCGGATTCGTCCATCGTCTCCTCCCCCTTCTTCGACGGTGCGTACGATCGAGAGTATGGCGGCGACGCGTTCGAATCAAGACGGCGGGATCCCGGCGGCGAGATGGGCCCGAGCGGCGGCGCACGCCGCGTCGCAGGCCGACGCGATGTCCGGATGGGCGAGGTACGCTGCGACGAACGCCCCGGCGAACGCGTCGCCGGCGCCGGTCGGATCGGCCGATTCGATTGGCTTCGGGGCCGCCGTGTGGCGCCGGTCGGCCGCCCACGCGATCGCGCCGTCGCGGCCCAGCGTCAGCGCGCCGACGGGGAAACGATCCGAGAGCCACCGGACGATCGACTCCGGATTCCGCAGGTCGGCGAGCAGTTCTCCCTCGGTACGGTTCGGGAAAAGCCACGTGCCGTCCGGGAGTCGATCGAGAAACCCGGCGACTCCGTGAGCGCGAATCAGGTTCGCCGGTGGTGGATCGATCGATATCGACAGCGCTCGCGCCCCGGCGACGGTCAGAACGTGGTCCAGGGTCAGTCGTTGCGCCTCCGAGAGGAACGTATAGCCCGAGATGTGCAAGTGGGTGGCTCCGTCGAAGGCGGACGCATCGATGCGGTCGGGTCGAATCCCATCGTTCGCACCCCGCGAGCAGATCATCGACCGCTCGTCGCCGCGCTCGAGGGCCAGGATGACGCCGGAGGGCTGCGCAGCCCGTTGCACGTACGTGTCGACCCCGGCATCCGTGAGGGAACGGATGAGCAGATCGCCGATCAGGTCGGTCCCGACGCATCCGAGGAAGGCAACCGAGGCGCCGTGCGCGGCGGCGGTACGGGCGAAGGTTCCGGCGGAGCCGCCCGGCGCGGCGTGGAGACGATCGCGCGCTTCGTCGCCGGGGAGGAGGGTCGCCGGCTGCCGCGCGTGTACGTCGAGGTTCAGATCCCCGAGGACGACGATGCGGCTCATGCGTCCGGTCGAAGGCTGGCGACGGCGTCGGCGAGCGCGCGGACACGTTCGACGTCGACCGGTCCGTCGATTGCCCCGTCCTGTTTGAGGAGCGTCCCGACGATGAACCCGTCGGCGTCCCGATACGTCGACACGTTGTCGATCCGTACGCCGCTTCCGACGAGCACGGGCAGACTTGCGACCGACTTGACGGCCTGCAGGTCGTCCGGGGACGTCCGCTTTCCGGTCCCGATGCCGGAAACGATCAGCGCTTCCGGTCGATTTCGCTCCGCATCGATGGCCGCTTCTTCGATCGTCGTCAAATGGGCGGCGTGCTTGACGTGCACGTCGGCGAAGATCCTTGTGTCCGTGCCGAGGTCGCGACGAAGCCAGTGCAGATCCCGGGCCGCGCCCTCGATCATCCCTTGATCGGCGAACGCGACGCCGCAAAAGACGTTGACCCGAACGAACGACGCGCCGGACGCCGCGGCGATTGCCATCGCCGCAAGGCCGTCGTTTCGGAGCATGTTGACGCCGATCGGCAGGTGGGCCTTCTCCACGAGGCGATGCACGATGACGGACATCATCGCCACCGTCTCCCGCGGTGCGGTGACCGCGTACGGAGCGTCGCCGAGGTTTTCGACGATGACGCCGTCGGCTCCGCCACTCTCCAGCGCGTACAGATCCTGCAACGCCCTCTCGAGAATCAGCTGCAGGCTCCCGGGCGCGTAGCCGACGCTGCCGGCCAGCGGCAGCAGGTGGATCATTCCGATCAGCGGCTTCTCGACGGCAAACGGTTCCATCATGGGTCAACTATAGAGAGCTGCGACGCTTCACGCCAGATCTGTGAGTCCTGTGAGGCCTACGCTACAGTCGGGGATTCAACGCGCCGCATAGCACATCGATCCCGGTCATCGCGAGAGTCCGGGCGGCGACCACCAGAGCCTCCCGAGCGAGCTCGCCGGTCATTGCCTCGGCAAACGCACGAGTATGGTGTTTGACCCCCTCGGGAACGGCGGCCACCATCGGCTGGATCGTCGGGACGACTCGACTGACGTTTCCCGTATCCAGCGCCCCGAACGCTTCGCAATCTCTTCCGCGGGCGATCGTCTCGACGTGCAGCTCCCAGTTGGCCCGGAACAGGGCCGCCAGATCAGGATCGTGAGTGATGTTGTCGACCTGCGGCTCGAACGGCCGAATCTCCAACGTTGTATCCGTCGCGAGCGCTGCCCCCTCGGCGCAGCGGCGCACGCGTTCGGTGATCTGATCAAGCGTGTCCCGCCGGCTGGCGCGGCAAGCGAATCGGGCTTGTGCGATATCGGGGACGAGGCCGGCTGCCTTCCCACCTTCGGTGATGATGCCGTGGATCCGTACATCGTCCGGTACGTGCTGCCGTAGCGCATCGACGGCTCGAAACATGATCAGCACAGCATTGAGCGCGTTTCGCGCGTCGTAGGGTGCCTCCGCCGCATGTGCCGTAACCCCGCGGAATGAAGCCTCGAACTCCGAGAGTGCCATGGATACTGGATCGAGGATGTTCCGATCGTTCGGGTGAACGAGCATTGCCGCGTCCACTTGGTCGAAACACCCTGCGTCGGTCATCGTCGCCTTCCCCGAGTACAGCTCCTGGCCGGGGGTTCCGAACACGGACACCATCCCGGTGATGCCCTGGGCTTCCATCGTTCGTCGAACGGCGACGGCCGCACACCAACTTGCCGCTGCGATCAGATTGTGGCCGCAGGCATGGCCTAGCTCGGGGAGCGCATCGTATTCGGCGAGATAGGCGACGTGTGGGCGCTGATCGTCGATGGAAAACGAGGCTCGGAAGGCTGTCTTCAGGCCGGCGACTTCGCGTTTAATCTCGAATGTCTCGTCCGCCAGGAGTTCCACAAGACGCCCTACGGCGCCGTGTTCCTCGAACGAGATCTCGGGATTCGAATGAAGCCATGCGCTAAGTTCCGCGGCGTCTACGAGCAGGTCACTCGCCTGCTCCGCTGCGTGGCTCTTAAGATTGAGCATACGATTTGCCTGCATATCTTCCTCTCGATATCGCTCGATCCTAGATCTGTCACAAGCCCATTCCCCGCCGGCTCGCAGTATACGGAAGATCGACCGGCCTCGACAGGAGGACCTTGCGGGACCCCGGCAGATTGAGTAGGACGGCGGTTGTCCATACAATGGTTGGACCATTGGACGTCCGGCGGGCACGATGAGATCTCGTGGCCGGGGCGCACCGTCGGTGAGAGCGAGGTCATGGACCGAAACGACAACACAGCCGCCGCTCGGCCAACTGCAAGGCGCAACCAGTCTGTAGGCAAGGACGGCGAACGGAAGCGGCTCAGCGAGTATGTCGCCGAACAGATTCTTTCAGCCATCGACGCAGGCATCTATCGAACAGGCGATCGCTTGCCGCCGGAGCGTGCGTTGGCCGAGCAGATGCAAGTCAGTCGCAACTCGGTTCGCGAAGCTCTTCGGGCACTGGCGCTAAGCGGGATCGTCGAAGCGCAAGTTGGATCAGGCACCTTCGTCAAGCGACTCCCTGCGAACTCGATCGACTTCCATGGCGCACTGGAGACCGTGGACATTGGCTTCGATGCGATCGAGGTCTGGGAAGCGCAGTGCGAATTGGACATTGTCATCATCGGACTCGCAGCCGATCGTGCGACCTCGCGTGACTTCGAAGAACTGTCGCACCTGCGAGGTAGGATGGCCGGGGCCGCTGCTGGGCGGGACGTCCGAGAGTTTCTCGATCTCAGCTGGGCGTTTCGCTCGGCGTTGGCACGCGCCTGCGGCAATGGGCCGCTACATGCCGCGCAGACGGTCCTTCAACGCTTGACTGAGAAGGGGGTTGCGCAGCGGATCGCACGCGAGGCGCTGAAGAATCGACTCGAGGCGGCGACAAGAAACCATGGGGCGATGCTTCTCGCCGTCCGACTGCGTGATCGCGAAGCGGCTGCACAGGCTGTGAGGGATCACTACGCCATCCTGCAAAGGCATCTCGCACAGGAGTTCCTGGGTGCGGACGACGCTGCCGCGGAACCCCCGTCGGAGTGAGCGGACCATCAGGTGCTGCCATAGGTTGACAGGGCTTGAGAGCTGCGATAGGATCGTATTGGTCCTACCAATTTCGTCGCGGGGACTGCCTCGCCATGGTGGGAGCCTTTCGGTCGTCCGCTGGGGGATGGCATGGAGGTTGATCGGTCATGGGTGCCGAGACCGACACACGAGGAACGTACGTACCCCGACGACGGGGACGTGTTCTACCCAGCACGCGCTACTTCACAGATCTTGGGTGTCGGCACGATGTGGGCGTCCTTGCGGGAGATCTCCCGAACACTGGATGGGGAGAGGATTGCAGCGGACGGTGGCATGATCGGAAAGCGGAGCGGGAACGCGCGAAAGAGCTTGTCAAGGAGGATTCATGAAGGCACACAAGTGGGTCTGCTTCCTCGTCGTTGCGACGCTGGGTCTGGCGCTCATCGGCGCGGGCGTCTCAGCACAGCAGGTGCTCAAGATCGCCGTCGGCGATCTTGAAAACGTCGATCCAATGGACCTTGGCGGACGGAATTCTGATGTGTCCGTTGCCAGTCTGGTCTGCGACAACCTGGTCTTCCTCGGGAAGGATGACTTCCTGCCGAAGCCGGAGCTGGCGGTCTCGTGGGAAGCCGTCGACGATTACACGTGGGTATTCCATCTGCGAGAAGGCGTGATGTTCCAGGATGGGAACGCGGTGTTCGCCGAAGGGGAGGCTCGCGAGGTCACGGCAGACGACGTTGTCTACTCGATCAATCGAGCGAAGGAAGTCGCGGTGTATTTGGTGCTAGGCGAGATCGAAAGCGCGACGGCGCTCGATCGCTACACCGTCGAAGTCAAGACATCGCAGCCCGCGCCCTTCCTCCTCGATGTCCACCACCTGGCAAGCGTCATGATCATTCCGCACGAGGCGGTAGAGGTTCTCGGCGATGATCTGAAGACCTCGCCGATTGGGTCGGGGCCGTTTGAACTCCAGACATTCATCCCCGGCGAGCGCGCTGTCCTGACCGCCAACGAGGACTCCTGGCTTGATCCGAATCTCGATGAGGTCCAGTTCATCGTGATCCCGGATCCGGCGGCTTCGATCATTGCGTTGGAGGCCGGCGAAGTCGATGTCGTGTCCTATGGTCCGGCGGATGAAGGGCCGCGGCTGCTAGACCAAGGATTTAGCGTTGCTGGCCGTGGCGGCTCGTACCGCGGCGTGGGGTTCAACGTCACCACCCCGCCGTTCGATGACTATCGTGTACGCCGTGCCATCTCGCTGGCGCTGGATGTCGATTCGATCTGGAAGGCGGTCATCCCTGAGGACTTCGGCGAGCGCGCCTACGGGCAGGTCCCGCCATGGGTGCCGATGGGGTTTGACTCTGAAGGGCTCATGGATCTCGATGGCTACGACCAGGTTGCCGCGTTGGACCTATTCGCACAGGCTGGGTGGACCGATTCCGATGGAGACGGATTCCTCGACAAGGACGGCGAGAAGCTGTCGTTTGAGTTGAAGTGTTTCGGCGGGGCCCAGGTTCGCGTGTTCACGATCATTGCGACCGTCCTCCAGCAGCTCGGGATCGATGCGACGGTTCTGCAACAGGATGTGGGCGTGTGGGTTGACGATCTGCTGGCGGGGAACACGGGGATGTTCTTCGACTTCAGCTATGCGGGGACGACGGGCCTGTATTCTATGTTCCATGGCTCGCTGATCACGCAGAGCAACACGCACTTCTACGACAATCCGACGGTCAACGCGCTGCTTGACGAAGCGAACATGACGGTGAATTACGCTGCACGTTCGACGCTCTGGAAGGCGGCACAGCGACTGATCGTCAAGGACCAGGTTATCATCCCGCTCTATTTCGAAGTCGTCACAACGTACGTCGCACCGTACGTCAAGGACTTCGTGTCCGAGTGGGGGACCTTGGAGCTGGTCAGCTCGGAGAACAACGTCTATATCGACCGGTAGATATCGCACGGGCCGGCCCGAGTGGTGTACCCTGCCGCTCGGGCCGGGTCCATTCGACGGCTTGGCGGAGGGAGCCTCTTCATGCTGACGTATCTGGTGCGACGGATCCTGATCTCGATCCCCGTGCTCCTGGGGATCACATTCATTACGTTCGCGCTGCTGCATCTGACCCCCGGCGACCCGGTTCGAATCATGTTGGCGACGGAGCAGGTTACGCCGGAGGTCGCCGAGAGGCTCACCGAGTTCTACAGCCTCGACAAGCCGTGGTATGTGCAGTATGGCAGATACTTGGGAAACTTGATGCGCGGAGACCTCGGGGTGTCCATCACCAGCCGCACCGATATCGCCGCGAGCATCGCCAATCGGCTGCCGAACACGATCCTCCTTGCGTTCTCTAGCATGCTCCTTGCTCTTCTGATCGCCCTTCCTGTGGGGGTTATTAGCGCGACGCATCGCAATTCGATCGCCGACTACGCGTCGTTGACTGCCTCGATGATCGGGGTTTCGATGCCGAGCTTCTGGCTCGGCCTTCTGCTCTTGCTACAATTTGGCTTGGCGTGGAAGGTTCTACCGATCTGGGGCGTGGGACGCTTGAGCAATGGCCTGTGGGACTTCATCAGTCACTTGATCCTCCCGTCGCTGACGATGGGGACCGGGCTGGCAGCGCTTTTAGCGCGACTGACGCGTGCGTCGGTTCTTGAGGTGCTGACCCAGGACTACATCCGAACGGCCCGCGCGAAGGGACTCAAGGAGCGAATCGTCCTGTACCGGCACGCACTCAGGAATGCGATCATTCCCGTGATTACGGCGGCGGGACTCCAGTTGGGGTACCTGCTCGGCGGTGCAGTGATCGTCGAGAGCATCTTCTCGTGGCCCGGCCTCGGCCGGTTGACGATCCAAGCGATACAGAAGCGCGATCTCCCCGTGATCCAGATCTCCACGCTGGTCTTCGCCATCGCGTTCGTGATCGTGACGTTGCTCGTCGACGTGCTGTACACCGTGATCGATCCTAGGATTCGATATGACTAAACGATGCGGTCGGAGTCTGTTTGGCAGACGATCCCGCGGGGGTGGGAGCAGCGAACCAGGACGCCGGATTAGCCTACGACGCCGCGCGATTCGGGCATTCGTGCGCAATCGGATGGCCGTTCTTGGTACGACGATGCTCCTGGCGTTTGTCGTGTGCGCGATCTTTGCTGACTACATCGCGCCGCACGATCCGCTTGAGATGGATCTGATGAAACCTTTCCAGGGCCCGGGAAGTCCGGGGCACTTGTTGGGAACGGACAACTTCGGACGCGACATCCTGTCGCGTCTGATCTTCGGATCGCGGATCTCCTTGACTGTCGGGCTGGTCGTCGTCAGCATCGCAGCCGTCCTCGGCTCGACACTCGGACTGCTCTCGGGGTACTACGGAGGGGCGATCGATATCCTCGTGATGCGCTTGGTCGAGATCTTTGCGGCGTTTCCATTCCTGATTCTGGCGGTGGCGGTGATGGCCGTGCTGGGACCGAGCATCTACAACGTGATGCTTGTGCTCGGACTTGTGAACTGGCCGATCTATGCACGGCTCGTTCGCTCTCAGGTGTTGACGTTACGGGAGACGCCGTTTGTCGAGGCGGCCAAGGCCACCGGATGCAGCAACCGCCGGATCATGTTCCTGCACATCCTTCCGAACTGCACGTCCAGCCTGACTGTGACGATGGCAATGAGCATCGCCGGAGCGATACTGTCGACGGCTGCGCTGGGATTCCTCGGACTCGGTGTGCAGCCGCCGACGCCGGAGTGGGGGATGATGCTCAACGAGGGAAAGGATTTCCTGCGCCGCGCGCCGCACATGATCACGTACCCGGGTGTGGCCATCATGCTCATCGTGCTCAGCCTGAACTTCATCGGCGATGGCCTTCGTGACGCCCTCGATCCGCACATCCGCAGCTAGCAGTCAACGAGCGTTGGAGGAATCGCCGCCCGAGCCGGAATGGAGTTCAGGGGGAAGGGAAACAAAGCCGATGAAGGCAAGCGAGAAGCGAGTTCTCGAAGCGCTCGCGTCGGTGGATCTGATCAAGATCCTCCAGGAGCTAATCTCGGTACCGTCAGCCGTCGGGCATGAAGAACGGCTCGCCGATTACATCGGCGAGCTGTTGCAGAAGGACGGCTTCGACGTCCACTTTCGCGCAGTGGAAGGAGAACGTAAGAACGTCATCGGGACGTACCCATTCGATGCTCCGGGGCGATGCTTGATGTTCAACGGCCACCTCGATACGGTCGCCGGCTCGGACGGATGGGACGGCGATCCGCACCGCGCCGTTCGACGGGACGGCCGGTTGTACGGTTTGGGTGCGCTGGACATGAAAGGGGGCATTGCTGCATCGATCGCGGCGATGCAAGCGCTGATCGCGTCGGGCGAGTCGTGGGGAGGATCGGTGCTGTTCTCCGGTGTCATCGACGAGGAAGGGTACTCCGAAGGTGCCCGTGCGCTCCTCGGCGATGGACTCAATGACGTCGACGCGATCATCATCGGCGAGCCGCTTGCCGGAACCGAGGAGAGTCCCGTTCCCGTCCTGACGACCGGCAAGATCCTTTACCGCGTGACGGTACGAGGTGTGCAAGCGCATGGCTTCATGCCCGAGCAGGGGGTGAACGCGGTAGAGGCCGCGGCGAAGGTCATCGGCGTGCTCGAGCGACTGTCACAGGTGAACCATCCACGATTGGGCACCGGTCCGGTCAGCACTCTGAAGGTCCATGGTGGCTACGATGAGTACGCCGTTGTCGTTCCGGATCGATGCGACATCATCATCAGCCGCATGATTGTGCCAGGCGAGACACGAGAGCGGTGCGTGGAAGACCTCGAGGAGTTGATTGAGGGGCTTGATCTCGCTGCGGAGGTGGATGTCGATCTGGTCCCACCGTACTACGCGCCCTTTGAGACGGATGCAACGAGTGATCTCTTCCGCCGCTTCGACGCGGCCTATCGGGATGTCCATGGGCGATCCCCCGTGTACGGCCCGTCGTCAATCATCACCGATGCGAGCATCTTCTGTGGCATCGGAGGGATCCCGACCCTCGTGTACGGGCCGAGCGGCGGTGCCATTCATCAAGCGAACGAGTACATCGATCTCGAGTCGCTTGCGGCGTGCGCAAGGACGTATGCGTTGACGGCGGCTCGCTTCTTGGACCTTTCAACCTGAAGGAGAATCCCATGTTGAACGACGTGTTGAAGACGGTACCGGATTACCAAGCATTTCTGACAGTGGATGAGATGAATGCCAGCTCCGACCGGCTTGCGGCAGAGCACCCGGATCGGGTCCGGTTGGTGGATGTTGGCCGATCGACCGACGGGGAAGAGATCCGGATGCTTCGGATCGGACAGGGTGACGAGCAGCTGTTCTTCTTCGCGTGTCCGCACCCGAATGAGCCGATCGGCGCAATGACGCTCGAAGCACTTTCCCAGCGCCTGGTTGCCGACGACGAGTTGAGGGGGAAGCGATACACGTGGAACCTGATCAAGTGCATCGATCCGGATAGCACCCGACTAAACGAGGGATGGTTCAAAGGGCCGTTCACTGTCTCGCACTACGCGCGTGAGTTCTACCGCCCGACCAGCTTCGACCAGGCGGAGTGGACATTCCCGATTGTCTACAAGAAGTACGGGTTCTTCCAGCCGATTCCCGAGACCCAGGCGCTGATGACGGCAATCACCGGGCTGCGACCGACGTTCGTCTACTCTCTGCACAACGCGGGGATCGGTGGAGGCTACTACTACCTTCACCCGCATCGCCCGGAGATCGACGATGCGCTGCGCGCGCTGATGATAGATCGCGGGATCCCGCTATCGCTCGGCGAGCCGGAGATGCCTTGGGGTGTGGAGCTGTCGCCGGCGGTCTACCGTTCGACATCACTCACCGAGCACTACGACTTCCTGGAGGAGTTCGGCCAGGGCGATCCAGGCGACAAGATGCAGGGAGGCGAGGGGAGCTTCGGATTCGCGCGCGGGGTCAGCGATCCGGCGCACCTAGTCTGCGAGCTTCCATACTTCTATGACGAACGCATCGGCGATACCTCGCCAACGGAGATGAGTCGGAAGGACGCGATCCTCAAGGGTATCGAGCGTGTTCGCGAGATGACCGGGTTCACAACCGGGATTTACCAACACATCGGTGCGCAGCTCAGAGTCTCCTCACGCTTCCGGACGGCGTCTGAGCATCTGACGAAGCTGATTGTCGATGGGATGCAGTCAAAGCGATCCTGGGCGGAAGCGTCACCCGAACTGGACGTGCCGGCGACGGTTGCACAGCGCTTCGACAACTTGGTTGTCGGTCGGTTCTACAATCTCCTGATTGTCGGAATGCTGCGCCGGGCTCTCGCGCTCGAGAACGAGCAGGCCCCGACGCCCGAGGTTGCCGTGGCGCTCGCCGAGGTCGAGGAGCGGTTCGCCGACTGGGCCGCGCAGCTCGAGGAGGAGATCGACTACCGCGTCATCCCGATCAAGACGTTGGTCGAGATTCAGCTCGGCGCGGCGCTCTGCTATATCGACACGCTCTAGGATCCTGAAAGGTGGAGATAGGCGAGGAGGGGACCGTGGATTGCAGCGTCCTGGAGTGCCTTCTGGACAGCATGAAGGATCCGGTGGTGTTCGTCGACGTGCAGCATGTGATTCGGTACACGAATCGTGCCGCGATCGCTGCACAGGAAGGGGGTGCCAACCTGGTCGGACGGTCGCTGTTCGACTGCCACTCGGATGCATCCAAAGGGACCATCCTCGCGAACGTCGAACGACTACGGTCCGGTGAGGAGGAGATTCTCGTCTCACAGGACTCGAAGCAGCGGATCCTGATGCGTGCGGTGCGGGACGAGCGAGGAGAACTGGTCGGGTACTATGAACGCTACGAGCCCGTGACGTGAGACGCCTGGCGGCGTATCGACGACTGGGGAGGTGGGGCATGGCTGGGCCGAAGGACATGGGGGCGACGTATCCGTCTCCACTCGGCGCCCCGGCGATGCCGCCGATCGGAGGATTGGACATCCCGGGTTCCTTCTACGTCGTCCTCGATCGCCCGGCGCGGCTGGCCGGCATGGTTCGGCCGAACGGCGACACGCCGTGGAACGCGATCGCCGCGGCCGGGTTCCGCTTCGTCGTCTGCCTGACTGACGATGTGCCGCGGT
>Ga0272444_10002104_pt1 | contig 18680 bp, 5 predicted proteins | sample SSMForm13_FD_201033 | JGI IMG/M metagenome (GOLD analysis project Ga0272444, IMG submission 201033) | Marine sediment archaeal communities from Little Sippewissett salt marsh, Falmouth, MA, United States - SSM-Form-13 | ecosystem: Environmental > Aquatic > Marine > Wetlands > Sediment ... | reverse complement strand
AGGTATCGTTGACATCACCCATACGAACACCTACAAAACTGCAGTTGTTTATATCATGATCTGACAATGAAACAGCAATAGTTTGTGGTGCTGTAGACCAGTTGGAATTGGTGATAGCATAGGCTGAGTCAATAAACATCCAATTACCGCTTTCGAGTGGTTCTATCTGAGCCAGGTATCGACGCAATTTAACAACATCGGCAACACTCACCGAAGCGCTTCCGTTGATATCGGCTGCAATCAATTTGTAGGGCATATCAAATTCTTCCAAATGTGCAAGGTGCAATCTTATCTTAATAATGTCTGCGACTGACACTCCAGCATCATCATTTATACGTGAAGCGTCCAAGATATACGTACCTGCGGATAAATCGGCAAACATATAAGCGCCGGAAGCACTGGTCGATTGATCCGGAAGGACACTTGGTGTAATTGATATATCTGTAGCTTCTATAATCTTTGCCATATTGTAATAGTAAACATGCCCCGCAATATTATGAACCTCGATAGAAATCGTAATACTACCGTTTTCGAATCCGAATCCGGTAATCGGTTCGCCATCGGAATCGACTAATTCATTGTTACCAATCCATGTAAGCTGACTAACATCGTCTTCATTCCCAGTGCAAGTATACCATAATGTGATTATGGTATCGCCTTCCGAAAAGCTTACTGGATTAAAGGTATCTTCCCAAATAATGCTGATTTCATCTGAGGTAATACCAATCAGGGCATCGCTGAAAACAGCGGTTGTTATAGAATCAGATCGAACAACGTTAGAATCATTTTCGACATGAAATTCAAGGCCGACGACATCAGCGGCATCGCATGCTTTAATTGGAACGCCAACCGATCCGCCAAGTGGCCCATTAACATCAGGAATAACAAAGCTGCATATGTCAGGCGTTTCAAAATCCTGCCAGAAACCGTGACTCAGACTGGTACCATTTGAGGTCGAAGAACCGGTTGCGGTTTGTCCGACCGTACTGAATAAAAAAGTACCATTAGACGTACTGGCATTACCGCCACCACCGAGAACCTGCCAGTTGATTACTTCTCCCATTTTGTCACCAGCGTAAATAGTAAGAAATAATAGAAGGGCGATGGCAATAACCCCCAAATGATTAATCAATTTATATCGCATATTATCTCCTTTTTATAACACCTAATTGTATAATAATATTTACCACGCATCGGATCTCATTTCGGGAACGTTATACAACCGCGATCGTGCAGTACCAATACCCCGTCTTCTTTTACGTCAATTCCTTTAGTTCTATCGCCACGTGAATATAATGAAGTAGTAGAATCATTACCACCTTCCGCGCTTTCAAATCTTATTGTTCTACCTTCATCAAAGCCATGGCAGGTGACCGTTATCCCCGGTAAAAATTGCAAATTTTGTCCGGCTTCAAAAGTCGTGTGGAAATCAAAACCGATCGCTATATTATGGCAATCCGTATTAAAGTACCGATATCGATAAGATTCAAGTTCATAGTCGTTTGCCATTAAACTAGAACCCATACTAACTTCAGGTTTTATATTACGAAGGATTACTTCTTCGAATAATTCGTGATCACAAATTCCTGTTAATGTATACCACCAATTAGAGGGGAAATCGCCACACTGGTGATTATTTACACCCCAGCCCATATTAAAATGTACCAGCATTAGGCCGTCATTATCCCATCCGTCGGCCAGAAAGGCGTGCCCCAGATACCCGTAAGCTACGGGTCGGTTATTGTCAAATTCACTCTGCAGTATAGGGAACCAATCCTCGGGAAAGACATAGAGTGGCGAACGAAGTATCGCTTCAATATCGCTATCATATCGATAGAATGATTTCATAGCCATTTCGAGGGAAGTACTGTCATATAAGGTAAAAAGATCGGCGCCGGATCCATCACATCCATAATTCATGTCAACATATATGCCGATATCACGGATTAGATGTGCGACTGCATCGATTTGTACAGGTGTGATTACAGCACCATCCCTATCGGTATAATCGAAAACGCCAGGTAATATTTGGGTTCTATAATACCAATCAGCCATTTGGGGCCAGTCGAAACCTTCATCCTGCCCAACTCTGTCAGGTGGCCAAGCCCAATGACGCATTATTTGAGCGCCAGCAATTGCTACACATCCTGACACTGCATTTTCATTATAAGCATAGTGCACCGGCCACTGATCCCAGGTTGGATAATATTCGCAACCCATATCGGGACAATCCAGATTAAAAGGCGGTCCCTGCCTCCATTCGGATTTTACGAGATAGTCTCCTTCCTGATAGTCTTCTTTATCGCGAGATGATTCGCGTTGATAATCAGGAATATCCTCGAAATTGTTTATTTTATCCCATATCTGCCTATAATTAATATGAAGAATTTTGTTAAGTTCATTATCTTTGGCTAATTCAATCGGGCCAATCTTATTCTCAATTGACTCAATTATCAATAGCATACTCTTCTTGATTATATCTGCAATAGGATCATCGCAATCTTGATCGAAGCGACCATTCTCTGAATATCCCTTAATCGGTTCAAGTGTTTTATGAATTGAAACTACTATAAAGCCTTCCGGTTCAACATTACAAACATATCCGATCAATCTATCCTCATATTTTAAATATGAAACGTCACCTATTTCGGCAATTGATGCGTCGCCCCAGCTACCTTTTTTAATTATTGTTCGTTTTATCCAGTTATCCGCGACGGTTTGCGCCTCATCTATTGTTACTAACTCGGCAAACGCAGATAACATCAGGGATAAAACTATAATAAATATTAGTAATATTATTTTCATCATTCCCCCTTATTGCAATGTAACAAGAACCAGAATTAATCCCTGTTCACCCTTAGCCAAAGGTTCCATCGCTTTACCGAGTATAGCGCCATTGGATTTTTTGTTTTCGATAACTTTCATGGCATATCCGGGGATATGGGAAGTTGTCAGCAGATCTCCCGGTATAATCGCATCCGAAGTAGCTTCGACCTTGCAGTACACTCGCCCAGCCAGGGCAACGTCACAGTCGAACTTATCGACACCGAGTCGAATACCGGATCCCAAACCGCGAGCACCAGCAACTATACCGGCAACTCGTTTGTCATACGCCGATTTACTCATAGTCAACTTACCCGCATTGTCGGGATCTATAATTAGAACCGTTCCCGCTTCTACATTATTCGCATTTGAAATCGGGAATCCTTCGGCATAATCGAGTCCCTCGCCCAATTCAACTATTACCGTCTGATCATCGGTGCTAAGTAATTGAACATTACCCTCGAATTTTGCGGCATGACCGTTAGTACCGCCTTTGGCATATATACCGACTCCATTAGAGCCAAAGGCTTGGGCCTTAATGCCATATTCATTGGCCGATGCGAATACGGCGATGCCGTCGGAACATACGCCATAAACGGCAATGGTATCACCAGCAATGTAACCGTAACTGTTGAGGTCTTGACTATTACCATTTTGGCCATAGACACCCTTATTCCCTGTTCCGGCAACTCCGCCCGCACCACCGACATAACCCCAGGTGTCACCTGTAGAACCTAAGATCCTGCCTTCTGCTCTAAAATCTCTGGTTACACTAACAAAGCCATCGGAGTCAATGGTAATATCAGTTTCTTGAACTCCAGTCCGTCCAATAGATAGGCTATTGTTGTCATAGTTGTGTTGTAAATACCAACGGGCTGTATCTTCACAGGCGAAAAGCAGGCGCGAGCCAAATGCGGTGGATTCTCCGTCTATAGAAATTGCTGAGTATCCGGTGCCGCTGGTTTCCTTGAAATGAGCTACAACCTCACCCCATTGAGTTCCGCCAGCGCCCGAGCCTTCGCCATAAACAGAAAGTTTGTTTCCTGGATTCGGCGTCCCGATACCTATCCGGCCACCGCCATTAACCATCACAACATTCTCCGGCGAGGTCGTGTTTATATGCAATTTTTCTCCAGCGGCCATTTCAATCTGATTTCCATCGATTAGAAGACAAGCCCTTGTACTATCCCCGTCGCCGATAACCAGCGGCGCTTCTCGGTTAGCAAAATGATTACTATTCGCAATTGACATCATACTCTGAATGTGTATCGGACCATTAGGTGTATGCGTCCCGATTCCCAAATATCCGTTGTCCAACAATATGTTACCATAGCTATAAACACCACAGTTACTATCGCCGAGAGCACCCCAGTTCCCATAAAGAGAATCAGCACCATAAATCCCGTAATCGGCGGTCCCAACATAGCCGACATTATTAACAATTGTCCCCGCATGTGATGTCATAACACTGCGACCACGGAACGCCGACCCTGAACTAAAAGTTGTCCGTATAGAGATCGCTGGACCCGCATTCTCATATAGTCCGCTATAAGGTAATGAAAAAGTACTCGCCTCATCTTCAGCAACCGCCCAATTGCTGCCGTTCCATTTTATCACCTGATCCGACGAAGCACCGTTCTGTCCAAGATCACTCAATAAAATCGAACCATCCTGAATATTCATCGATGTAATTGCGTTATCCAGAACTCCGGCTGTAATTCCAGCCGTATCCGATCGAAGTGAGTGATAGGCATAGCCTACCGAAGACATCTTGATCCGGGGCGAATACTCGGGATTGGGGTCGACCGTTATACCCAGATACCGATCAATACCGGATGAAAACAGATCATTGGGTAAGGGCAAATTTGAGCCTATCATATAATAAACAGTTCCCCCTTCGACATCAACACTTTGGAATCCCGAAGACCATAGCGTATCATCGCCAGATTCCGAACCATAAATTGAAAATCTGATTTGATAAGATCCGTCGCTGACAGGTAGTCCTTCCGAATCTAGAAGTCGCGCCTGGTAGTTAATCACTTCAGGGATTTCAGCAAAAGCTAATGACGTTGATAATACGAATAAAATCGTCAATATCAAGGTCAATAATGTCGCGTATGATTTTGCTGCAATACTCATTCTTAACCTCCTTGGATACAGGTTATTCTATTAATAAATATTTTTGGTATGTTAGAATATGCAGTCTCTCCCGGACCAATAATTTATAATTCTCTAAGATGAGAATATTAGCCAATACACTAAGGTCCCAATGTCTTTGATTATATATATGGCGGAATATCTTTAAAGTCAATAGATAAGACTTCTTTCATTACTTTTATTTTAATTGGGACATTAATTGTATTGTTAATTATATTCGATGTATGATGTAATGAAATATTACGGCACGAGATTTTCAGTATTCTTGCTGCATAAATTCATTATAATTATCACCCATTGATTATCAGCAATGTACTAATTTTCTATTTCAATGACAATCCCCCTCACTTCCACCTTCCTCGTCCTTCTCAAACCACACTGGAACCTCTCAGTATTATATAGCGGGATTTGCGGTTTTAATAACCGAGCGATAGGTTAACGCGATTGGGGAGAATCTTATTTGCCGCAGCGAGATTGAGTAATTCAGCAAGTGCTGATAGGCGAAGTTTTTCTGTATCATCGGCATGACCTGCAAGATGTGGAGTCATCACGACATTATCGAGTTTGTGAAAGGGAAATTTAGATGGATTCGTATTATTCCTGTTTTCCTTCTTGGGATATTCATACCAGACATCGATACCTGCCTTGATACGATTGGCGAGTAACGCGTCGTAAAGGGCTTTCTCTTTTATGATGGGACCCCGAGCGACATTGACAAGAGCGGTGCCGCGTGGCAATATGTCGAGTTCTTTGCTTCCGATTATCCCCTGGGTCTCAGGTGTCAAGGGTAATGAGACAAATACGACGTTAGCAACTTTTAAAAGACGATGTAAATCCGAAATTGAATACAAATTTACATATCTGTCATTCAGATCTGTCTCCCTGCGCCGAATTGCATTCACTTTCATTCCCAGAATATGACAGATTGCCGCAATTCTTTTTCCGATAGCACCATATCCGAGAATAAGAGCTGTTTTACCTTCGAGTAAGGAAGCCCTGTCAGACCGATAGCGGGGGCGCCAATCATTGTTACGAAGAGCACGATCTATTGGAACCACGTCCTTGCAGGCAGCAAACATCAGGGTGATCGCCATTTCGGCCGCCGGTGCTGCATTATGATGGATGTTGTGAACAGCAATGTTTGGATATTCAAGTAATAGGGTTCGTGTTTGTTCCGGTAATCCAGCCCATGGAATAATTAAAGTCTTTAAATTGAGACTGGCTATTAAGTGTTTTCTTTCAGGTCGACCTGCAATTAGAATATGATAATTTGCTGGTGAAGGTAGTTCATCACCATAGGTCAAAATGATATTATCTACGGTTTTTCTATCCAGAGATTCCGCAAATTCCTTATCAAATCCCTGTAAAAGATGTGCATATAGTTTCATCGCTTATACTAATTATCGTAATATTCAGTTGTTAAGTGCAAATAAAACTTTTTTAAGTTATTGTAAATGCTTACTCTAAAGCGATTAAAAGATTTTCAATTTTGACGTCCAGAATAATCTTCTAATAATCAATCCCAGGTGCCACTGCAAAATTAATCTCCGCAAAATAAAAAAGACCCGGTGGGAGTACATAACAACACCGGGTTTTATTTACTGCCTGAATTTCTATTGCCTTTCCACTCCTTTATTTGAGTAATATCATCTTTCTTGACTCAACAAACTCTCCGGCTTTTATTCTGTAGAAATATATACCACTGGCAACATTACCGGCATCCCATTCGATTGTGTGCATCCCGGCATCATAATATCTATCAGCTAATATTTTTACTCTCTGTCCGGTTACATTATAAACCACCAGTTCGACATTGGAAGCCATTGGCAAACTAAAATTAATATTTGTTATCGGATTGAACGGATTGGGTCGGTTTTGTTCAAGAGAAAATTCAGCTGGCAATAAATCATTGCCGAGTTCTTTACCGCTGTTATTTATTTCAAAATAAACCGGCTGGGAATAAATATCGGCGGCAATTACCGATTCTATCTCAACCTTGCCATCAATTTCAATTATTACATGTTCGCCTGACTCAATCGTATTTTGCCCGCTAACATCGAACAACGCACCTTTATATAATCCATTGTTCAGCTGACCATAGATTTTATAACCTTCTACCTGACTTCTTAATTCAACCCTAAAACCATCGACTGACTTTAACTCTACTTCCATCGCCATGATATCCGCAGTGTTATGGAGGATGATGATGGTTTTACCGTTTTCGACGGTTGCATAAATTGAACCTGATGTCAATCGACTGCCACTCACTAAATCATGTGCGTATGATTTGGGAGCGGGGCAACCCTCAACACAACCACACACCGGCTCGGGGCCATCTATATACAGATAGCTTATCAAATCGGTGATATCAAAGATATTAATTGTGCAATCGCCGTTATCATCGGCCGACATTACAATGTAATTCGGCGAAGTTATTAAATCATGAGACTTCAATATCCGGTAAACCGATGATTCCGAGATGAAATAACCCTGAGTATCGGTTATATAACAGGCCAACTCCCGAGGCGACTTCTCAGTTTGATCAAGAGCGATATCAACCACTTGCTCTTTGATTGGGTCCGGTATTTTATTCCAGAACTTCTTAGGATTCGGCCTCTTATCGGACAGACCGTCATAACCACCATCCCGATACCGGCGATACCAATCATAAAAAGTGCTTCGACATATTTGAAATTCCCGCAAAGTCTGACGAACTCCGAGCTCTGATGATTCAACGGTGCGGATAACTTCCATCTTCTCTGACTGACTGTATCTCATAAATGAACCTAATCGGATTCCAAACCATTCAAGCTTTTTTTAAGAACCCGATTCTTTAAAGACAACTCCGCTACCAATTGCTTCAACTGCTCGTTCTCCTGACGTAACCCGGTTACTTCACCGCTATTGGCTTCACGAACTGTATCTCCCTGCAATCGCTTCTTGCCAGCTTCTAAAAAGTCTTTGCTCCAGCGATAATAAAGATTAGCATTGATCCCTTCACGACGACATAGCTCTGCGATACTGTCTTCACCTCGAAGACCCTCAAGAATAATCCTAATCTTCTCCTCAGAAGAAAACTTCCGCCGCGTCTTACGTTTGATGTCTCGAACAACTGATTCTGACGATACTTTTGGACTCATAGATAACTCCTCATTTAACAATTAAAATACCAAAAGCATCTCTTAAGTTAAACCACTAATCTGTCCAAGAGGTTCTGACGGGAAACACCATCGGGCTTTATTTCTTTTCCTAATAATTCGTTTGATTTGGGATCAACATCTTCCCTAAGGTATTATTTTGATATGACTTAAGAGAATAAGGCTTCAAACCCCTAATCCGTACATATTGCAATATCCCGGCTATTACATATAAAAAGGCCCGGTGGGAGCACATCACAACACCGGGCCTTTATTTACTGCCTGGGTTACTATCGTCGCCTTACCACCTCCTTTTATTTAAGTAATATCATCTTTTTCGAATCTACAAATGTGCCTGCTCTTAACCGTGTAAAATAGATTCCGCTGGCGTAGTTACTTGCATCCCACGAATATGAATGATGTCCTGCTTCAAGCCGTTTATTAACAAGTGTGTTTACTCGCTGACCCATAATATTAAATATTTCCAGCCGGACATCGCAGGCTTCCGGAAGACTAAATCTTATTTCTGTTATGGGATTGAATGGATTCGGGCGGTTTTGCTCGAGCGCGAATTGCTTCGGCAAAACCGTTTCTTCCTGCTTACTTTCGCCTTTCAGAACCTTGCCGTCGTGAGAGGTAAGATTGTAAGGTGCACCGGTAACATCGACAAGTTCGGTTTTGGCAAATTTAATATCGGTCGAGTTCTCGAATTTGTTGGTTATCTTGAAATGCAAAGTCATTATCGCCTGGCTATTATCCGCTGTAATAATATCATCGATATTTTCCCAGACAATATGGATGGTTCCATTGTCGATGTTTGTAGTCGGTTCGGTCGGAAGAATCGATGTTACCTTATTGAACTCCAACTGCCTGTAATCGTAGGTCAAATGCAGTTCCAGTCCGGCAATAATGCTGTTTTCCTCGATATTTATCGGTACTAAAATCTCATCGCCAGGCTGACCGATTGCATCATCGACCTTAATCGTTCTCGTCATTGCGGGCGAAGGTCGTGCGGTTTTACTCTGATTCCAGGTATTATTGACATCACCCATCCGAACACCGACAAAATTCTGCCCCAATATATCACCCGCGATAACGCTAACCGGAATCGATTCCGGGGCCGTCATCCAGTTTTCGGAAGTAATCTCGAAGGCGGAATCGATAAATATCCAGTTGCCGGTCGGGAGCGTGTCCAGATGCGCCAGGAACCGCCTGATTTTTACGATATCGGCGACAGAGACACCGCCGGAACCGTTAACATCGGCCGATACTAATTTGTACGGACTATCGAATATTTCCAGGGTGGCCAGATGCCGTCTGATTTTAACACAGTCAGCCACCGAAACGCCATCATCATCGCTGGTTTTGGATGGGACTATATTGTAGTCGTCCGGCCGAATATCAGCAAAACTGTAGTTTCCTAAGTAATTTGAAGTTGTATCGAATTCACCGCCATTTTCATTAAGCGTAAGATAAACGTCAGGAACAGATTTGGACATATCATAATAGCCGATATGTCCGTAAATATCAGGATAATCAGGCAAAGTATATATTGCGTATGTTCCTGTTCTATCGATACTGGCGGTAATTAAATTGGTGGTAGTATCAATAATGCCGCCGATTCGTTGCCAATCCGTCAGTATGTCATCCCAATAAAATATCCTGAGTCTTTCCTGCCAACCGGGATAGTGCAGATTTTCATTGAAGTCTATTTCATTAAAGAACAATGTCAAATAATTATTCAACCCGGGCAGCATATTACCATTCGATGATGAAATTGAGTAGATCGGGCCGATACGGAACATTCCGTTATCTAAACCATCTCTCGGCGCCGGAAAGGCCGATTCGAGAATAAGTATATTCTGCAGGACTTGATTGGTCGAATCGACTTTAAGTCGGCTATTGTTCGGTCCCCTAACTAAATGTGAAAACAAAGTATTGTCGATACTACTCATTTTCCATGAGCAATCCACAAAAAATTCCTTGGCGCTGTCACCAATAGCTTCAACGACAAAGACACCTTCCGAACCGGGATTGCCCGGCCAAAGGAGATCGTATGAAGAAGAATTCCATGTCAAAGGCTGCGGCTCAATAAGACTATCGAGCAGGCTCACAACCGGAGCAAGAGTATCATACATTGTGGAGAATACGTTCAGCATTACTGTACTATCCGAATTAACCGAAGCGGATATAAACGCTTTAACCTCGGACGACAGACTTTGAAGCGTAAACTCAACGTCCTCTCGACCCGCCAAAGATTTATTTTCCTTGCCCTGGGTGACGGTAATATGACCGGATAGCCAGGTTTCTCCGGAAATAGTCTGGTTTATGCCGCTGCCATCAATGACATCGCCATCATGAACACCGAGACATCTTATACGACCATTGGCCCCATCGAAATTGCCCGTTTGCCCCTGGCTGACCCAGTGAGCATCCTGATACCAGGCGACATCTTCCCCGGTTCTTATTCTAATCCCGGGAACGGTTAATGGTATATCGCCGGTTTCCTCCAAGACCAGAACCGTTATTTCGGCGCCGTTGGAACTATTATTGTTGACTGTCGCATCTGAAATATATTCACCGACATTTACATTCGGTTGAGTCGGATTATCGTTCGGCCCGAAGAAATAAGTTGGAACACCACCGATGAAACGCTCATCCGGTTTAATTATCTCTGCATATATTCCGCCGTAATTACCTTCGAAATCATCCTCGAAATCGCTCCAACAATCACGCCCAGTGAAGTAAAATTGATAAGTGTCAAAATACCAGATAGACGGCGCTGCGAGATACCGAGCAATGGTGGACATCTCCGAGCTCCACTCGCCTCCGTCTTCATATTGATGATCCATGAAACCGAGATTGTACTCTTCATCCGGTTCAGGCACCACGAATTCATATTCATCCCAGAATCCCCAAAGGTTGTGCCCCAGTTCATGCATGCGCGTGCGATAATCATAGGGATTGGTTAAATCCAGGTCTCCTCTACCCGGATAAATCGTATTGGTTTCAAACCAAAAATAGCTGGCATTAACCGATATGGTCCTGTCGCCCAACCAAAATCGAGGCATGTTTATACGATTGGTGAGACGGTTATTATTCGGCCAAACATCATTGGCTGTATGGATTCGGATATCGCAATCATCCCAGAATTCTTTATCATCGCCAATCAATATATTTGCGATATAGGACTGACCATCGGTCACATCGTACATAAAGTTATCGGTTAGTCGTATTCCTTCCAGCAGCGAATTGAGGTACTGCTCGTCGGCATCCCATTCGACAGAGATAACCAGATCGTACGCAATCATCGTATGGTGAAGAGAGACTATCTGGAAAAGGGCATCGGTTATTTCCTGATAGTACAGATGGCCGTTTTCGCTCCCAAAAACACCATTATCGATAATTATGTTGTACAAATTTGGTATCGCCTCCGGATGCCTATCCGATTCCTCGGTGAATATTTGTTTCCGTAACAGAATGTTATCGCCGGAATATATATTGGCGGGGAGTATAAAGCGACCGTTGGCATCGGTAGTGATTTCCTGAGAGAATTCTTCAATAGTACGCGGATCATTCGGTAAACGGTCAGGATAGTCATCGTACAATTTAGCCAATGTGAATGTTTCATTCGTAATGATGTTATTGGCCCCGTCGCGGACAAGTATTTCCGGCTGACAATCATTAACATGCACGTCTATTTGTGTAGTTACCGGCTCCCCGCATTTTTCCACGGTGACGGTGATAGTGGCATCCTCGCATTCGGCGGGTCGCCAGAATACGGTATATGTCTCACTTAGGGTGTAGTTTAGTTCCAGCGATTGGGTGGAACCGCCGGTGTATTCGATATCAGCCGTTACGTTGTACTTCTGATGTGGTGGCTCGACATTAACCACAATCGAGGTACCGTTTCTCATCGAAACATCACTGCTATCGGTCGGAGACGATATCTCAACCAAATCGGCGTGACCATCGTAGAGATACGGTCGACTCTCCAGAATAGTAAGCGCCTCGGCGCCATTGGTGGCACAGATATACTCGGAATATGAATCGATACACAGGCACATCGAGAAACCGGTACCAACAACGTAATGACCACTATGAAATCCGGAACCGACCAGTTGAAGAATATTAACCGCCGGTGAGGTTGAAGATACGTTTATGTACGACGGATCGATGTCAAATTCATAAGTACCATTTGGAACCATGTTCTCCAGTCGCCCAACCAGATAACCATTGAGATAGATACTAACGGTATGGATGTTAACATCACTATGCGGAGAAAAAGTGACGGATAAGATTCCGTTTGTAATAGCTCCGCTTGGAATAATCGGGGTATAAATCCGTCCCCCGATAACGGGTCTGTTGGTGCAGTACCAGGTATGGACACTATGATTACTGCATATAAGCGCATCATCCTTCTGGACCAGGAATACATCTTCGTCGCAGCAATCTGTTAGCTCATAAGTAACGGTCTTTCCGGCCCCGGTAGCGACGACTGTTGCCTCGCAGGATGCTTTGGCCGCGGAGACAGTATCCTGGAAAGTTGGGAAAAGCTGGAAATCTATATAACCACCCGGACCGAGTAAGGCATGTTCGATAGTCGGAACCATAAAATAATCGATCCCGACCGCGTCCTCGACCGTGACATAAAAGTCGGTAATAGTATCGCCGATATTCGAAAGCCGCATCGATCTGACCAATGTCAGCGAATCGAGTCCCAAATCAGTCAGGACGAAATTTGTATCCGGCCATTGAACATGTATGTATGCCGAGGCGTAATCATAAAGTTTGCTGTTATCATCGCCAGTTGATGTTAACCTGAAGGCGAGATTGTAATTGGTATCGACAACATCCTGGGCATGCATCCGAAAATCGAGATCGGCGCTTCCGCCGGGAAGTAATTCTATTGTCTGATCCAGGGAACCGTCACCGGTGAATCCGGCGATCAGGTCATCGTACGGATTGATAACTTCAACCAGAATCTCATGGGGCGAGGTATCATAATTGTTAACCGTGACCGTAGCGCGCTGATCGTAGCTGCGGCGTATTGAAAAATAGTAACCGGACTGACTGAAGACGGCACCACGGGCGGTATGGAAAGCAAACAGCTCGCTGGTGGCGGTTCCGCATTCGCTTGTTGATTGAATGTACCATACGTAGGTGGTATCGTAATCGAGATCGGATAATTCAACAATATGATCGATCCCGTCCGCGCCGGTCACTTCGGTATAACCGATATCATTTAAAAGACGGTAAAAAATGCTCGACGTGGATGAAGTCCTTGTTGTCCACATGAATGTTACATTATTCGAAGCCATCGTTTGATCGTCGGCCGGCAGGATATTGCTGATTTCAGGAGAAGAGTTGATTGTTAGCGAAGCTCCGGCTGAGATATTCACACCCGGATTGTTAACGCTAACGCCGTTAATATCAAAATTAAACAGACCGGTATCGGCAAAGCAATCGGACGACGTAACAATCGTTAATTGATTAAAAGCATAAGATCCGGGCAATACAGTTATAGTATCCTGTTGCATATCCCAGGTAAATAATTCCAGGCCGGTAACATCAAGCGCCACTTGTTGCGCATCATAAGTACGGTTTAACATATACATGTTATAGTGCACCGTATCGCGGAGCTCAGCGGTTTGCTCATTAGGATAAATGAATAAATATAAGGACCCTTCCGAGCTGACATATATATATCGAGCCGCCTTATTATTCATCTCCGATTCTTCCGTCACGCTGTTATTGGCATCGACTCGCACAAAAATATAATGTACGGAGGGGTCGGCAACCCAGTGGAACTGGATGATCGTATTACCGCCGGCGGCCAGATATCCGACCGTTACTGGATTATCGAGCTGAAATGAAAAAGCCGGATCGGAGGCTATCTGAACTTCAAAGTTTTCGGCGTACTCAGCCCCGGTGTTTCGTATCAGAGCCGTAATGAGAACATCCTGGCCTTCGTATGGTGACTCCGGTAATATCGTAATATCAGAGCTCGTTATCGACAGATCGGGCATCAGGTCGTACACATTGATTTCTACAACTTCTGAATCGGATCCGGTCGTCGAATCATACGCATAAAAAGTAAGATGGTGCATACCGGTCTGGACAGATGCGGGCGTCCAGTTGAAATGACCTGTACCGTCACCATTATCAACAAAACTTGCCCCCGCGGGAAGGGCATAAACCGAAAGTTCTGGTATTGTACCATCGGGATCAAGGGCCGAGATATCAAAATCCAGCTCGGTATTTACCCGGACTGAAAACGATCCGATTGAATCGAGTACCGGAAGATGTCCGGGAGGTGGCGGGGTAAACAGATTTTCAATCACAGGTACGTAACCCATTCCATCCCTTGACAGGACAGTCGTATTACTCGGCGGATATGCGCAAGTATCGATTAAGATGTACTGTGTGTCCGGTGAATAAGGTACCGTAAACCATATCGAGGCGAACAATCCTTCGCCTGCCGGAGTATTATTACAGATCCCTCCAGTGGCAACAACACCTGACGAGAGGTGATCGGTTTGTTCCCTTGTATAGAAACTCCATTCAAACGCTGAGCCGTCAAAACTTATGGAATCGCAGGTAATAACCGATGTCGAGCAACCATAGGCAAATGAAAATGAAAAACCTCCTAACGGACTAACTGCATTTAGCCACAAATCCACTTGACAATGTTCCATACCCGGAGGTACGATATTACTTCTAATTTCAAGAGTATCGTCGGAAATTGGAAATGGTTCTTCAACCGGTGAACATATCGGTCCCGGTCCACCGCAAAATATGTATCCTGAGTAAAAATGAACATCGTTATTGGTTACTCCGGCGTATCCATCAACATCGACCGCCTGCATATCAACCGGCTCCGGGCCATAGGAAAACAGATAATTTACCAGATATACTGCATCCCCAATATTTACCGATCCATCACCATTGGCGTCACCGCAAACAAAGTCAGGATCTGTTATAGTGAACTGAACAACTTCCGAATCGACCGCCATCGAATCATCGTAGGCATAGAAAGCCAGGTAATGATCACCAACCTGACTTATATGCGGTGTCCATGTGAGGCGAGCGGTCCCATCTCCATAATCTGTGAATGATGCATTTGAGGGTACTGTCGAGATAGTCAGAAAAGATATATTGTCATCAGGATCGGTAGCGGTTATATCCAACTGCAAAGTCTGGCCAGCTTCAACTGACTGAGGGCCGATTGAATCGAGTACAGGAGGATGATTATTAAAAGTAATCGAAACCGTAATCTCGACAACTTCGGAATCGACCGCAGCCGAGTCATCAATAGCGAGAATTGTTGCATAATGAATACCGACTTGATTAGAGTCCGGCATCCAGTTAAAAGTACCGGTACCATCGCCATTGTCCTGTACATATGATCCGCTGGGCAGCAATGATGCCGTAATATCAGGTATCGTACCGTCAGGATCGGTAGCAGTTATACCAAATTGCAGAGTTTCGCCGACATTAACCGTCTGCGATCCGATAGAGTCGAGCACGGGGGGATGATTAACCGGGGGAACCGAATCATTATTTATTATTACGGGCGTATAACCCTGCCCATTACGCGAAATTACGGTTACATTACCGGGATCATATGTCGTAGTGTCTATATAAATAGTTTGAACTTCTGTCGAAGGTGTAATCGAAAACCAAATTGTGGCAAGCGTACCATCGGTAACCTCAAGCGTGTTACAGCTTGATTTGACAATACCGATAATACCTTTGGAAGAATCATTATCAACCAATCCATCCTGATACCAATAGCTCGTTAAAGGTTCCGCGATATCTATCGCTGTGCATGATATATCCGAGGTGGGACATCCGAATGTAAACGGAAAGGCGAGTGAGTTTATATTATCGACGCTTTTCAGATACAATTCTACCGCGCAATTCGATGCTCCCGGTATGACAAGATTATTTCTGATTTCGAGAGTATCCTGCGACACCGGGAACGAAGCTGGTGTACCGGGGCAAAACGGAGCGGGACCGCCGCAATAAAGATAATATATCAAATAGTGCGCATCATTATTTGTTACCCCGATGTACCCATCAACATCTCCCGCGTCCTCAACCGGAAGAAGTGAAGCACCATATAGATGACCGATTATACCCAAAACATCGAGTATATTGACCCATCCATCATCATTGGCATCCCCGCAAGTATAGTCGGAAGAATTAACGGCAATATATACAATTTCGGAATCAACCGCTAGCGAATCGTCTTCAGCATAAAATGTTATATAATAATCACCCAATTGCGCCATCGTTGGTGTCCAATCAAATACTCCATGACCATCGAAATAATCGGCAAACGAGGCCCCGGAAGGCAGAGCTGAAACGGACAACGACGGAACTGGACCGTCCGGATCGGTCGCATAAACAGAAAAATTCAAATTTGAGCCGGCTTCAACGGAATGACTACCGATGGCAACTAATACTGGCGGGTGATTTATAGAATCACCAGTAAATTTGGCGACAAAAACTTCATAAGCACTATAAAAAGTGCTGTCATAAGCGTTTAATGTAGGAAAATTTACAGATTGGGTTAAGCCTGCCATGATTACGGAGTTGTCGTTATCAACTATTATTCCAGTACCGTAATCATCGCTTGATCCACCCAAGTATGAGCTATATTGCAAACTATCTCCAATACTATTCAGTTTTACAATAAATCCGTCCCAGCTGCCCCCCTGAAAGGAAGTCTGAAATGCATCAAAGGTTGCCGGAAAATCGGAGGAAACCGTATAACCACCTAGATATGCACAATTGTTATTATCGATTGCTATGTCATAACAATAATCATCACCACCTCCACCCATATAGGTGCTATACAGCAATAAAGCCCCGGTGGATGATACTTTGGACACAAAGGCATCATAAGCACCACCCTGATAGACGGTCTGGAATGCCCCCGCTGTTACAGGAAAATTAGTTGATTGAGTCATTCCAGTAACATAGGCATTGCCGGAATCGTCAGTGATGATATCACCGTAGCTATAATCGGCATTACTCCCCCCCAAATAGGTGCTGAAATCCAAGCCAGTACCGGTAACATTTAGTTTAGTAACAAAGATATCACTGCTGCCCTGATAAGATGTTTGGAACGCTCCTAAGGTTGTCGGAAAATTGGACGACTGAGTATAACCCAAAATATAGGCACTGCCGAAAGCATCGACTGCGAGGCCTCGGCCATAATCATAATTGTTCCCCCCCAAATAAGTGCTGTAAATTAAATCACTCCCTGCATAATTTAACTTTGCTACAAAAACATCATAAACGCCCTGTAAAGAAGGCTGGTAGGCACCCATGGTTGTCGGGAAATTGGATGATTGAGTACTACCGGAAATATATGCGTTGCCCGAATTGTCAATTGAAAAGCCGCTGTAACAAGTCTCGATACTACTTCCTCCCAGGTAAGTACTGTAAACCAGTCCATTTCCGGACATATTTAATTTAGCCGCAAAAATATCATTGGAACCTTGAATGGAAGTCTGGTATGCCGCCGCTGTAGTCGGGAAATCTGATGAATTAGTGACACCGGAGATATAAGCATTACCGGAATCGTCAACGGTGATTCCACCATAACCAAAATCGCTACTAATTCCGCCCAAGTAGGTACTATAAACTAATCCATCGCCGGTACTATTTAACTTTGTAACGAAAACATCCCATGAGCCATTGTTACTACCATCGTAGGGATTGACCATTGGAAAGTCGTATGATTGAGTTTCGCCAAAAATATAGGCATTACCGGAATCATCGACAGCAATGTCACGTCCATAATCGTCACTATTCCCGCCCAGATACGTGCTATAAGTTAATACCGGGTCGATTACCAGCGGAAGAGCCGGATCGTAATCGGAATCGAGCTGAAATCCGAATGAATTTTCATTTGTAGTTAGATATTCTCCCTCAATCGCTTTTTTTACACCATCCTTTATTTGATAAACGACCGGGCGCTTTTCTATAATCTCGCCCCATTCGGTTTCGACGACCAGTTCCCCGTCGGAGTTGACCGACAATGATTGGATGCCGTCATATTTTATTTGAATAACTGACGGATCGGCACCGGGCGAGATTATAAAATCGTATTCCATTTGCTTGCCGTTGCCGTAATATTTCAAATCGATACCGGGGTAAATCTCCCGGTAAGTTATTGAGTTGAAATTGGGAACATCGGTATACCATCTGTCCGGCTCATTGCCGTAAAAATAATTACATTTGTATTCTATCTTATCGGAGCCAATCATCCTCGGATTTGAATTGGCACCGACAAAGAAGGCCTTAATGGCAATCGATTCTATACTGTCCGGCCGGATATCCATCCCTTCCGGTCCCATCAGCGGCGGATGTGTTTGAGTATCATTGTCGTTTGAAACGGTGCGGATAAACTGGTACACGGTACCATCTTCGGTAAACCACATGGTTGCACCTCCGGCATCGGCCCGGAATAGTACCTGTTCATCCCATTGCCCCTTATTTTCGGTAAAAGTCATCGGTACCGATGTAATATTTTTCATTACCTGAATA
>Ga0272444_10002102_pt1 | contig 18684 bp, 15 predicted proteins | sample SSMForm13_FD_201033 | JGI IMG/M metagenome (GOLD analysis project Ga0272444, IMG submission 201033) | Marine sediment archaeal communities from Little Sippewissett salt marsh, Falmouth, MA, United States - SSM-Form-13 | ecosystem: Environmental > Aquatic > Marine > Wetlands > Sediment ... | reverse complement strand
GGGGTATCCTGAAAGGGGTGGGGGTGTCCGTTGGGCCCTTATATGCATATCAGCATTTAATATGCAACATCGCATTTTGACCCTCTGACGGCGACTTGCTCCGCCTGCCGTTGGGTGCGTTAAATTTTTCTTTGGTTATCAATGTGTTGGGACCCCGATTGGTTTGGCGCCACCCCGGCGAGGGGGGCCGGGCAGGGTGGCACGATCCTTGTTTCAGAATTCTTCGGGTTTCCCGTCGATCACCATGCCGCCCCTGGGGGCCGACCTCATCCGCCGACAGGCATTTGGATTTCTTATCGGGATGATTCCGCACGCGGCCGGCGCGGCGAGGCCCCGGGCTGCAATTCGACCGCGTTCGGCACGCGTTCTTTCGCGTTCACCCTTCTGCTTCTACCCGTACAAGGAGGAAAAGACATGTCAACCCCCCATGACGACCTGCTGCAAAAGCGCAAGCAGCACGTCCCCCAAGGCCCATTCAACATCACCCCCGCCTTCATCCGGGAGGCCAGGGGAGCGTTGATGATCGATGTCAACGGCCGTGAGTTGATCGATTTCGCCGGCGGCATCGGCGTGCTCAACGTGGGGCATTGCCACCCCAAGGTGGTGGCCGCCATCAAGGATCAGGCCGAAAAATACATTCACACCTGCTTTCACGTGGTCATGTACGACCCCTATGTCGAACTGGCCAGCCGGCTCAACGCCCTGGCGCCGGGAGACTTCCCCAAAATGACCATGTTCGCCAACAGCGGGGCGGAGGCGGTTGAAAACGCCGTCAAGGCCGCGCGCTATGCCAAGAAACGGCCGGCCGTGATCGCCTTCGAGAACGCCTTCCACGGCCGGACCCTGCTGACCATGACCCTGACCAGCAAGGTGAAGCCCTACAAGCTGGGCTTCGGACCGTTCGCCCCGGAAGTCTACCGCATGCCCTACGCCTATTGCTATCGCTGTCCCTTCGGCCTCACCTACCCCGCCTGTGAGGTGGCCTGCGCCGACTACCTCGAGGATTTCTTCATCAGCAACGTCGCCGCCGAAAGCACGGCGGCCGTGATCGTCGAGCCGATTCAGGGCGAAGGCGGGTTTATCACACCTCCGCCGGAATACTTCGCCAAGCTGCAGAGCATCTGTCAGAAATACGACATCGCCCTGATCGTGGACGAGGTCCAGTCCGGGGCCGGCCGGACCGGCAAGTTTTTTGCCATCGAGCACTGGGGGGTTGCGCCCGACCTGATCACCTGCGCCAAGAGCCTCGCCGCGGGGATGCCCCTCTCCGCGGTTATCGGGCGCCAGGAGATCATCAACGCGCCCCATGTGGGCGGCCTTGGCGGCACCTATGCCGGCAACCCGGTTTCATGCCGGGCGGCGCTGGCCGTGCTGGAAATTCTGCTGGAAGACGGGCTGCTGGAGCGCGCCCGGAGCCTGGGCGATATTCTGCTGGCCCGCTTCCGCGACCTGCAGCAAAGGCACGCCATCATCGGCGATGTGCGCGGCAAGGGCCCCATGCTGGCCCTGGAACTGGTCAAGGACCGCGAAACCAAAAAGCCCGCCACCGACGAGGCCAAGAAACTGGTGCAGCTCTGTTATGACAAGGGGCTGGTTGTGCTTTCGTGCGGCAACTTCAGCAACGTCATCCGAACGCTGATGCCCTTTGTGATCACCGATGAACAGCTGGAGCGCGGTTTGGCGATTCTGGAGGAGTCGTTGGATGAACTCGAGAAGGCCTGACGGGCCGCAGCGTTGACAGGAGGCACCGCCATGAAGGGATTTTTTCAGCGAATCTTGCGGGTTGATCTGACAAACCGCTCAAGCCGGGAGGAGGCCCTGGATGAGGCGGTGCTCGGCCGCTATCTGGGTGGCAAGGGGCTTGCCACCCATCTCCTGCTCCAGAACAACCCCGCCGGGGTGGACCCCTTTGCCCCGCAAAACCATATCGTCCTGGCGCTGGGGCCGGCCTCGGACACCCCGCTCTACGGCTCGTGCCGGCACGGCATTTTTTCCAAGTCGCCGCTCACCGGGCTTTACGCCGAGTCCTATTCCGGCGGTAGCCTGGCGATCCCCATGAGCCGCAGCGGCTATGACGCCGTCGTCATCGGCGGCGCCGCCGACCGGCCGCTGTGGCTGGAAATTTCCGATACGGCCGTGAACTTTCACGACGCCGCCGATCTCTGGGGGCGCGACACCTTCGAGACCGAGGCCGAGATCCGCAAGCGTGCGGCGGCCGAAAAGCCGGGCACGATGGTGATCGGCCCGGCCGGTGAAAACCGCGTGCGCATCGCGGTGGTCAAGAACGACGGCTGGCGGGTGGCCGGGCGCGGCGGCCTGGGGGCCGTCTTCGGGTCCAAAAACCTCAAGGCCGTCGCCTTTCACGGCAGCCGCAGCCGGCCTGTGGCGCAACCCGCGGCGCTCAAGCAGCACGCCCGGGACATGCTGGCGCGCCTCAAGGACCACGCGGCCACCCAGGCCTACCGCAACCTGGGGACCCCCATGATGGTCAACATCCTCAACAAGGCCGGCGCTTTTCCCACCCGCTACTGGTCCGAGGGGCGCTTTGCGCAGTTCGAGAGCATAAACGCCGACAGCATGCAGGCCCGCTTCAAGGTCAGCCCCAAGGCCTGCCGCACCTGCTTCATGGCCTGCGGCAAGCAGATCGAGGTCAAAGACGGGCGCCACCAGGGCCTGCGCCTGGAGGGCCCCGAGTACGAAACGATCTATGCCTTCGGCGGGCTCTGCATGATCGATCGCATCGATGAGATCGCCCATCTCAACGACCTGTGCGACCGGCTGGGGATGGACACCATCTCGGCCGGCAACCTGGCGGCCTTCGCCATCGAGGCTTCGCGGCGCGGCCGGATTTCAGATGAGCTGAACTACGGCGATCCGGAGGCCGTGGCGGGGCTGCTGCGCAAGATGGTCAAGCGCGAGGGGCTCGGCGGCCTTCTGGCCGAGGGGATCAAGTCGGCCAGCGAGGAGCTGGGCCTGGAGGATCTGGCGGTGCACGTCAAGGGGATGGAGCCGGCCGGCTACGACCCCCGGGTGCTCAAGGGCATGGGGCTGGCCTATGCGGTCAGCGACCGCGGGGCCTGCCACCTGCGCAGCACCTTTTACAAACCGGAGTTGACGGGCGTCATCCCGCCGGCGCAGATCGACGGCAAGGCCGAACTGTTTCTCGATTTCGAGGACCGTTGCACCCTGTTCGACTGCCTGATTCTGTGCCGCTTCTACCGTGATTTTTATCTCTGGGAGGCCCTCTCCGAGGCGGTCGCCCTGACCACCGGGCTCACCCTGGATCAGGACGGTCTGAAGGCCGTGGCCGCCCGGGTGACCAACAACACCCGGCGCTTCAACCTGCGCGAGGGGCTGACCGCGGCCGACGACCGCCTGCCCCGGCGGCTGGTGAAGAACCCGCTCGCCTCCGGCGACGGGATCACCGCCGAGGAATTGGACCGCCTGGTTCAGGACTACTACCGCCTGCGGGGCTGGAGCCCGGAGGGGCGCCCGCCCGAAGCCGACTAATGGCCGGGGGGCGCTTAGAGGCCGGCCGTTCAGTCGCCGTCCTCCAGGGCCGTCCCCCAGTCCAGGCGGTTTTTGATGAACTCCAGGTGAAAGGCGGTATCGGTGCGGACCACCCCGTCGATCTTGTTGATCTTGTCGTAGATCAGGACCCTGAGATCCTTCATCGACTTGGCGCGGAACTCCACATCCAGGTCCGAAACGCCGGTCATCAGGGCGATATACCAGAGGGCGTCGATCTTTTTGAGTTCGCTGATGACGTGATCGGCCTTTTCAAAGCGGATGGTGATCTTGATGTTGCCGGCGATTTCGAACCCCAGCTTGAACGGGTCGCTGACCGCGACGATCTGGATGATGTCGTCTTCGATCAGGCGGTTGATGCGGTTTCTGACGGTGGCCTCGGTGACGCCCACCCGCTTGGCGATCTCGGTGTTGGCCATGCGGCCGTCCTTCTGCAGCAGGCAGATGATTTTGGAGTCGATTTTATCTATCGAACGTGTCATCTGAATCTTCCTCTTGGGTCGCTGGACCCAGTGACGCCCAAACCCTCGCCGCGTTTTTGATCTCTTCCCAAAAAGCGCCGTTATCTGGTGTTTTGGTTGCCAAAATTTGTTGACATTCGAAAATCTTTAGTTTATTTTTTTCGAAAAAAACAAAAAAAGCAAGATTTTTTCGCACGGGACCAGCATCACCCCCTGCCGGTGACAGGTCCCGACGAATAGCAACCAGGGGCGTGGAAACCCTTCCCTGCGCCCGGCAACCCCAAACGGTCCGCAGCCCCAAACCAGGAGGAGAAAAATGGCACGCGACACCCGCTACGCCCTGCAGGAAGCCCAGCGCATGGTCGCGCTCATCACCACGCCCCACGAAAACGTCTGCCGGGAGGACTGTCAGCGGGTTGCCCGGGAGACCCACGAAAACTTCGCCAACCACATCAACAAGGGCTTTCTTGAATACCGCAAATCGGTGACCGAGGCCAACGATTTCGCGGTGACCGAGTGGGTCTGCGAGGGCTCGGTCCTGCGGGACGTTCTGGGGCGCGAGTACATCGACATCCTGGGCGGCTTCGGCATCTATTCACCGGGCATCCGGCACCCCAAGATCGTGGCGGCCGTAAAGGCCCAGCTGGACCGCAGCCCCCAGTACAGCCAGGAGATGCTGGACCCCTTGCGCGCCCACCTCGCCAAGGTGCTGGCCTTTCTGAGCCCCGGCGACATCCAGTACGGCTTTTTCGCCAACAGCGGGACCGAGGCGGTGGAGGGGGCCATGAAGCTGGCCAAGCTCTACACCGGCAAAAACGGTTTCATCGCCATGCTCATGGGCTTCCACGGCAAAACCCTGGGCGCCCTCTCACTGATGGGCAAGTCGGTTTTCCGTGAGCCCCTGCTGCCGCTCCTGGAAGGGGTTCGGCACGTGCCCTTCGGCGATGCCGACGCCGTTGAACAGCAGCTGGCGGCCGCCAAAGCGGTGGGGGACAAGATTGCCGCCGTCGTTGCCGAGCCGATTCAAGGGGAGGCCGGGGCGATCGTGCCGCCAGAAGATTTCTGGCCCCGCCTGCGGCAGATTTGCGATCACTACGAGGTGCTGCTGATCGCCGACGAGGTCCAGACCGGCCTCGGGCGCACGGGCAAGATCTTCGGTGTGGACCACTGGGATGTCGCGCCGGACATCATGTGCCTCGGCAAAGCCCTGGGCGGTGGGGTGGTGCCCATGTCGGCGTTTCTCTCGACCCCCAAGATCTGGTCCTGCCTGGAGCCCAACCCGTTCATGCACACCACCACCACCGGCGGCAACCCGCTGGCCTGCTCGGCGGCCCTGGCCCATATCGAAGTCATGCTGGAGGAGGACCTGCCGGGTCAGGCGGCCGAAAAGGGCGCCTATGTGCTGGACAAGCTTCGGGAGCTGCAGACCCGCTACCCCCACATCCTGCAGGAGGTGCGCGGCAAGGGGCTTTTGATCGGGATGGAGTTTCCCACCGACCAAACCGGCTACCAGGTGGCCTCCGGGCTTTTCAGCCGCAAGGTGATCACCGCCGGGACCCTCACCAACGCCAAGAACATCCGGATCGAGCCGGCGCTGAACATACCCTATAAAACCTTGGACGAGGTTTTAAACCGGCTGGAGGACACCTTCCGGAGCATTTCCTGAGCAGCCGCCCCGACCAGTCTTCCCTTTCAACCCCTTTGCCCCACAAGGAGGCCGCCATGAAGGTTATTCGAGTTGACATGACCACCCAGACGATCACCGAGGAGGCGCCCCCGGCCGAGTACGCCGGTCTGGGAGGCCGTGGATTGACCTCCACCCTGATCGACGCCGAGGTGCCGGCCGCCTGCGATCCCCTGGGGCCGGAGAACAAGCTGATTTTCGCCCCCGGCTACCTCAGCGGGACCACGCTGATCAACACCAGCCGCTTTTCGGTGGGCGCCAAGAGCCCGCTCACCGGTGGCATCAAGGAAAGCAACGTCGGCGGCACCGTGGCCGCCGATCTGGCCCGGTTGGGGGTCACGGCGGTGGTCGTCGAAGGCCAGGCGCCGGCCGGGGCGCTGTATCTGCTCAAGATCGATGCGGCCGCAAACGCGCAACTGATCGACGCCGCCGCCTACAAGGGGATGCGCACCTACGGACTGGTCAAGGAGCTCAAGGCGGCCCACGGTGAAAAAAACAGCGTGACCGGGATCGGGCCCGCCGGCGAATGCCAGATGGCCATCGCCTCCATCCAAACCACCGATTTTGACGGCCGGCCCTGTCGCGCCGCCGGCCGCGGCGGGCTGGGGGCGGTCATGGGCGCCAAGGGGCTCAAGGCCCTGGTGGTGGACCAGGGCGGCAAAAACCCGGATCCCCTGGCGGACCCCGAGGCCTTCAAGGCCTCCGCCAAGGCCTATGCCCAGGCGGTCAAAGCCGACGAGTTCAGCGGCGAGATCCTGCCGGAGCTGGGAACCGCCGTCCTGGTGGGCCCCATCAACGAGGCCGGCGCGCTGCCCACCCGCAACGCCACCCAAGGGCAGTTCGAGGGCGCGGAGAAGATCAGCGGTGAAACCCTGGCCCAAACCATCAAGGCCCGGGGCGGCAAAACCACCCACAAGGGCTGCGCCAACTGCATCATCAACTGTTCCAACGAATATGTGGACAAGGACGGCGGCTACGTGACCTCCTCGCTGGAGTACGAAACCATCTGGTCCATGGGGGCCATGATCGGCAATGACGATCTGGACGCCATCGCCCGCCTGGATTTTCTCTGCGACGACATCGGGCTGGACACCATCAGCACCGGGGTGGCCGTGGCGGTGGCGATGGATGCGGGCCACAAACCCTTCGGCGACGGCGCCGCCGCCATCGCCATGGTGGAGGAGATCGGCAAGGGGACGGAATTCGGCAGGATCCTCGGCGCCGGCCCGGCGGCGGTGGGCAAGCATTTCAATCACCACCGCGTGCCGGTGATGAAAAACCAGAGCATGGCGGCCTACGACCCGCGCGCCCTGCAGGGCATGGCGGTGACCTACGCCACCAGCCCGATGGGCGGCGACCACACCGCCGGCTGGGTGGTGGACAAGAACCTGGAGGCCTTCGGCGGCACCCTGGACCGCTTTTCGGCCGAAGGCCAGGTGGAGGCCTCGCGCGACACCCAGATCCACATGGCCGCGGTGGACACCATGGGGCTCTGTGATTTCGCCCAGTCGGGCCTGGCCGCCGAGGGCGGCTTCGACCATTTCATGCGGATGATCAGCGCCAAGCTGGGGCGGCCCTTCGATTCGGCCGACTGGCAGGCTCTCGGCCGGCGGGTGCTCAAGGCCGAGCGCGACTTCAACCGGCGGGCCGGCTTCACCAACCAGGACGATCGCCTGCCGCGGATGTTCTACGAGGAACCGCTGCCGCCCCACAACAAGGTCGTGGTGGTCTCCGACGCGCAGATGGACGCGACCTTCGATTTTTGACGGCGCCCGAGATGCTGGTCCAGGTCACGCTTTATGGAACGCTGCGCAAGCGCTTTGCGGGCTACGATGCGGTAAACGGCCTCAGCGTCCAGCTCCAGGCGGGAGCGGGGGTAAAAGCCCTGATCGCCCGGCTGGGGCTTGCCGAGGTCCGACTGGGCTTTATTTCCGTCGACGGCCGGATCGTCCATGGCGATGTGCCGCTGCACGATGGGGCCCGGGTGCGCATTTTTCAGCCGATTTTCGGCGGCTGACACCGGACGTCGGCATCTGTCGGAGGTTTTTGGGCCTGCGCCGCAGGCGAAGGGCGCTGATGATCCGCACCCCAACCGACGAGGAGTCCAAAGAAGATGAGCGAGGCATTGAATCCGTTTAAGATCGCCCAGCAGCAGCTGGACGCCGCCGCCGAGCGGCTGGGTTTGGATGCGGCCACCCATGAGTTGCTGCGCTGGCCGATGCAGGAGCTCAAGGTGACCCTGCCGGTCCGGATGGACGACGGCAGCACGCGCATTTTTCACGGCTTCCGGGTGGCCCACAACACGGCCCGCGGGCCGGCCAAGGGGGGCTTGCGCTGGCACCCGGACGAGACCATCGACACGGTGCGCGCCCTGGCGACCTGGATGACCTGGAAAACCGCGGTGGTGGACCTGCCCCTGGGCGGGGGCAAGGGCGGGGTGGTGTGCAACCCCAAGGCCTTGTCTGCGGCCGAAAAAGAGCGCCTGGCGCGGGCCTATGTGCGGGCCGTGGCCCGTGCGCTGGGCAGCACCCGGGATGTCCCGGCCCCCGACGTCTACACCACCCCCCAGATCATGGCCTGGATGCTGGACGAGTATGAAACGATCAGCGGGGAGAAGCAGCCCGGTGTGATCACCGGCAAACCGCTGCCCCTGGGGGGCTCGGCCGGCCGGGAGGACGCCACCGGCCGGGGCGGGGTCTATGTGCTGCGGGAAGCCGCCAAGGCGCTTTCGATCAACCTGGCGGGGGCCACCCTGGCGATCCAGGGGCTGGGCAACGTGGGCCGGCATGCGGCCCTTTTGGCGGAATCGATCCTGGGGCTGAAGATCGTGGCCGCGGCCGATGAAACCGGCGGGGTATACAACGCCAGAGGTCTCAACGCCCGGCAGCTGGTGGATTACGTCGCCCTCCACGGGGGGGTGGCCGGCTATCCGGAGGGCGATTTTCTGACCAACGAAGAGCTTTTCGCCGTTGAGGCCACCGTCCTGGTGCCCGCGGCCCTGGAGAGCGTGATTACCGAGAAAAATGCGGACCAGCTCCGATGCAGGCTTTGCCTGGAGCTGGCCAACGGCCCGAGCACCCCGGAGGCCGATCGGATCCTGGAGGAGAAGGGCATCCCGGTCATCCCCGATTTTCTGGCCAACGCCGGCGGGGTCACGGTGTCCTATTTCGAACAGGTCCAAAACGCCTACAATTTTTTCTGGACCCTCAAGGACGTCCACAACCGTCTGGACGATCAGATGACCCAGGCCTTCAACGGGGTCTTCGAGATGCACCGCCGGGAGAAGGTCAATCTGCGCCAGGCCGCCTATCTCGTGTCGGTGGCGCGGGTGGCCGAGGCGTGCAAACTGCGCGGTTGGGTTTGAGCCGGCGCCGGGGCCCGGCTGGGTGAAAATGGACCGCAGCGGGGGCCGGTGAGCCTCCGCCCGGTGAAGGGGGGCCTCCCATCGAAGCGACCGTGCAAATCGACATGCTGCATGTCTTTCGCCTGCTGCGCAAAATGATGCGCTATCCCGACCTGGTGGAAACCATGCGGGAAATTTTTTTGAAGGCCCTCAAGACCAAGGGGGTCGGCCTCCCCGAGGATTTGCCCCGGACGGCCCGCACCCAGCTCGCCGCTCAGGGCTGCGAGCCCTCCGCGGCCAATATCCGGGACTACGCCGACCTGCTGGTCTACACGGCCTTTGCCAAAGCCTTCAGCGATCAGGAGGTCGAGGACTACATCAACCTGGCGCGCAAGCAGGACCGGTTTCAGAACCTCAACAAAGTCGTCAACATGGAGGGCACCACCTCCCGCAAAATCAAGAAGGCCCTCAAGGAGTTCTGTGAAATCCCCATGGGCGACCTCTACATCTCGCCCAGTGAAGCCGAGGGCGTGCGGGTCGCATTAATCAACCATTTCATCTCCAACCAACTGCCCTTTATCGGCATCGCCAAAAACCACATCACCATCCGCGACATCGAGGAGCTGGCCGATCGCATCATCTGGAACCGCCGGCGGCCGGGGAAGATCGGCGGCAAGTCGGCGGGGATGTTTCTCGCCTACAAGATCCTCGTTCCCAAGCTCACCCATGGCGACCCGGAAATCGAAAAGTACGTCCGCATTCCCGAGAGCTACTACATCAACACCGGCAATTTCAGCGACTTCATCGATTCCAACGAGCTCTATCAGTTCCACGCCCAGAAATACAAATCCCGCGAGGAACTCGAGGAAGGCTGCCAGCAGGTGGCGGCGCTTTTCCGAAACGCCCAGTTCTCGCCGGACGTGGTTGCGGATTTTCGCGAACTGCTGGCGAAGATCGGCCCCCACCCCCTGATCCTGCGCTCCTCCAGCCTGCTGGAGGACAACTTCGGCTACGCCTTCTCCGGCAAGTACGACTCGGTCTTCATCACCAACCAGGGCGATATCGAGACCCGCCTGCAGGAATTCATCTGGGGTCTCAAGCAGGTCCACATGAGCACCTACGGGCCGGCGCCGATCGTCTACCGCCGGGACAACAACCTGCTGGACTTCGATGAGAAGATGAGCGTTCTGGTGCAGAAGGTGGTGGGGCGGCGCTTCGGCGACTATTTCTACCCCTTTGCCGCCGGGGTGGCCTTCTCCTACGGGGCTTACAGCTGGACGCCGCGGATTCGCAAGGAGGACGGGATGATCCGGCTGGTGCACGGGTTGGCCACCCAGGCGGTGGACCGGGTGGGCGGGGGCTACCCCCGCATGGTGCATCTCAGCCACCCGCAGCTGCGGCCCGAGGTGGCGGCGGCTCAGATCATCAAGTACTCCCAGAAACTGGTGGACGTTCTCAACCTCGAAACCGGACGGCTGGAATCGATCCCCTTCCAGCGGCTGGCCCGCGGGTCCGGCCACCCGGACCTTTATTTCGCCGTTTCCCTGAACCAGGAGGGGCACATGGCGGCCCCGCTGTTCAGGGGCCAGCCGATTTCCCCGGAACAGGCCTGCCTGACTTTCGACAACCTGCTGGGAAAAACCGATTTTTGCCCCCTGATGCGCAAGGTCCTGCGGACCCTTCAGGAGGCCTACGGCCGGCCGGTGGACGTCGAGTTTGTCTGGGACGACGGGCTGCTTTACATCGTCCAGTGCCGCTCGCTGGCGCTGCACAAGGAGGTGGGGGCGGTGGCGCTGCCCCAGGACCTGGACCCGCAACAGGTGCTCTTCACCAACGAGCAGGTCATGTACAGCGGTGTGGCGACCCGTATCGCCTACATCGTCTACGTCGACCCCAAGGCCTACGACCGCCTGGCCAGCACCCAGGAAAAACTCGCCATCGGGCGCGTGGTCAGCCGTCTCAACCGGCTGCTTCAGGACACCCGCTTCGCGCTTTTGGGGCCGGGCCGCTGGGGCAGCAACGACATCAATCTCGGGGTGCGGGTGGGCTACGGCGACATCAACCACACCCTTGTCCTGGGGGAGGTCGCCTTCGCGGGCAACGGCAGCACCCCGGAGGTGTCCTATGGGACGCACTTTTTCAACGATCTGGTGGAGGCCGGCATTCTCTCGGTGGCCATTTTCCCGGACCAGGGCACGACGATTTTCAATGAATCGTTCCTGCAGCGGGCCCCCAACCGGCTCAAAACCCTGGCCCCGGAACTGGCCCAGTACGAGGGGGTGGTGCACGTGATCCATGTGCCCGAGGCCACGGGGGGGTGTTTTTTAAACGTCTATCAGGACGATGCCGGGCAAAGGGGGATGGGCTGCTTTCAGCCCGCGCCCGATTAGCGCCCGAAGAATCGGCGGCGCTTTTCGGGGAGCCGTCCCTTGCTGCATCCGGCCTGATGTGCCGGACCATCGGCATGGTCTGTTTTCACCTCAACCGCGGCGCCGGGTCCGGCTGAAACCCGGCCGCCCGCCTTCCAGGGGGCATCGATCTTCAGCACCCCAAGGAGCCGTGCATGGCCCAGCGACTGATCCTCACCGCGGCCAATATCATCACCATGACGGCCGAGGGGGACCGCGCCCAGGCGCTCGCCATCGAAGACGGGCGCCTGGTGCGCGTCGGCGCCCGGGACGCCGTGGCGGACCTCATCCGGCAGGGCTGGCCGGTGCTGGATCTTCAAGGCCGGACCGTTCTGCCGGGGTTCATCGACACCCATCAGCACCTGATGTTGACCGGCCTGCTGGCGACCGCGATTGCGCTGGATGACGTCGGCTGCCTGGAAGATGTCCTGGAGCGGGTGGCCGCCGGCAGCCGGGAGGCGCCGTCCGGGGCCTGGGTGCGCGCGGGCTATCTCAACGAACAGCGCTTGCGCGAAAAACGGATGCCCACCCGGGAGGAGCTGGACCGCGCGTGCAGCGGCCGGCCGGTTTTCGTATTGCACACCGCCGCCCACATGTGCGCCCTCAACACCCGCGGCCTGGAGCTGCTGCAGCTCCCCGAGAGTCTGGAAGGTGTCGATCGTGAGGGGGGGCGGCCCACCGGGGTTGTGCGTGATCCGGGGATCCTGACCCACGTGCATCCGGTCATGGCCCGACTCATCCCCGAGGCCGTCAAGGTGGCGGCCATGGAGGCGGCCGGGCGCAAGGCCCTCGAAAAAGGCATCACCACCCTGCATGCCCTCGACGGCGGCGATCTCGGGCCCGGGGAGACCCGGATCATCATGGCCCACCGGAAGCGGCTGCCGGTGCGCGTCGTGTGCTACAACCAGAACATGGATCTGGGGGAAGTCCGCCGGCTGGGGCTGCCCCGGGTGGGCGGCTGCATTTGCGCCGACGGCGCCTTCGAGGCGCACACGGCGGCGCTTTTCGAGCCCTACAGCGACCAGCCCGGCAATTACGGCGCCCTGACCTACAGCCAGGAGGTCATGGACCGCTTCGTGCTGGAAGCCCACCGCGAGGGTCTCCAGATCGCGGTCCACTGTGAATCCGAGCGCGCCATCGAACAGGTCCTGGCGGCGATGGAAAAGGCCCTGCGCGCCCACCCGCGTGCGGATCACCGCCACCGCATCGAACACCTGGAGCTGCCCACCTACAACCAGATCGCGCGCATGGCCGCCGCCGGCATCATGGCGGCCATGCAGCCCGCCTTTATCCCGGCCTTCATCGGCAGCCAGGGTATGCAGGGCTACGCCCCTTTGCTGGGAACGGCCAGGCTGCGGCGGCTGCATCCCTACCGGACCCTGCGCGACTACGGCATTCCGGTCTGCGGCGGCTCCGACAGTCCTGTGACCCCTTACAACCCCCTTGCCGGTGTCCAGGCCGCGGTCCTGCACCCCAACCCCGACGAGCGCCTAACCGTTCACGAGGCGCTGGAAATGTTCACCGTCGCGGCGGCCTGGAGCGCCTTCGAGGAAGCCCAAAAGGGGAGCCTGGCGCCGGGCAAGCTGGCCGACCTGGTGGTTCTGGAGCGGGACCCCTTTGCCGTGGCGGCCGATGAGATCGCGGCGATCCGCGCGGAGCGGGTGTTTGTGGGAGGCCGTCAATATGAGATTTGATGGCGCTAGAACGTTGAAAACGGCGGGATAAGCGTTGATTATTTGGCGGACCTGGTGTAGAAGGGCGATAACAGCGTAAACTTTTCGCCCCACGGCCGGCGGTGCGGGGCTGAGGGGTAGCGGTGGGCAATTTGGGCGAGGGTCCCAACGGGTGACGACAGGAGTGTAAAATGAAAATTCTGGTGGGCTATGACGGGTCCAACGCGGCCAAAGACGCGCTCGTACTGGCCAAGAAGCACGCCAAAGCCTTTGAGGCCAAGGTCTTTGTGCTCTCTTCGCTGGAGAAAGGCAACGAGGACCAGCTGCCCAAGATCGAGCAGGCCGAGGGGGATCTGGAATATGCCAAGACTTTTTTCGACAAGGACGGTATCCCCTGCGAAACCCACCTCTTGATCCGCGGGCTGAGCCCCGGGGAGGACCTGATCGAATTCGCCAATGAAAATGAGATCGACGAAATCATCGTCGGCGTCAAGCGCCGCTCCAACGTCGGCAAGCTGATTTTCGGCTCAAATGCCCGCTATGTGATCATGGAGGCCAACTGTCCGGTGGTGACCATCAAGTAAACGGCCGCCGCCCAGTGTTGAGGTCAAAGCCCGCTTCCCCCGTCAGGGGGAGAGCGGGCTTTTTTTGCCCTGCGCGGCGCGGCTCCCCAAATTTCCGACGGACCGGCGGCGGCTTTTTTTTCAGGCCTGCGCCTCGAAGCGGTTCTGTTCGCGGTTTTTGACGGTCTTGCGGGGGTCGAAAATGCGGCCGTTCATCGCCACGTAAACCCCGGGGGGCAGCAGTTGGACCGCCATCACGGCGCAGCCGATGTTGAAGACCGCATCGGTGAAGCGGAATCGCGCCGGCTGCATGGCGCCGGTCAAAACGATCACCTTGTCGCCCAGGGTCTGCAGCAACCGCGCCGTATCGAGCATCGTATCGGTGCCGTGGGTGACCACGAAATGCCGCTGGGGGGCGGCGGCGATCGTATCCCGGATCAGGTGGCGGTCCGCGTCGGTCAGTTCCAGGCTGTCCTTGCGCATGAGCTGCCGCACCGCGTAGGGGACGGTGACGTGGGCCTCGCGCAGCACGTCAATGACCTGGGGGTCGCCCACCTGAAATTCGCTTTTGGCATCGAAGTAGAGCTTGTCGATGGTGCCGCCGGTGGTGATGATCTGGATTTCCATGCGTGCTCCGGGAGCTTTCCGCAGCCTCTCAGTTGGTGAGGCTCTGGATCGGCGCCGGGATCAGGCCGCCGAGTCGGATGAAGGCGTTGGGGCCGGCGCCGTTGTTGACCGCCATGATCACCGACTCCCCCAGCAGCCCCCCGAAGTGGGCCCGCTCGCCGGCCTTCTTGCCGGGAACGGGGATCAGGCGGGTGGCGGTGGTTTTTTTGTTGATGACCCCGATGGCCATCTCGTCGGCGATGATGGCCGACAGGGTTTCGGCCGAGGTGTCCCCGGGCAGGGCTACCATGTCCAGCCCCACCGAGCAGACGCTGGTGATGGCCTCCAGTTTTTCCAGCGAGAGGTGGCCCGCGGCGGCCGCATCCGAGATGTTGAGGTCTTCGCTGACCGGGATGAAGGCGCCGCTCAGCCCGCCCACGTGCGAACTGGCGAACGCCCCGCCTTTCTTGACCGCGTCGTTGAGCAGCGCCAGGGCGGCCGTGGTGCCGGGAACGCCGATGGCCAGCAGCCCCAGGCTCTGGAAAATCTCCCCCACGCTGTCGCCCACGTTGGGGGTGGGCGCCAGCGACAGGTCCACCACCCCGAAGCGGATTTTGAGGAGCTCGGCCACCTCGCGGCCGATGAGTTCCCCCACCCGGGTGACCTTGCAGGCGGTGCGTTTGATGAGGTCCGAGAGCTGGCCTAGGTCCAGGTCGGGGTGGCCGGCGAGGGCGCGCTCGACCGCTTTTTTGACCACCCCCGGGCCGCTGACCCCCACGTTGATCACCGAGTCGGGCTCGCCGACCCCGAGGTAGGCCCCGGCCATGAAGGGGACGTCCTGGGGAATGTTGGCAAACACGCAGAGCTTGGCGCAGGCCAGGCCGTCGCGCCCGGCGGTGCGCTCGGCGGCGGCCTTGATGGCCCGGCCCATCAGCAGGACCGCATCCATGTTGATGCCGGCCTTGGTGGAGGCCACGTTGACCGAGGCGCAGACGCGTTCGGTTTCCGCAAGCGCCTCGGGAAGGGCGGCGATCAGCGAACGGTCGCCGGCGGCGATGCCTTTTTCCACCAGGGCCGAGAAGCCGCCGATGAAATCGACGTTCATCTCGCGGGCGCACGCGTCCAGGGTGCGGGCGATGGCCACCATCCCGTCGGGCCCCAGGGGGGCGCAGACCACGGCAATGGGGCTGACTGCGATGCGCTTGTTGACGATCGGGATGCCGTACTTGTCGCCGATCTGGTCGCAGACCGGCACGAGGGCCTCCGCGATGCGGCCGATCTTGTCGCGGATGCGGGTTTGGAGTGTGCCGAGATCGTGGCTGGCGCAATCGAAGAGGTTGATGCCGAGGGTGACGGTGCGGACGTCGAGATGCTCGTTTTTGAGCATCTCCAGGGTCGAGATGATTTCCTGGTAGCTTAACATGGCGGCCTGCTGATGCTTGAGGGGTTTGGACATGCGCCGCCGGGGCGGCGGCGGGCGTCAGATGCGGTTCATGGCGCTGAAAATATCGCGGTGCTGGATCGTCAGCCGCAGCCCCAGGGCGGCGGCCTGATCCTGGAGGTCCTGGCGGAAGCGCTGTTGATCGATGTGAGTGGGCACGTCGACCTCGTAGATCATGATGTTGTCGCCGGGTTCGCTGCCGCCCTTGAAGACCGCCTGCAGGTTGGTGACGTTGACCTGGTAGCGGGCGATCACCGCGGTGATGCGCGCCACCAGGCCCTTGGCGTCCGGCCCGCTGGTGGTGATCACAAACGGCTCGGCCACCGGCGGCGGGGCGGGGCTGCCGTTTTCGGCCAGGGGCTTGACCTGGACGTACATTTTGAAGTCGGCCAGGCCGGCTGTCAGCCCCTGGTGCAAGTTCTCGGCGGTGACCCCGGCGGGCATGCCGGCGATGAAGATCCCGGCAAATTCGGTTTGCAGGATCGTCTGGCTGACGTTTTCGATGTTGCAGTCGCGCTCGAAAAGCACCCTTGAAACGGCCGCCACGATGCCCGGCCGGTCCTTGCCCAGAACGGAAATGATCACCTTGGTCATGGGCGCGGCTCCTGTTTTTCGAAGAGAATGGAGCGGTCCACCGCGGCCAGGGTCGCGCAGCCGGTCAGGACCATGGCCTGGCGCAGCTCCCCGCGGGTCTGGGCGATGTAGGCTTGCACGCCCTCCTGCAGGCCCCCCATGGCGGCCACCGAGAACGGGCGGCCGATCATCACGGCGTCGGCGCCCAGGGCGAGCATTTTGAGAACATCGAACCCGGAGCGCACCCCGCCGTCGGCCAGGACCGCAATCCGGCCCTCGACGGCGGCGGCCACCTCGGCGAGCACCTCGGCCACCCCGGGGGTGTGGTCCAGCACCCGTCCGCCATGATTGGAGACCACGATCGCATCCGCCCCCACGTCCGCGGCCAGACGGGCGTCAGCGGGGGTCATGATCCCCTTGAGGATAAATTTCAGCGGGGTGCTTTGAATGATCCGGGCGAGCTTGGCCGGGGTTTTGGGGGACACCGGGCGGCCCATCAGCTTGAGGGTCAAGAGGCCGGCGGCGTCGATATCCATGCCGACGATGGTGGCCCCGCTGGCGGCCGCCTTTTCCAGTTTTTCAAAAAGCTCGGCATCCTCCCAGGGCTTGATGAAAGGAATGCCGGCCCCCCCGAGCTCGCGGATGACGCTGAAACCGGTTTCGTGGATGAAGGGGGGAATGCCGTCGCCGCTGCAGCCCAACAGCCCTTCGGCGTGGCAGCCGGCCAGAACCGCCTGGACGTAATCGGCTTCGGAGACCTTGCCGCCCATGTTGAATGAAACCCCGCCGATGGGTGCGGCCAGCACCGGCATTGAGAGCTGCCGGCCCAACATTTCGATCCGGGTGTCGGGCTCGGCGACGTCGTGGATCAGCCGCATGTTGAAGCGCCAGTCCGCCAGGGCCCGGACGTTGGCCTGAAAGGCCGCCCCGGTGCCGAGCCCCCCCATCCCGGGCACTTCGCCGGCGCAGGCCCGGCCGTCGCAAATGGGGCACACCCGGCAGAAGCCTTTCATGCGCTCCCTGGCTTTTTGTCGAATTTCCTTCATGGGCTGCGTTTCCTTTCCTGAATCGGCTCGTGGGAAGTAGCGCGCGGCAGATTTCGATCCTTGGCGCCTTGTGCAAGCCCTGCCGCCTGTGTTAAAAAAGTGGCGGCAACATCCACCGAGCTTTGGTCGAAGCGTGAGGTTTTTTTGATGACTGAATTTGAAAATATGGCATCTTTGCTTCGAGAAAACAAGAAGCTAATCATCATTCTGGCCGTCGCCCTTTTTTTGATCGAGCTGGAGATTTTCGCCGTGGCCGCCATGAAATCGGGGCACAAATCGTGGCTGCAGGTGATCGACGCCAACGGCAACGTCATTCACGAAACCGATGGCCGCAACTTGAGCGACTTCAACCGCCATTATTTCGAGAAAACCTTCGGCCCCTTCGAGAACTATGAGGTCCGCTTGGCGTCCCGGGATGTGCCGTTTCCTTTCCGTGCCTGGTTCGTCGCCGCCGTCGGGCTCCCGGTGGGCGTGGTGCTGCTGCTGGCCTTCGTGCTGCGGGCCTGGGCCGCGCTTTTTTACGGCGAAGCCGCCCGCGGCGCGCCTCGGTCGCAGACCGGGGACGATGGTCAGAGCGGCTTTGAAAAGGCGCTGGCGCGGGCGGGCCGGCTCAATATCTTCACCATCGGGTTTTTGATCTTTCTGGCCGTTTTCGCCTATTGGGTGATCCCCAACCTGATCACCCACCTGGGGCGGGTGGGGGTGGACACGGTGGTGCGCTTCAAATGGGTCTTCATTGCGACGGCGGCCTTCCTGGGCGGGCTGGTGGTGTGGATCGTCTACCTGCGCTACCTTTTGGCCCGCAAGAGCATCGAAAGCCGCACCGAGGTCGAAAAGCACCGCCTGCAGCTGGAGTTCGGTCATGGGGGGCGGCTGCTGCAGATCGAAGACCGCGGGGCCGGCGCCGCCAACCCCCGGGTGACCTGGCAGGAGCCGGAGGCCGCGGACACGGCCGAACGCCAAAACACGGAAGCCGGGAAGACCCGGGTCGAGACCTGATACGGGCGCACTCCCGGATCCTGCGCCCCCACCGGGGGCATCCTCTGATATCCGCTTCACGCGACAGCCCATGCAGATCGTCAGCACGCACAAATCAACCGATTTCGACGCCCTGGCCTCGGTGATTGCGGCCACCCTGATCTACCCGGGCGCCGTGGTGGTCCTTCCCCGTCTGCTGAACCCCAACGTGCGGGCATTTCTCTCCATTCACAAGGACCTCTTCCCAGTCCTGACCCCCGCCGAGGTGGATCTCGCCGCGGTCACCGCCCTGGTAGTGGTGGATACCAATCGCTGGAGCCGTCTGGACGGCCTGGCCTCCCTAGCGGGACGGCGCGATATCGCGGTCACCCTGTGGGACC
>Ga0272444_10002101_pt1 | contig 18687 bp, 18 predicted proteins | sample SSMForm13_FD_201033 | JGI IMG/M metagenome (GOLD analysis project Ga0272444, IMG submission 201033) | Marine sediment archaeal communities from Little Sippewissett salt marsh, Falmouth, MA, United States - SSM-Form-13 | ecosystem: Environmental > Aquatic > Marine > Wetlands > Sediment ... | reverse complement strand
TGCCTATGTCGTAGACTAGGTTAGATAACGTTTCGGGATTCACGCTGATGGTTCCGCTAAAGTCTTCATGGTGGTAGGAAACACCATAGGCGATTAAGGGAAGCACAATCGGCATTGGCTCGGTGCAGGCCTTTGCCACCTCATGGGCCAGGTACTCGGCATCAAAGGCATCCACATCTAAAGGTAGGTGCGGGCCGTGTTGTTCTATGGCACCCACAGGAAGGAGCGCTACATCCACGGATTTGAATCGCTTTTTTGCTTCAGGCCACGTCATCAGGGCCAATAGGGGGCTCTTTTCAAGTCCTTCGTCTTTTTCTCTGCCACGATACTCAACTGAGGAGACCGCCTTGGTGGGTTCAATGGGGGCCTGTCTCTTGAAGGTGGGGTCATTATCTGCGTGCTCAAGACAAAGGCGAAACAGGGGCTCACGGAGGTCTGCGGGGATACCGTCTACAGGAGATTTTTCATCGTGGAATCGTAGCTTCATGATTTCCTCTCTTTGACGTGCCCGGATCGACCCGATGTGCGGCTCTGGAATCAGGCCTTTGTCTTTGAGCAAGAGAGCTAAATACTCGGTTACAGGGATTTCGGAATGAATTCCCTTGGTCATGAGGTCTGCCAGACACCGCTCGATCTGTTGGCGCCCGTAACGGCACTGGGCCGGGTCTGCTCCCAGGGCCGACAGCATGGCCACGATGCGACGGCACTTTTCACAACGGCCGCAGGGACGAATCTCATTTGCTTCCTCATGACTGGCATGGCACGAAACCTGGTGACGGTGGAGCTCGGGATAGCGTTCAACCAGAATCTTCTGGACCAGAAGCTCGGACAGGGGCCGCAGTATGGAAAACTGGCTGACGCCCCATCCCTTGCGGTGAAAGTACCGGGTAAGGGCGTCGTCGAAGTATCGACTTTGGTCGTAAAGACCGTCATAGTGGACGATTCCTTCAAAGGACGTCTTGTGGGTTGTGTCGAACTCATCTCCAATGAGAAGACGGCCAATGCCCCGTTTTCTAATGATGGCCAATGCTCCGAAGATGAAAACGGCTACAGTCCATAAACGGATGGGATATTCGTCTGATCGTACTCTCGCAAAATCCTGGCGGACAAAGGAAAGATGTCTCAACATCCAGTTGAACACCCTGTCCGAGTTTGTCCACACCCGTGCTGTCGTCGGAACGGAAGCCACAAAATGGCGGTAAGCATTCAAGGCCGTGAACCAGTGTCGCCCGGACTCGTTGATAAATATGGGGTGCACCTCGCAGCCCATCTCCTTCAAGAGGCCGAAGGTCAAAAGACTGTCCTTTCCTCCGCTTGAAAGGACCGCATGTCTTGTTGAATCTCCGTTCCACTGGCCCCTCCTTCTTTTTCCGATTTTACTACCACTGAAAGGAGGGCTGTCTTGGTCGGGAAAAATCAACTCGGCCCGAAGGTAACTCTTTTTCTTAACAGGGGCAATATTGGTCGCTTTATGGAGGAGAAAAGGATTCGGTTGGAGAAACTTCTTCACAAAGATCTCGCGAGCCGTATTGGAGGCCATGGCCTTGATGAATCGCTGGTCTTCTTTGTTGAACTGCCCGCGGAAAACGATCTCATGGCAAAATAGCCCATAGTTTAAAGCCACCTGCACTCCAATCATTGCTGCAAGATTGATGGAGTCCTCTTCATCTGGAACGAAGACATCTTCCGCGAACCGGTACACCAGTTCGATGGTGTCAGTGCTGTTGTTTTTACTCACCCTATAGGGGGTGGTGAGCCGGTTTTTCTCCAGCCGGACCGGTCCCACCTCGAGCCGTGGGATGACCGCCAAACCCTCCAGCGGGTCGCTTTCAAGGTAGGGCTTCTGTTGTCTCGTCTCTTTGCGTAGCATTAGAATTTCACCTGTTGACCTTTGAGATAGGGCAGCAAAGCCTTGACAATGGGCCCCGGGCCCTCCAAGAGCATGTCGCAAGCAGGCAGGCCGGTGGCTTTTCGTATCTCATGACACACGGCGGGAACCTGCGCGGCTTCCAGGTCCTCATGGTTGACGGTGATGGCTACCACCGGCTTGCCGGACAGCAGTTCGATGGCCTCTATCTGTTTTTCCAGCCGGTGGATGAAATAGCTGGGGAAACCATCGTACTCTCGCCGCCCGGGGGCGTGTTGAAGCACCACCGCGTCGGGCCTGCCTGCTGCCAGGATTTCGAATCCACCGGGATAAGCGGGATTCATGAGGCTTCCCTGTCCTTCAATGACGATGACGTGGGGCCGAGAGTCCTTCCAGGCCGTCCAGAGTGCATGTTCTATCTCACCGGAAACAAAATCATTGATCAGCGCGTCAAGGATAATCCCATAACGGACTCCCTGCATCCACGCTGTCTGTCCTGTTCCAATGAGCTCGGTATTCCAACCGGCGGCCTGGAGGGCATCCACAAGAATCCAGGCCGTGGTTCTTTTGCCAACAGCAGAGTCTGTCCCTAAGACCGCGACCTTTAGTGCGTCGACTTCTTCTATCTTTCCTTCAAAGAAGTGGAGTTCTTTTCGGGGGGGGCATTTTCTTATGTCGCGAATGATTACTCCCTGCTGGGCAGCCAGGGCTGAAATGTCATCGTCTTCTGAGAGAAAATCGTGGAGACCAGAGTCTACGTTAAGGCCAAGCCCAATGGCTTGGATCACATCTTCACGGGCTTGCGGGCTGAGCCTGCCGCCATCGGGGGCCAGACCAATGACCAGGTGGGTGGCGGTGTCTCCATTTCTCCTGGCCGCCTCAACAGCCCCGCTAACGTCCTTATGGATAGGAATCCCTTTGGGGCTGCCGTCTAAAACCATCCCCGCGTCCTTTCCCGCACAGCAAGAGTCCACCACGGAGAGGATCTCATAGCGCCTTGTGCGCCGGACCAGTCCATGGGCCGTTTTGCCATTTGGCGTCCCAAAGGCGCCTTCACAGTAGACGATGGCGTGGCCATCGGACAATGGGCTCATGATTTTCGGGCTCATGATTTTCTTCCCGTGAGCACAACCACGTAGCGATCGCCTGGCAGAGGGGCCTTCCTGTGGCATTCAACAAGGGCGATCAACCCTGCCGTGGAGGCAGGCAAGACGTTCAGACCTTCCAGGTTGCTCAGCAGGCGCGAGAAGGAGACCATGGCCTTGTCGCTGGCGTGAGATGTCCAGCCCCGAGTGTTTTTCAGGGCTTCCAAAGCGTGGTCTCCGTCAGTGGCATGCCAGTTGATGAGCGGTTCGTTTATGCGGGTTCCCCGGATTCGCTCCGGCCTGAGGTCCTCACACTGGAAAGTGTTCTTCATAAAGGCCCTCACAATGGGATTCTTTCCGTGGGAAGAACCGGCGAACATGCGGGGCATCCGTGAGGTCTTCCCCCGTCGGTAAAGACTGAGGAATCCTTTATAAATCCCCGCCAGGGTGGTGCCGTTAGAGACGGGCAGGGCAACGACTCCGGGCGCATCACGGAGCTCATCATAGATTTCGTAGGCAACCTCGCCGTAAGCCTTCAACTGCAGCGCAGTGTTATCACCACCCGGGTTTGCGTCGTAGATTTCGCCGGATTCAGCCCTTGCTTGAGAGACCGTGACGGCATTCTCGTAGTCTCCCGGCACAGGAATGATCTCCGCACCATACCCACGCATTTCTTGAACGCGTTTGGTGTGGTACCCTTCAGGAATATAGATGATGCAATGCAAACCCGCCATGGAGGCGGCAAGGGCTACCGCCACACCGTAGTTGCCACAGGTTGCTACGGTGATGGCATCAAAGCCCCGACGCAAGGCATCCATGCTTTGGGCGAAGGCGATGCGGTCTTTCTGCGTTCCCGTGGGGTTGCCTCCTTCAAACTTGAAATAGATCTGACGCAGCCCCACCTCACGTTCGATGTTCCGTGCCCTGGAAAAGGTTGTGTCACCCACCTCTGAATCAAGAATATCTTCATAGGCCTCCAAGCGGTCGTCCAAGGGTTGGTTCCTGTCTGATGCTATCTCTTTCTGCTTTTCCAGCTCGGGGGCAATGATCGGAACCTGAGAGCTTGCCCCGTCCATGAGAGAGAGCCGTGGATCATTCATCTCGAATTCCGGCATGGGAGGCGACTCCATTTCCTTCATAGCAGAGGGCATGTCCTCCTGGACATGCCCTCAACCCAGAATTTAACCGATTCCTTGTATGACAAGATGTTAGGCGGCCTTCACCTGACTTACCCCTAATGTTGCATAAACAACATGGCAAAAGATCCTAAAAAACATGGATAGTGTTACCTTGCGCCCTGTTTGGGCGTTTTTTGTCGAATGGACTACCCGTGACATCCAGAAAAAGCGAAAAACCTGCCATGTTGTTTACTCTTGGAGAAAGCCGATGATACCGCATCTCCTGCGTTGTCAAGGGCTCGGCGTAGCATGCTACAGCCTCACCCTCGACGCCTTGGACCTACGGCATCCTCGACTTTTGCAACGTTAGGGTTACGTCGGCGAACCCGTTGGTTTGCTCTTGGCCTCTTTGTTCCCCACGCCTTCAGCTCGCGTGAGCTTGTCACATCTGTCTATCAGGCTGTCTATCTGTGCTGTCACCGCTTTTAGCCCTTCTAACAACCCTTGAAGGTCTCTTTCTATCTTCTTCATCTCTGCCCTCCTTCTCCATATTAGGCCCTCACCGAGCCTTTCCATTGTGTATCTGAACCAGGCCAGTTCGTTTCTCAGGGGCCCAAAGGCCAACCTTAGGGTCGTCTCCCTCTGTCCCTGCCCTCACTGGCCATGTTCGTCCCAATGAGAAAATGTGCATGCAGCCATCTCCTCAGTGTCCATCCATAAATGGCATTTTTTGCCCCAATACTGCGTTCTCCGCGGGCTTTGCGCCTGCGGCTTGTAAAGAGGCCATCCTCGATGTAGCGCTGCTACGCCTGCGGTGGAAGCCCTTGTACGGCCTTGTCTTGGGACAAAACCTACCATTTCTGAAGGGACACAACCTCGGTTGTGTTGTGCCAGCTAACAGAGGTCGGTGGATGGACACTCACTAGTCAAAGACGACGTGGCCCTTACCGGCGGCGGCAATCCTGACCAAGTCGTCCGTTTTCCTGACTGCCATATTTCGAAAGGTCACTGTCGCACCAGATCGTTTGGCCGCAGTTGCAATCTTCGCCAGCTCATCCGTCGTTCTCCGGCCTGCTTCCATGGCAAACCCACCGCCCGCGCTGGCGATTTTGATCAGCTCATCAGTTTTCTTCATGCCTAAACCCATGGCCTTTTCCTCCCCCGGATTGATAGTGAGCCGCGCTTGGCTTGGCGTTTCAAGGCCGCAAGAGGATTCTCCGTGTTCTTAAGCTGAGAGCCCTTTTTCCGCAGGTCGGTGGAGGTTACGACTCAAAGAATTCGTAGTCTTCTTTGCGGCGGCTGCGCCTTCTCTTGGTAATATTCCTCCAACCATTACTACTCTCCATTCCCTTGGCTTTCTTCTTGCGACACTCCGGGCAACGCCTTGGCACACCAAAACCCTTTGCCATGCAACGTTCCCGTTCCTGACCGGAGAAAACAAACTCTGTTCCGCATTGAATACAACTCAATGTGACAGCTTCCATCTTCTGCTTACCTCACTATCGGATAGTTGTTTGGCAGCGACGGCTTCCACGCGTCGCTGCCTCCAGCGATCAATAGGTTCGTCTACAGCATAGTAAAGGATTAAGGAGGCTACCAAGACCGTGGCCAGCAAAGGCAACAGAGGATACTCCTCGAAATAGTCATCAAAGAATGCCACTATCAGAAAATGAACAATATAGAAGGGGTACGAAATGTCTCCTAGGAACCTGTCCAGTGGGTTGTTTCTTGTGGCGTTAAATATAAAGGGGATGCATAGGGCCGTTGTCAGGGCCAGAATAGTGAAGGCGTATTCTTCGGTAATGTTGTCAAATGAAAAGAGCACGGCCAGAAGCACGACCCACGAAAGGAGTCCGAAATGTCTACCAGGGCGGCCCTTGATCTTCAAGAAAAGGAGATAGCCAAAATAACCAAGAAGAAATAGGCATAACTCGGCAGGAAAGCATCTTCGCAACAACAGGTCGTATTCCGGTCCCTTTGAGACAAGAAAGAGCCGCAACGAAAGACTCGCGAAGAAAATGCCTGCGACCCAGCACCATCGGCGACGCAGCAGAAGGGGGGCTAAGAAGTAAAAACACAATTCCAGGGAAAGGGACCAAGCTTGTGGGACCAAGATGTACGACCAGGCCTTAGCTGAAGCGCCTCCGTCCACAGCCCAATAGAAAGAATGATTGGCAGTGTCCACACCTAGTAGAAACAGCATTTCTTGTCCCAACACCCCGATGTTTGCCCACACATAGGTTCCTGCCATGAAAAGCCCGTGCGAAAAGACCCTTTCAAATCTGTCCATGCGGGTAAAAACCGCCACATCGAAGGAAAAGAGAGCTGCAATGGACAGGACAAGGACGACCAGGTAGGTGGGAAAGAGCCGGAACAGCCTGTTGGTATAGAATAGAGAGGTGCTCGTAGAGTACTTCTCGTTGAGAATCAACGACATGTAGAAACCGGATATGATGAAGAAGACTTGGACTGCCACATGTCCAGGCATGATTTCGACGGTCAAAGCCGTGGCATGTGATACCAAAACCGCACAGGCCAGAAACAAGCGAATCGATCCCATCTATCCCGTCCACTAGCAAAGATGCCGTTCCATTCGTTTTCGTTGGTTCTCATAAGGTACACTTGAGATTCTTTCTTAGGGCGGCACTGGGGAATATCCGAGTGATGAATTCCGGCGCCAGAGGGTTTAGATGGGATGCCTAAAGCCCCCTAAGTTTTTCCTCGTACTCTTGCTTTTCTTTGCATCGAATACAGAACCTGGCTATCGGCCGAGCCCTCAGTCTCTCTTCTGAGATCCCCCTGCCGCATTCCTCACAGATTCCGTAAGTTCCGTCTTCAAGCTTGGCCAGGGATGCTTTGATTTTTTTGACCAGCCGACTCTCCCTTTCTTTTATGCGGAAAGACAGTACGTTGTCCGTCTCCGTGGATGCCTGGTCAATGAGATCGGGAGCTGCGCCTTTGGAATCAGTTCTACCACTGAAACCAGCGTCTGCCTTTTTTAAGACCTCGTCCATTTGCTGGATCAGCAGGCTTCTGAAATACTCCTTGTTGTTTTTTGCCAACATGTGCTTCTGAGAATCCTGGACGAAAAGAGAACTCGCTGGGGCCAATCGAGCCTTTTCATGGGGTAAAACTTGCCCCCGCGCTGTGCCGTGTCTCGGTTTCTAGGCGTTGCTCTTCCAGGAAGAACGCTCCCGACAAAGGGGTTAACCTTACATGGAGCCTTTGCATTTGCCTCCCTGTGGCAAATATAATTTTCGATCACGAACACTGCAGGGGCAAGGGATAAACCTGGTTTTTCATCCAACAGGTACCGTGTCTTCCTCTTCCCTATTCTGCTTGCGTCTGGGCGAGGTCGTCGTCACCTTGTGGAGGCATGTGAGAACTCTCTTCATCAGAGGGTTCCTGCGTGTAAGATTCATGTTCCTCACCTGACGGGGCGTTTTCGTATTCAGAGCCCTCTTCGCCCTCTTCTGACATTTCTTCTCTGAATTGCTCTTGGTCCTCGTCCTCCTTGTACTCCTCTTCACTCTCGGCGGCCCAAGCATCGGCGGTTTCAAACAGACTGCCTGCTGCGCCCTCTTCATCCATTTGCGCGGTTTGTGTGTCCGACGCTCGCGCTGGCCCAACGTTCGCCATAAAAACGAACACCAGTGATGATAATAGGATACAAAGACTTGCGGCCAATAACCTCTTGTTTACCTTCATTTTCCTACCTCCTTAAGCCTTGTTGTGTGTAGTTTTTCCTGCGGTCCCGCCAGGACTTCCTTCGGGGCGCGCTCAAGCGCTTCTACTCATGGCAATTGCCGTGCCACTTCCTTAACCCATTGGAATCTCTACTATTGAAATGAATGGAGGAGGGGCGGACAGGAACTGGCAGTTCCGGTCTTGGTCGAGGGAGGTACCATTAGAAAGGAGACAAACCTATAGATCGAGCACAACATATTGAGATAATCAGAGATTGGATGTGGGGAACCCTTAGTTCCGTTTTTCTTTCATTTCGGAACTTGAAGTTCTGAAAAGTGATCCTGGGGGGGGATGGCCTTAAACTCTTCTTTCCGCAGGCCATGTTTTTTCATCAATTTGTGTAGCTGGCGGGTAGTGATGCCTGCAGCCTCAGCCGTGTCCTTGATTCGGCCCCCTTTAGTAGTAAGAAGCCCTTTCAGATAGGACCTTTCTATCTCTTCTACACCCCTCCTCCTGGCCTCTGCAAGTGTGTGAGTCGTGGGCAGACTCTGCAAGGGTATGGATGTTCCATCTTGAAGGATGTCACTTGGAAAGCTCTCCGGACCGAGTATGGATGCTGCTTCGATGATGTAAGCCCTTTCCAGAAGGTTTTCCAGCTCACGTATATTCCCCGGCCAGGCGTACGCCCCAAAAGCGTCCAGCACCCTGGAATCTATGCCATGGATTTCCTTGGAATGGAACTTGTTGAGTTTTCTGAGTATAACGTCAACGAGATGGGGAATGTCTTCTGCCCTCTCCTTAAGGGGGGGGATATCTACGGGAAAGACGTTCAGGCGGTAATAGAGATCCCTTCGGAACTGCCCCTGGTCGCAGAGTTGCTGAAGGTCCATATTTGTGGCTGCCACAACCCTGACATTCGCCTCCAGAGTCTCTTCCCCACCCACGCGATGAAACGTCCCATCCTGTAGTACCTGCAAGAGCTTAATTTGGGCAGTGGGCGTAATGGTGGCAATCTCGTCCAGAAACATGGTTCCCCCTTGGGCGATTTCAAACTTGCCAAGCTTTCTGCGTACAGCCCCGGTGAAGGCGCCCTTCTCGTGACCAAAGAGTTCACTTTCTATAAGTGTGTCAGGTATGGCGCCACAATGCACAGCGATAAAGGGGCCGTCCCTGCGGTTGCTATGCTGGTGGATCAGTCCTGCCAGAACGCCCTTTCCTGTGCCTGTTTCACCGACAAGGAGGACCGTGCTCTTAGTCGGTGCAACAGATCGGATCTTGTTGAAGACACCTTGCATCAAGGGGCTTTGCGTGCGGACGACGTCAATGGAACCTCCTTCCCAGAATCTATCTCTCAGGTAGTCCAGCTCTGATTCCATGACCAGTGACTCATAGGCACTCTCGGTCAGATATCTGACCTCGTCGGGCTCAACAGGATAGGTCAGGTAGTCACTGGCTCCCGCCTTAACGGCCATGACTGCCTCCCTAATTTTGCCCTGGGACGACATGACAATGATTTGGGCAGTGGGGTACACTTGCCAAAATGGTTGAAGGGCGGTTTTCAGGTTATTGTCAGGGGTGGATTCACGTAGGATCTCTACATCTAAGAAGAGGAATTCATACCGCTTTCTTTTGAACATCTCCAAGGCGCGATCCTTCTCGGAAGTCACCTCGACGGTGTATTCCCTGCGCAGACTGGCTTTAATGGCCTGACAGGCGGACTGGTTGTTAGAAGCAACGAGAATGGCCTTCATCTATTCCTCCAGAGACGTTTCACGGCCGCCGCCAAAGAGGGTGGATTGGTTCTGTCCCCCAAGTACCGGTTGCCCTCCAATGCACCAAAAGCCACAAACTTTCAAGGGGAAAACAGAATCTTTGGTTCTCACTTTGAAAATATCGGAACTCAGAGTTCTATCATAGCCATTCGTAATCTGATTTCAAGCGGTTGAAAGGTCAAACCATCGCCTGAAGATGCCAACACCGGCATTCTTGCCTGTCGGCATCGGAACTTGGAATTCCGATTGGAGGTCCCCGCAATCTTCCAAACATTGCAATATCAAGAGGTTACGCTTATGGCACGGATACTGCCTATCGCCAGATAATAACGGAGTGTTGCCCAAATCCCTTTTCGCTTGTTCTGAACCATTTTTTGATAAATCTAAGGCTTGCTCCAGGCGATTTCAAAACTCTCCGCCTCGGCGGATCAAACAGTTGAAATCGCGAATCTTCCGCTTCGCCAAGATTTATGGACAAAAAACGGTTCAATGAACGACTCAAAGGAAGTTTGGTTTGGGCAACAGCCCGACAATGTGGGACAGCACCCCTCCTGGCTCACAGGGTGACACGCATTACTGATGACGGGCCGATTCAGACGAGAAGAAGATGGCTAGAAAAAGGGGCAAGGCCGGAAATGAACCGATCACAGTCATGGGTATTGTCATCCCCATTGAGTGGGACGAGAACGGGAATCCACTTGCCACCACCATTTCAACTCCCGGTGAGCGTGAGTACCTGGTTGAACAGGATTTGATGGGAAAAGAGCTTCTGGGCCTCGTGAGGCAAGAGATAGAAGTCATCGGTGTTTTGCGAAGAGGAATCAAGGGAATCAAAGGTGGAAATACAATCCGGGTGAGCAGTTATCGACTAAAAGGAGTAAGAGATTGGCAAGGCGAGGCGGAAGCAGAAAAAAGGACGGAGGCTTCGCGTCGTTAGACAATCAAGTCTGACAGGCTCGTAAAAAGTCGTCGCCCCGGTGAAAACCGGGGTCCAGAAACTTTTTAACTGCTTAAAATCACTGGATTCCGGCCGTTCGGCCTTGAGGCTCTCGACAGGCTTTCGCCGGAATGACAGAAAACGGTGTTTTTTGACTTTTTACGAGTCTGTCAAGTCTAAGCACAGAAGAACCATTAAAGGCAGGAGGAATCATCATTCATGAAAGGGATCAGCAGGTGTTCAGTCTTAGTGCTCTGCGCGCTGGCGTTCGCCTCTTTTTTTTGCGCGGCCAGCGTGCTGGCCACAGAGTCAGATGAGGTTACAATCATCGGAACAGTGTCTGCCGTGGATCGGGACGACAAGGGAAATGTCATTGCCGCAGTTTTCTCTGGGACGGGAGAGGAATATCATATCGTTGACGATGCCGTTGGAAAGCAACTGTTCAAGCTGGACGGTATGAGGGTCAAGGCAATGGGTGCGGTGGCTGAAGACAGCAAGGGAGACAAGTCCCTCACCGTGACCAGCTACGAGCTCATGTCCAAATAGCGTCGGCATACCACGCGGGGCCGGCGGAAAGAATCTTGTTGACTTGTGAGAGGATTGCACGTAATAAGCCGCGGCCTTGATAACTTGCTTTATCCTGGCCGCAAAAAAGACAAATTCGTAAAAAGTCTTTTGTGAACGACATTGAGTCCGCCGTGGCGGAGGAAAAGATGCCTGGCGAGGGGCGCGTGAAAAATCATAAACTGTTTGATCCGCCGCGGCGGAGAGTTTTTATGATTTAGCGGCCCGAGTGAGGCATCCCAAGAATGCTCACGCAGAGAGCAAAATCGACTTTTTACGAGACTATCAAAAAAGGAGGAAAAGAGAATGACAAAAACGGAACTCATTGACCAGATGGCAGGGGCCGCCGGTGTCTCAAAGGCTGAGGCAGCCAAGGCCCTTCATTCGCTCTTAGAGAATATTGCAGAGGCCATCAAGGCAAAGGGAGGGAAGATTATTCTCCCCGGGCTAGGCACCTTCTCAAAGGTGGCGCGCAAGGCCCGAAAAGGGGTGAATCCGGCAACGGGGGAAAAGATTACCATCAAGGCCCATAATGCGGTGAGTTTTAAGCCTGGCAAGGTCCTTAAAGACGCTGTGGCGTAAATATGCTGGCACGGCCCCTTGGGAAGGTCGTCATCCGGAAAGAGCGAAATCCATGGGGCACACCAGAAAAAGGACTTCACATTTCGTGCGCCGATTGTTGTCGAACATCGGGCTCATCACCCTGGGCAGCGCCATCTGCGCAGTAGCCATCAACGGGATCCTCATCCCTCACAAATTCGTAAGCGGCGGTGTGACCGGACTTGCTTTGGTGATCCACTACCTTGTCCCATCCCTGCCTGTTTCGGGGCTCTATTTTGTGCTCAATCTGCCTCTTTTTGTTTTGGGTTGGAAGTTCGTTGGAAGGCGCTTTTTCTTGTACAGCATCGCAGGGATGACCATTTTTTCCGGGAGCTTGCAGTGGGTTCACCTGCCCATTACGATCCATGATCCTATTCCGAGCGCGCTACTTGCCGGCATTATAAGTGGCGTGGGCTCGGGAGTCATCCTGCGGTCTGTCGGGTCAGCAGGGGGCACGGATATTCTTGCCGTCACCTTGTTGAACCGCTTTTCTGTTCGCTTGGGAACCACGACGTTGGCCTTCAATGCCGGCGTGCTGGTTCTGGCAGCCATGTTTTCCCCTCTGGAACCAGTGCTGTACACGTTGATCTATATGTATGTCACCTCCCATGTCATGAATCTGGTGGTTGCGGGGCTAAGCCAAAGGAAGGCCGTTATCATTATTTCCTCTCAGTGGAAGGAGATCTCACGGAGGGTCCTTGAGCAGGTTCGAAGAGGCGTCACTATTCTTGGCGGCCATGGGGCGTTTTCCGGCAGGGAAGAACAGGTCCTGTACACGGTGATCACCTTTCGGGAGTTGGCCCGAACCAAACGGATCATCCGCGAAGTGGATCCCGGCGCCTTTGTGGTGGTAACCGACACCCTGGAAGTGATGGGCCATCGCATTGGCAACCAGCCGCACTGGTAGAGCCTTTGGCAGATTTGCCGGCACACTACCCTGGAGCTTCTGGAGAGCAAGTCATGGAGTTTCTCTCTGGACTTCCAACGTTGCGATAAATCGCCCAGGTGACTCGTAAGGGGACCATTGGATGGCAGTACCTGCCTTACTGGCCCAACAAGTTCAGAACTTCAAATTCTTTCCTGTTTTCTGCACATCCCAACGATCGGGACAGACATGGCACTTTGGCGCAACGGTTGTGTAGCCGATCCCGACACCTTCGCATGGTATTGTCTGAAACCACAAAGCTCCAGATTTTCCCCCAAAGGAGCCCCCACACCTTGACGGGCGCCTTGGATTCGTGCATAAGATCCACCTAATAGAAGGTGGCCAATAAGTGTAGACGCAAGGAAGGAGTACAAAGAGCGATGCGCTATTACACGGGCCTTAGAGCCTATACTGCAAAAAGGGTCGAAGAAATAGAGCGTGCAGACATCCTTGTGGGGATACCCTGTTATAACAATCAGGAGACTATCGAACATGTGGCCCAGATGGTCACGCACGGCCTACACAAACACTACAGGGATATGCGCTCTGTCATCATGGTGGCTGACGGCGGTTCCACCGATGACACCCGCGAAGTGGCCAAGGAGTTTCAAATAAAGCCATGGCAGGAGAAGCTCGTCTCTATCTACCGGGGTCCTGGGGGCAAGGGCTCGGCCTTTCGGTCCATCTTTGAAGCGGCCAAGCGCCTCAAGGTGAAGGCATGCATGGTGGTTGATTCGGACCTGCGATCTATCACCGGCGATTGGGTCAAGTACCTTCTAGAGCCCATCCTGGAGAAGGACTTCCAGTATGTTTCCCCTGTCTATTCCAGGTACAAGTATGACGGAACCATTACAAACAACATCGTCTACAATTTCACTCGAGCCCTTTACGGTTTGCGCATCCGTCAGCCCATTGGGGGAGACTTTGCCTTTGCGGGCGATTTGGCAGCCCATTACATTGAACAGGATGTGTGGGAGACAGACGTGGCCCGTTACGGCATTGACATCTGGATGACCACCCACGCCATTACGAAGAACTTCAAAATCTGTCAGTCGAACCTTGGCGTCAAGATTCACGATGCCAAGGATCCCTCCGAGTCCCTCGGCCCCATGTTCCGGCAGGTGGTCCACACCCTTTTTGTACTCATGGAGAACAATGAGGAGGCGTGGAAGGCGGTGAAGGGGAGTCGGAGCGTGCCCATGTTCGGGCTTGACAGGTTCATGGAGCCGGAGCCCATTAAGGTAGATCTGGGCCGATTGGTGACGGAATACAAGACCGGTTTCAGGCAATTTAAGGGGCTCTACAAGGATGTATTCTATCCACTGTGCTATGAAGAGCTGAGAGAGTGTGCGCGCAAATCCAAGACCAAGTTCATTATGCCGGAAAAGACCTGGGTCATGGCCCTCTATGAGATTGCGGCCACGTTCCACCAGTGGACCCATAACCGCACGCAACTGGTAAACGTAGTGACCCCCCTCTATCTTGGGCGCGTGGCCTCTTTCATCAACCAGACGAAAAAGATGAGTTCAAGCGAAGCTGAAGAAGTGGTGGAAAAACAGGCCCAGGTCTTTGAAGAGCAGAAAGATTATCTCATTCAGGTGTGGGAGGAGAAGGCCAAGACGAAGCATTGAGGTAGGGACATCAGCATACCATTGGCGCATGGGGAGCATCCGGGCAAAGTGCGCATAGGTGGTTCGATTTCCGAAGGGTAAACAACATGGCAGGTTTTTCGGTTTTCGTGGATGTCACTCGTAGTGAATTCGTTAAAATTGTCCAAGAACGCCGCAACGTGAGACTATCATTGTTTTTTTTGGGACCTTTTGCCATGTTGTTTATGCAACATTAGGGTAATCATAAGAGTGGTGCCCAATGATACTAACCAATCCAGTAGTCATGCTCGTTGCGCTGGTGTTACTGTTAGGGTTTTCGGCCTTCTTTTCCGGATCTGAGACAGCCCTCATGGCCATTAGCAGGCTGCGTCTGAGGCACCTTGCCGAGACCAAGCCTGTTAGAGCCAAACTGGTAGAACGCATACTAAAGAAGCCGGAACGCCTGATCGGGACCATTTTGTTGGGAAATAATCTCGCGAACGTGGCCATGTCGGCCATTGCCACGGCCTTCGCCATCTCTCTTTGGGGTGAAAAGGGTATTATCTATGTGACAGGGGTGCTCACCCTTGGGCTTCTGATCTTTGCTGAGATCACCCCAAAAGTGTATGCCAAATACTACAATGAGCGGGTTTCTTTTTTTACTGCTCCTCTCCTGAATGGCATTATGGTTTTCTCCAGTCCGGTGGTTGCCTCGGCCACCTACGTCACAAACAAGATCTTATTGCTATTGGGTGTGGATGTGTCCAAGATGAAGAACCCGCTTATGACCGAAGACGAGATCAAGACCTGCATCAAGATGGGGTGGGATGAAGGTGCTATTTCAGCAGAGGAAAGGAAGATGCTTGGTCGGGTTTTTACCCTGAATGATAAGACGGTGGCTCAGGTCATGGTTCCCGAAGAGAAAATGGCCATCTTTGATATCAACACGTCCATGGAAGATATCACCAAAACCATCGTCAAGACAGGATACACACGGTTTCCTGTCAAGGAAGGAGAGGCTTCAAATGTCATAGGGTTTGTCCATGCCAAGGATGTCTTCAGGCTCATGGAAAGCAAGCAGTCAATTTCTGTCAAGAAGATTCTAAGACCGCCCTACTTCGTGCCGGCTGACAAGACCATCGATGCCCAACTCAGGAGCTTTCAGGCCCAAAAGCTCCACCAGGCTGTGGTCCTGGACGCAGAGGGAAAAGTGGCAGGTCTCATTACGTTAGAAGATATACTCGAAGAGCTGGTGGGCAGCATACGGGATGAACACGACTATTGAGAAGAGGCGTGCTGGTCTCGGTATAGTGCTCTGATTTTCTGAAGAGGCCTCTTTTGAATAGCGCGCCAAAGATGACAGATGAGCCTTGACCCAGATAATCAAGGAGTGGTGATTTCGGTTCGCGGAAGCGTGGTTGATGCCCGTTTTCCGAAAAATCTGCCCTTTGTCTACAGCCTCCTCAAAGCCGGTGATGATGGCCGGATAGCCATTGAGGTACAAACCCATCTTGGTGCTGAAGTGGTGCGTGGAATAGCACTGACGCCGACTCAGGGTTTGGCCCGGGGTTCCCTGGTAATTGACACGGGCCAACCTGTGAGAGTGCCGGTGTCCAGAGGGCTCTTGGGAAGGGTATGGAACGTATTTGGGCAACCGATTGACAGACAAGAAGGGCTGAAGGATGCCGAGTGGCGTTCCATTCATCGCGAGCCTGTTCCGATTAATCAGCGTTCTACAACATCGGAAATTTTCGAAACAGGCATCAAAGCCATTGATGTCCTCGTGCCTTTAGAACTGGGCGGCAAGGCGGGACTCTTTGGAGGCGCCGGTGTTGGCAAAACTGTCGTCATCACAGAGATGATTCATAACATGGTTGGGCGTCACGAAGGGGTGAGTATATTCTGTGGCATTGGTGAACGCTCCCGAGAAGGAGAGGAACTCTACCGCGAGATGAAGGAGGCCGGTGTCCTAGACAACACTGTCATGGTCTTTGGCCAGATGAACGAGCCGCCCGGGGCCAGATTCCGGGTAGGACATGCCGCACTCACCATGGCCGAATACTTCCGGGATGACATGAAACAGGATGTGCTGCTACTGATAGACAACATTTTCCGATTTATCCAGGCTGGCGCAGAGGTCTCCGGCTTGATGGGGCAGCTACCGTCGCGTCTTGGTTATCAACCGACGCTGGGCACTGAACTGGCAGAACTTGAGGAGCGAATTTGCAATACCGCAGCAGGCGCGATTACCTCTATCCAGGCCGTGTATGTGCCGGCAGATGATTTTACGGATCCAGCGGCAGTGCACACGTTTGCGCACTTGTCTGCCTCCATAGTGTTATCTCGAAAGAAGGCCAGTGAGGGGATTTACCCTTCCGTTGATCTCCTTGCGTCGGGTTCCAAAATGCTGACCCCCGGAACCGTAGGCGAAAGGCACTACCTTGTCGCTCAAGAGGTGCGCAAGACATTAGCCCTGTATGAGGACCTAAAAGACATCATTGCCATGCTTGGTTTGGAGGAGCTTTCTCAGGAGGATCGCCGGATCGTTTTCCGGGCAAGGCGCCTTGAGCGGTTCTTCACGCAGCCTTTTTTTACAACAGAGCAGTTCACTGGATTGCGTGGAAGAATGGTGGACTTGAAAGAGACTCTGGATGGATGTGAGCGTATCTTGGGAGATGAGTTTTCGGATTATCCTGAGAAATCACTCTACATGATCGGAAAGATCGAAGAAGCAAAGAAATGATGAGGCTGAAAGTCTTACTTCCCAAAGAGGTTCTCGTTGATCAAAGAGTAACCAAAGTGGTTGCAGAGGGGGAAAATGGCTCCTTTTGCCTGCTTCCTCGTCACGTGGACTTCTTGTCCGCTCTCGTACCAGGCTTGCTTTCCTTTGTGTCCATGGGGGGCACTGAAGAGTTCCTTGCGGTTGATGAGGGCATCTTAATTAAGTGTGGTCCGGAGGTCCTGGTCTCAACCAGAAATGCTGTACGCGGCCCAAACTTGGGGACACTTAAGCAGACAATCGAAACAAGCTTCAGGCGCCAGGACGAACAGGAGGAACTGACACGCTCTGCTTTTGCAAAGCTTGAGGCGAATTTCATACGACGGTTGATGGATTTGGAGAAATATGGTTAGCGACCACCAACCAAGAGAAGAAGACGTCCGAAAGGAGCTGTGCCGGAAAGTGAAGACCAAAGAGGCCAGAAAGATGAGGGCCCGTCAACGGAAAGAAGGCTCTGTTTGGTTCGGGTTGGGTATGTTTGGCTTAGTCGGGTGGTCTGTCGCCATCCCCACGCTGATTGGCGTGGCCCTGGGTGTCTGGATAGACCTGAGATGGCCAAGCCGGTATTCCTGGACCTTGATGCTCCTCATCATTGGCATTGGGCTCGGTTGCCTGAATGCCTGGTTCTGGTTGAGCCGAGAGCGAGAGGCGATTGAGAAGGAAGAACGGGGAGTTGAATGTGACTGAATGGCTTCCCCTAGGACTTTGTTTTCTGGCGGGCATTGGGCTCGGCGCATTTTACTTTTACGGCTTGTGGTTAACGGTTCGAAAGCTCCCCACAGCGCGGAGACCGCTCCGGCTAAGTCTTCTTAGCCTTTTTGGGCGCTTGGCAGTGGTGTTGGCGGGCTTCTATTTTGTCATGGGTGGCCGATGGGAGCGGCTGATAGTGAGCTTGGTTGCTTTTCTCGGCGTTCGGACGGTGCTGGTAAGGCGTTGGGGGCCAGAGAGGAGCGACCTGAAATCGCACTCTGAGCTTGCAGGGAGAAGTCCAGATGTTAAAACCCGAGGCTGAAATACCTTGGCCTCCAGATATAAGCTTTGGACACATTAATTGCCGATGAATCATCATCGGAAGTGGCTCGAAAGGCGATGGATTCAGAAGATCGGGAAGTGAGGTCTTAAAATATGCGTATTAGCCCTGATGCCCTGGTTCTCTTCAGGTGGGGACCGGTTGTCCTGAATGCAACCATTGTGTTTACCTGGGGTGTGATGGTCTTCATGGTTCTCGGGTCCATACTAGTGACACGCAAGCTCACGTCAGAGACCCGGTTTTCTCGGTGGCAGACCCTTATGGACGTCCTTGTCACCGGAATGAGGGATCAAATCCGCGAAATCAGCGGTCAAGATCCGGGGCAGTATTTGCCCTTTGTGGGCACGCTGTTTTTGTTCATCGCGGTGTGCAATCTTTTGAGCATCATTCCCGGCTACGAGGCGCCTACGGGCTCGCTTTCGACCGCCGCGGCACTGGCCCTATGTGTGTTTGTGGCAGTTCCATTGTATGGCATAGCCCACAAAGGACGTTCCTATTTTGGACAGTACATCAAGCCTTCCGTATTCATGCTTCCCTTTAATATCATGGGCGAATTGTCCCGCACTCTGGCACTGGCGGTACGACTCTTTGGAAACGTTATGAGCGGGACCATGATTGTTGCTATCCTGCTTGCCGTTACCCCGCTCATCTTTCCAATCGTGATGCAAGCTTTAGGCCTCCTTACCGGATTGATACAAGCATATATTTTTGCCATCCTGGCTATGGTGTATATC
>Ga0272444_10002100_pt1 | contig 18692 bp, 17 predicted proteins | sample SSMForm13_FD_201033 | JGI IMG/M metagenome (GOLD analysis project Ga0272444, IMG submission 201033) | Marine sediment archaeal communities from Little Sippewissett salt marsh, Falmouth, MA, United States - SSM-Form-13 | ecosystem: Environmental > Aquatic > Marine > Wetlands > Sediment ... | reverse complement strand
CTGGGCTCTGACATCCGTCGGGGTGGACCCGACCATCGCCATACGGATCGCCTTTGGCACCAACCTGCTGGTGGTGCTTCCCACGGCCTTCAGCGGCGCCATGACCCATCACAGAAAAGGGGCGGTGCTGTGGAAGGCGGGGATCACCTTCGGTATCGCCGGAGCCCTGGGTGCCTTCGCCGGCGCCTTTATCGGCTCACATCTGCCCGGCAGGGTGCTGACCATGGCCTTCGGTATCGCCGTTATTCTCGGCGCCGTTCGGATGCTCACCGCGAAGCCCCCTCAGATTAAGGAGGAGCCGTCGGACAGCCTTATCGCTTTTGTTCTCTGGGGCATTCCCCTGGGGATCGTTTCCGGCATCATCGGTATCGGCGGCGGCGTTTTGATGATCCCCATCATGGTCTATTTCCTGCGGTTCAGGATGCACCAGGCCGTGGGGACGTCGACGGCCCTGATGATCTTTACGGCTGCCGGAGGATCGCTTTCGTACCTGATCAACGGTCTGGGCGTCGAGGGTCTTCCGCCGTACTCAACGGGTTACCTGAACTGGCTCCAGTGGATTTTGCTGGCCGGGTGCAGTATCCCCATGGCCGTGGCAGGGGCGAAGGCAGCCCATGTATTGCCGGCCAAACAGCTCAAATATATGTTTATTGTCGTTATGTTTTACATGGGGTTGAAGATGACCGGCCTGTTTGCGTACCTGGGTCTTCCCCTTTGAAGGCCCTTGAGGTGTTACGAAAGGGGTGCGCCGCGCCGTATGCGGCCGGCCTCTTCATAAAATTGTAAAGGAGAGTACATTTATATGAGATATCGTGTATTTACCGTCCTGGTCATAGGCGCCCTCTTTTGGGCGCTGACCGCCGGAGGGCTTTCGGCCGCCACGCAGACTCAAGACTTTGCCGGCGTCCCCGTCACGGGGATCGTCACGATGATCGACCTGGGGTCGAAGTCGTGTATTCCCTGCAAGCTGATGTCGGGGACCCTGGTAAAACTGAAGAGGGAGTACCGGGGGAGGGCCGATATCATCTTCATCGACGTGCACAAGAACCGTGAGCAGGCCTACCGGTTCGGCATCCGGGCCATTCCCACACAGATCTTCTTCGACGCGGAGGGGGAGGAGGTCTACCGCCACATCGGATTCATGGCGGAGGCGGATATTGTTGCCCAGCTGACAAAAATGGGTGTTGAGGGGCAGGGGAAGCAGCGATGATCGATACGGCGCTCCTGACCATCAACCAGTGGATCGTCGGCGGCACGACCGTCGCCGCGGCGGGGGCCTTCCTGTGGGGGATGACCAGCGCCCTGTTCAGCCCCTGTCATATCGCGTCGATCCCCCTGATCGTCGCCTACGTCGGCGGCCAGGAACGGGCCGTCGATCCGCGGCGGGCCGCCATCTATTCGGTTCTCTTCACCACCGGCCTCTTCATCACCATCGCCCTGATCGGGATTATCTGCGCCCTCCTGGGGCGGATGCTGGGGGATGTGGGCAGCTACTGGCAGATCCCGATCGGCGCCGTCCTGATCTGGGTGGCCCTGGGGATGTTCGGGGTGGAGCGGTGCTCCGTGTCGGGGAGCCTCCTGTACCGCCTGAACATCAGGGGGCTGACGGGGGCCTTCGCCCTGGGGCTGGCTTACGGCGTCCTCTCCGGCTCCTGCACCTTCGGCTTCATCGCCCCGATCCTGGCGATCATCACCGTCCAGGAGCAGATCGCGGCCGGTGTCCTCCTGATCACCCTGTTCGGCATCGGCCACTGCCTGCCGATCGCGGTCGCCGGGAGCTCCGTGGCCGCCGTCCGAAAGGTGATGGAGAACAGCGCCTGGCAGGGGGCGGGGACCTGGTTTCGCAAGGGGGCAGGTCTCCTGATCGGCCTGCTGGGTCTCTACTTTATCATCGGCCCGCTCGCGGGCGTCATCAATAGAGTTATAGCGTAGGAGGGAGATGATGTCTCAGACACAACAACTTTCATTCCTGGACAGGTTCCTGACCCTCTGGATCTTCCTGGCGATGTTCGTCGGCGTCGGGGGCGGCTATCTCTACCCGGACATCCGGAGCGTGATCAACCGGTTTCAGGTCGGCACCACCAATATCCCCATTGCTATTGGCCTGATACTGATGATGTATCCGCCCCTTGCCAAGGTCAAATACGAACAGCTTGGGCAGGTCTTCAAGAATTTCAGGGTGCTGGTCCTCTCCCTGGTCCAGAACTGGATCATCGGCCCCATCCTGATGTTCCTTCTGGCGATCGCCTTTCTCTCGGGTCACCACGAGTACATGGTGGGACTCATCCTGATCGGCCTGGCCCGCTGCATCGCCATGGTGATCGTCTGGAACGACCTGGCCGCCGGCGACACAGAATACTGTGCGGGGCTGGTGGCCTTCAACTCCATCTTCCAGGTCCTGTTCTTCTCCCTGTATGCCTATATCTTCATCACGGTAATCCCCCAGTGGCTGGGTCTGCAAGGGGCCGTGGTGGATATCTCCATCGGTCAGATCGCCGAGAGCGTCTTCATCTACCTGGGGATCCCCTTTATCGCCGGGATCATCTCGCGGGTGATCGGCCTGAAGATCAAGGGGAGGGAGTGGTACGAGAAAAAGTTCATTCCGAAGATCAGCCCGATGACCCTGATCGCGCTGCTGTTTACGATCCTGGTGATGTTCTCGCTGAAGGGCGAATATATCGTCCAGCTCCCGGTGGATGTCGTCCGGGTGGCGATCCCGCTCTGCGTCTACTTCGTGGTCATGTTCTTTGTGTCGTTCTTCCTGTCGATGAAGGCCGGTGCCACGTACGAACAGTCCACGACACTCAGTTTTACGGCGGCATCCAACAACTTCGAACTGGCCATCGCCGTGGCCGTGGCGGTGTTCGGCATCGATTCGGGGGTGGCCTTTGCCGCGGTGATCGGTCCCCTGGTAGAGGTGCCGGTCCTGATCGGTCTGGTCAACGTGGCCCTCTGGCTGAAAAGAAGATATTTTCCCTACGCCGTGGAGACCCCCGCCGGGGTGTGCCACCTGACCTGCGAGCCGTAGGTTGAAGGAGAGGGCGGAGGGGAGTATGATTTCATCGCGAGGAGATCTCTGATGCACACACACGGACAGACGGACAGTGCTGATACCAGGGGCAGGCGCCTCCTGATCACCCTCGTCCTGAACTTCGTCATCCCCGCGGTCCAAGTCATCGGCGGTCTCGTCGCGAACAGCATGGCGCTGCTCTCCGACGCCGTTCACAACTTCAGCGACTTTGCCGCCATCCTGATCTCCTACCTGGCCTACCGGGTCGGGAGGAGGGGGGCCTCCGTCACCAGCACCTTCGGGTACCGGCGGGCGGAGATCATGGCGGCGCTGATCAACGTGACGATCCTGACGTGTGCCTCGGCCTTCATCCTGTACGGGGCCGCCCGGCGCCTCCTCCACCCGGAGGCGGTCTCCGGCCTGATCGTCGTTCTGGCGGCGGGGATCGGGATCCTGGGGAACGGCCTGTCCGCCTGGCTCCTGCACCGCGACTCGAAGCACGACCTGAATGTCCGAAGCGCCTTCCTCCACATGATGGGGGATTTTCTCTTTTCCGTGGCGGTCCTCGTCACCGGCGTGGTGATCCTCTTCCGGCCGTGGTACTGGCTGGACCCGCTCCTGTCGGTGCTGATCGTCCTCTTCATCCTGAAGAGCTGCTGGTCGATTGTCAGGGAGGCGACGGCGGTCCTGATGAACGCGACCCCCGCGGGGCTCGACATCGAGAAGGTCAAGGACCGCCTGGAGCGGATCCCCGGGGTTGCCGGCGTTCATTACCTCCACCTGTGGCGGGTCAGCTCCGCGAGCGTCGCCTTCTCCTGTCACGTTGTGGTCCCGGACCAGCGCTTGAGCCGGACGGAGGAACTGTCCGTGGCGATCCGCCGCGCCCTTCTCGACAACTTCGGGATCGACCACCCGGTTCTCCAGTTCGAGACCGAGCCCTGCGGAAACGGCTCCCTCCTGTGCGAGGCGTCGTGCAACGGCGGGAATCCGGTCACACAATAAGACAGCGACGGAGAGACGTCCGGTGGATCACCGGGGCCGGGGAGCGTCGAGCGCGGCGCGGATGTCACCGGCCAGCTCCCGGGAAAAGCGGGCCGTGGCGGCGCTCATCCCTCTGGCGAGGTCCGCTGGTCGCCCGGATGCGAGGGGCTCGGCCAGGCGATAGGTTTTCTGCAGGAGAATCCGATCCTCGTCCTTGCCGCCGATGTCTGTCAGTGTCATGCCGATCGCCAGGGTCGCCCGATCTCCCCGCTGGAGAAACTCTTCCACCTGCCCGCTGAGGATGTAGCGCGCCGCGCCCGCCTCTTCCGGAGAGAGGACGGCGCGAAAGAGACCGGCCGCGCGGATATCCCGCAGCAGGAGCCCCTGCACCATATCCGCCGGGGGCACATGCCAGCGATGATACCGATAGGCGTTGCGGACACACGGACCCGACCGGTACAGCATATCGCGTCCGGCGGGGGCCGTCAGGGACTCCAGGGTCTCCAGCCGAAGGACCGTATCGGCTGCCGCCCGGGAGGCGGGGAGGGGAGGCGGGTATTCAAGGGTATAGTAGGTGGTGGTTGCCGGCGCCGTGTGCCCCCCGAGGCAGCCCGATATAAGAAAAACAGTCAGTATGAGAATACACTGCCGTGCCCGTGTCATTGTTTCGCCTCCGCTCCGACCCCATCCGCGGGGGGTGGATCACTGAAGATCAGGTCCGACGGGTTGTTTCGCAGCCGCTCCAGAATCTCGCCGAGCTGCTCGGAGTTCCGGCGCAGCGAGCGCAGGAGGACTTCCGCCTGGACGGTTACCCGCCGGCTGCGACGGTCTAGATTATCGGTCAGCCGCTCGGCCTTCTTACTTCGGTCCGCGAGCTTCATGGCGCGGATCTCGCCCTCCAGGGTGGCGATCAGCTGCCGGGTCTCGATGAGGATCTGCTCGACCGTCCCGTCCGCCATGACAGCGGCCGCCTTTTTCGTGACGCGGTCGAGTGACGCGGTGGTGCCGTCCAGATTCTGAAGGATCTGCGCCAGCCGGGGACTGGTGAAAAACCGCTCCATCGATTCGGCCGCCCCCTTCAGCCGGTCCGAGATGCCGGCGAAATCCAGCGACTGGATCCTCTCGTAGACGTCCGACATGCCGGCCATGATCTGTTTGATTCCCGATGAGCGGGAGGGGATAACGGGATACTCCGCCTTGAAGGACATGGCCGGTCCCAGGAGCGGTTCCTCCCCCGCCCTCCGGTCCAGCTCGATGAAGACGATCCCCGTGATACCCGCCGTTTTCAGCTGGGCGACAATATCTTCCGGGATTCGTTCCTTCTCCTGCTGGAGCTTCATGACGACCTCCACCAGCCGGTCGTCCGGAGCGACACGGATCTTCATGACGCGGCCCACATTGACACCCCGGTATTTGACGCTCGAGTCCAGCTGGAGCCCCTGAACGGATTCGTCGAAGTAGGTCGTGTAGACGGTCCCCCGTTCAAAATACTTCGCCGCCCCCACCCAGATGATAAAGGCGACACCGATCAGAATCCCCACGGTGACGAACAGGCCCAGTCTGAATTTGGTTGTTTTTCTGGCCATCGTTCTATCCCTGATACCCGGCAGGAACGACTGCCTGCTTGCGGTTGAAGAAATCGTGAACCCGATGATCGTGTCCGCCCTGCCGCAGAGCCATCGGCGCCCCCTCCGCTATGATCCCCTTTTTCTCCCGATCCAGCATGATGACCCGGTCGGCAACGGTGAAGACCAGGTCAAGGTCGTGGGTTATGATGATCATCGTATCCCGCATGATCCGGTTCATATTTTTGATCAGCGCGTACAGCTCCCCCGCGGTGATCGGGTCGAGCCCGGTCGAGGGTTCGTCGAAGAAGAGGATGGTCGGATCCAGGGCCATGGCCCGGGCGAGCCCGGCCCTCTTCTTCATCCCGCCGGACAGCTCGGAGGGGTAGTGGTTTTCGTACCCGGCCAGCTGGACCATGGCGAGTTTCGTCTTCACGAGCAGGGAGATCAAGGGCGCGTCCAGGTCCGTGTGCTCCTGCAGGGGGAGGGCGACATTCTCCGCCAGGGTCATGGACCCGATCAGGGCGTCCGATTGAAAGAGGACGCCGATCTCCAGCCGCTGCCGGTTCAGAGCCACCTCGTCGGCCGACATGATATCCACCCCGTGGATCATCACCCGCCCCCGTCTGGTCCGGCGCAGGCCGATCATGTACTTCAGGAGGGTCGATTTTCCGCAGCCGCTGCCCCCGACGATGGCGAGCAGTTCCCCCGGGGCGACCCGGAAGCTGACGTCATCGAGGATGACGCTTTCCCCGTACCCGGCAACCAGTTGTTCCACCACGATCACAGGTTCTTGGTTATTCTGTTCCATAGCCGACCACTCGATCAGATATAATGCAGCAAAACGGCAAAGGCCGAATCGGCGACGATGATCAGGAATATGGCCGAAACGACCGCCGAGGTCGTCGCAGCGCCGACCGCCTCGGCCCCCCCGGAGACCTGAAATCCCCTCTGACAGCCGATGCCCGCGATGAGGGTCGCGAAGACGCCCGCCTTGATCAGGCTCGTCAGCACGTCCCAGGTATCGATATTGCTGAACGTGTGATGGAGATAGGTGTACAGTGTCAGGTCCAGACCGGTGATCCCCACGATCAGCCCCCCCAGGATGCCGAACAGCATGGCGTACAGCGTGAGGAGCGGGACGACGATCAGGGCCGCGAGCACCTTCGGAACGGCGAGGAGCTGCATCGGATTGGAGCCCATGGTCACCAGCGCGTCCACCTCCTCATTCACCTGCATGGTTCCGATCTCGGCGGCGAAGGCAGAACCGGAACGGCCGGCGACGATAATGGCCGTCATCATGGGGCCGAGTTCCTTGACGATGGAAAATCCCACCAGGGCGGCGACGTAGATGTTGGCGCCGAACTGCTTGAGCTGGAGGGACGACATGAATGCCATAATCAGGCCGATAAGCAGGCTGATGAGACCGACGATCGGCAGGGCCTCGGCCCCCGCTTTTTTCATGTAGAAGGCGACCTCGCTCCAGCGGACCGAACGGGGGTGCGCGATGGAGTGGCCGAAGACGATGATGAGGTCGCCGAGAAAGGTCATAATGGCAACAAAATCACGGTACAGAGCGATGCACCCCTCTCCGACGCTCTCAAAGAAAGAGAAGGCGGGCTCATCCTGGTGGAGGGGGGGTGCGGAGAGTGCGTCCCGGTCCATCAGGTCGATGACGCTGCGCACCGCGGGGTTCATGCCGGTATAGGTAAGGGGGAGGGATGCCTCCTGCGCCCGGTTCTCTATCTGCATCAGGGCCAGGGCACCGGCACTGTCTATGCTTGTCAGACCCTTCAGGTCAACGGTCAGGGCCGAGGGCGCCGCCGTGTCGAAGAGGGTCTCGGTGTCGGTCAGGAAGGAACGGACGGTGCCGATACAGAGACGGCCCGATATGCTGACGGACATCGGGGCGCCGGCCGCGCCCGTTTTCTCCAGTGTGTATGTGCCGTATGCTTCCATGAGAACGGTGTCAACCTTCCTGCTGTTGATTCCGACGGCCTCCCGGGCACGGATCCGGTTCAATGTCTCCCCGGTACCGGGCCTGTGGAGTCCACCCCTCGTCATTACACAGAATAAGCCTTCCGGCAGGTACCCTCAGAATCTCAGCGCTGATAGCCCTGAAGGCAGGAAAACAGGTCCTTGTATGGCCCTCGGGTATGTATCGCAAGGGTCCTGAATAAAACATCGGTTTGTTTTTGAAGTTCTTTAATAAAATCATCAAAAAGGGGGAATGACGATCACTCCTTCTACACCCTCGCGGGCGGCGGGGCGGTTGTGCCGGGGGCACAACAGGACGATCTGCGGGCTTGCTTTTGCCGGGGCGGTCGGTGTAATATTCCCCTCCTTTGATGACAATACCAGAATGATATACAGAAGGGGCCCGACCATGACGCACGAGAACACCATTTCACCCACCGATTTTATCCGCGAATTCATAGACGAAGATCTTAAGACCGGCAAAAACGCCGGACGGGTGGCGACGCGCTTCCCGCCGGAGCCGAACGGCTATATCCATATCGGCCACGCCAAGTCGGTCTGCCTCAACTTCGGGATCGCCGCGCAGTACCGCGGCACCTGCAATCTCAGGTTCGACGACACCGACCCGAGCGGCGAATCCCTCGAGTACGTCGAGTCGATTATCGACGATATCCACTGGCTGGGGTTCGACTGGGGGGACCGCCAGTTCTTTGCCTCGGACTACTTCGACCAGCTGTACCGGTTTGCCGTCCGGCTGATCGAGGCGGGAAAGGCCTATGTCTGCGATCTCAGCGCCGATGAGACACGGGAGTACCGCGGGACCTTCACGCAGCCGGGGAAGGACAGTCCCTACCGTGAGCGGACCGTCGAGGAAAACCTCGACCTCTTTACGCGGATGCGGGCGGGAGAATTTCCGGATGGCTCCCACGTTCTGCGCGCGAAGATCGACATGGCCTCCCCCAACATCGTGATGCGCGACCCCGTGCTCTACCGGATCAAGAGGGGAGCCCATTACCGGACGGGAGATACGTGGGTCATCTATCCCATGTACGACTTCGCCCACTGCCTCTCCGACGCCCTCGAGGGGATCACCCACTCGATCTGCACCCTCGAGTTCGAGAACAACCGCCCCCTGTATGACTGGATACTGGATCAGCTGATGGAGGGGGACCGTCCCCGGCAGATCGAGTTCGCCCGTCTCAACGTCAGCTATACCGTCCTGAGCAAACGGGTCCTGATCGAGCTGGTCGAGAAGGGCCACGTGCAGGGGTGGGACGATCCCCGGATGCCCACCGTCGCGGGAATGCGGCGGCGCGGCTACCCGCCGGAGGCGATCAGGGAGTTCTGCGCGCAGATCGGCGTCGCGAAGAACGACAACCTGATCGATGTCGCCCTCCTCGAACACTGCGTCCGTGAAGACCTGAATCAGAAGGCACCGCGGGCGATGGCGGTCCTGCGGCCGCTCAAGGTCATCATCGACAACTACCCCGAGGGGCAGACCGAGGAGTTCGAGTGTGCCAATCATCCGCAGGATCCGGCCATGGGGACGCGCATGGTCCCCTTCTCGCGGGAGCTGTACATCGAGCGTGACGATTTTCAGGAAGATCCCCCCGGCAAGTACAAGCGGCTCGCCCCGGGGCGCGAGGTCCGTCTCCGAAACGCGTACGTCATCAGGTATGAGGGCATGGTGAAGGATGAGACGACCGGTGAGGTGGTGGAGGTCCACTGCACCTATGATCCGGAGACGCGGGGCGCGCCGCCGGCCGACGGGCGCAAGATCAAGGGGGTCATCCACTGGCTGTCGGCCGCACACTCGGTCCCCGCCGAGGTGCGCCTGTACGATCGCCTTTTCCAGGTCCCCAATCCGGCTGGCGGGGAGGAGGACTTCACCCACTACCTGAACCCGGAATCGCTGGAGACCCTTGCCTCCTCTTGGGTGGAATCGAACCTGAAGGGGGCGGCGCCGGGGGACCGGTACCAGTTCGAACGCCTCGGTTATTTCTGCGTCGATTCGAGGGATTCAAGGCCCGACAGACCCGTCTTCAACCGCGTCGTGGCGCTCCGGGACACGTGGGGGAAGATCGCGGAAAAGGGAAAGTGATACACTGAAAACAATAACCGGTTTTCCGGATGACACGGAGGTGGTATAATTGCGCAGGCCTCTGTCCGAGGCTTGCAGGCGGATACATATGACAAACGTGATGGGCTCACGGTAATCGTTCCGGGAGCATGCTGTCACGTTCCCTGCATGAGTCGCATTTCAGGAGGTAAAGCCGATGACAACACATATGCGCAATCGATTTATCTCTGCCATCGTATTCACCCTCTTAATCGTTGGGCTCCAAGCCCCGGCGAGCCAGACCCTGGCGGCGGAAGAGGGTATCCTCGGTCCCCAATCAACACTGGCGAAAGGCGAACAGCATGTATTGATGGCTGTCGTCACATTCCCGGACAGTGAACCGTCGCTTTCGCTGGAGAACATCCAACGCAGGGCGGTGCATGGGCTGGACAGATATGTGCGGCAGCAATCGTACGGCCAGGCCTGGGTGAAGGCCGACTTCCGGGGCTGGGTAAAACTGCCCGACCCGCTTGCAAAGTACAGGGTAAGTCCCTATAATTTCAGGGTTGACCGGACTCGGGTCAAAAAGCTGATTGAGGACACGATGACGGCGCTGGAGAATGAAGTCGACTTTTCCCGGTACCAGCATCTGTTGGTCATCCCCGGGATCCGTACCATGCCGGGGAAAGGGTACGGCATGATCTGCTATTGCGCAAATCCGGGGATGCTATCAGGGGTGCGACAGAATCCCCGGTATGTCCCGCTGAAGTCGAAAGGGGGGCAGGAGTTCGGGGGTGGTGTTTTTGTCGGTGCCGAAAATGCTCACCTCGGCATGTTTGCCCACGACTTTTTCCATGCCCTGGGAGGGATACACGAGGACAGGAGGGTTGTTCCCTGACTGTATGATTTTGAGCGTCAGTCTGACGCTACGAAAACCCCTTCTCCGGAACATCACGCCATTTACATGGGCCCGTGGGACATCATGTCAGAGCACTTCGTGGAGAGGCGCCAGCCGCCCCCGGGGATATCGTCTTTTACCAAGATCAGGTTGGGATGGATCGGTCTCGAGCAGGTCCTTCTGGTTACGCCCGGAGAGACAGCCATGACGTTTCTGTCACCGCTTTCCCGGAAGGGGGAGAAGCTGGTTGTGAAGATTCCCCTGAAGGGGGACCGCTACTATTTGATTGAAAACCGCCAGCCTGTCGGGTTCGATCGGATCCTGCCGGATTCAGGCATACTGATCCTCAAGGTGGACCCCAACGCGGCTGAAGGCTCCGGCACGGTTAAAGTTGTGGACGCAAACCCGAACGCCCGGCATTTCTCACAGGCCACTTTCCGGATCGAACAGGATAATAGAAATCTGTATCTTGATGATCATTATAAGATCGCCGTTCTCCCCCTCTGGTCTGAAAAGGGGGAAATGGGTGTCCTGGTCACGACACCGGAAAAAAGTTCGGCGGCCCGGGATGCGGCCGTGATGATCCGGACGCTGTTGACCCGGTATCCCGAACCAAGAGGGGAGAGTCAGAAGCAGCGGGTAGAGGATTGCATAGCGGCATTCAAGAAATTCGCTTTCGACGATTGCATGCAAAAGGCCCGGGAGGCGAACCTGTTAGAAAATTAAATTCCGGATATGCCTGATGTATCTGAAGGCAGAACAACGAAAGAAGGGTTCGCTGATTACAGCGAACCCTTTGTATTGCAATGGCTGGGGGACAAGGATTCGAACCTTGATTGACGGAGTCAGAGTCCGGTGTCCTACCGTTGAACGATCCCCCAGCATAGGTGAATCGGATGATATCAACGCCTTGCACTGCCTCATGTAAGAACTTTGAATTTTGTCATTTCGAGGGGCGCCAGCGACGAGAAATCGTATGCAGTTCTTTCAAGATTTCTCCCTGCGGTCGAAATGACAAATAACGATATTCAAACCTCTCCATGTACGAGCTGAGGCATGGTTGGTGAACCTATATAGTGGCACCGGCCTTTTTTGTCAATACCTTTTCTTGCCTTCTTCGGAAGGACCCAGAGTCGCCGGCAGGGCGTGGACGACCCCCCCATAGAACAGACTGGCGAGCCGGTCAAAGTCCCCCAGGGGGCCGGTCGAAAAGAATACCCTGCCTCCCTCCCGGGAAAGCCTTCCCTCCACCTCCGGGTGCCGTTCAAGATAGTCCTCCAGCTTGTCCGCGATGATCGGTCCCTGGCTGAGGAGCTCGACGTGATCCGGGGCGTTCCTCCTGAACGAGTCGTACAGGATCGGGTAGTGGGTGCATGAGAGGAGCACCGTGTCGATCCCGTCGTCCTGGGCGAAGAGGCTGGCCAGATACCCGGACACAAACTCGTCGCACCGCCCCTCATCCTGCCTCCCGGCCTCTATCATCGGGACGAGGAGGGGGCAGGACTGGTAGAATATCTCGATCGGGGGATCGATCTCTTCAAGCTCCTCCGTGTAGATCTTTGAGTCGACAACACCCTTCGTGGCAAGGATTCCCACCTTCCGGCATCCCCTGTCCACCAGTTCTTCGGCCGACGGCCGGATCACGCCGAGGACCTTCCGGTCGGGGTATCTGCCCGGCAGGAACTCCTGCTGGATCCTTCTCAGGGCCCGTGAAGAGACGGTGTTGCAGGCGATGATGACCAGGTGGCATCCCTTCTCGAAGAGGAACTCGATGGCCTGGATGGTGTAGGCGTACACCGTCTCCTGCGAGCACTCCCCGTAGGGGACCCGCGCGCTGTCGCCGAGATACAGGTAATCGTACTGTGGAAGCTGCTGCGCGACACTCTTCAGAACCGTCAGTCCCCCGAACCCCGAGTCAAACACACCGACCATCTCCGTCCTCCTTTGCGAGCGGATTCTAACAGCATCCCCCTTCGAAAGACAATAAAAATCCTTGCCATACCGTCCTCCATCCAATAGCATATACGGATCATACCGTCGAACCACCTGTGAGGTGCCGGCAATGATCGTCAAGGTAACGAGCAGCGCCATCCTGGGCATCGACTCCTGGCCGATCGATGTGGAGGTGGATATCTCCCGCGGCCTTCCCCAGTTTTTCACGGTCGGCCTCCCCGACGTCTCCGTCAAGGAGAGCAAGGACCGGATCAAGGCCGCCATCCAGAATTCCGGCTACACCTTCCCCGCCACCCGGGTGACCGTCAACCTGGCCCCCGCCGACATCAAGAAGGAGGGAACGGGGTTCGACCTCCCGATCGCCGTCGGCATCCTGGCGGCGCAGGGGCTCATCCGGCAGGACCGCCTCTCCGACTATCTCTTCACGGGAGAACTGTCGCTGGACGGGAGTGTCAAGGGGGTGTACGGCGCCCTCCCATCCGCGATCCAGGCGGCGAAGGCGGGGATGAAGGGGATCGTCCTCCCGCGGGGCAACGCCGCCGAGGGGTCGATGGTCGAGGGGATCGAGGCCATTGCCGTCGATTATCTGCACGAGGCGGTCGATTTCCTGAACGGTACCCGCCAGATCCCTCCCCTGGAGATTGATATTGCCCGGCTCTTCTCCCGGGCCGTCGACTATCCCTTCGATTTCAGCGAGGTGACCGGCCAGACCCAGGCAAAGCGGGCGTTGGAGGTAGCGGCGGCCGGCGGGCACAACATCCTCATGATCGGACCCCCCGGTTCCGGTAAGACGATGCTGGCGCAGCGCCTCCTGACGATCCTCCCCGCGCTCTCCTTCGAGGAAGCCATCGAGACGACGAAGGTGCACTCGGTCGCCGGCCTGCTCGGGAGAAAGGATCCCGTCCTCGCCATGCGGCCCTTTCGCGCGCCGCACCACTCCATATCGGACGCGGGAATGGTGGGAGGGGGGCGCGTCCCCCGGCCGGGGGAGATCTCCCTTGCCCACAACGGCGTCCTCTTCCTGGATGAACTGCCTGAATTCAAGAGGAATGTCCTCGAGGTCCTCCGGCAACCCTTGGAGGGCGGTTCGATAACCGTCTCACGCTCGTCCGCCTCGGCGACCTTCCCCGCGCGGTTCATGCTGGTGGCCGCCATGAATCCGTGCCCGTGCGGGTACTTTACCGACAGCAGGAGGCAGTGCCGGTGCACCCCCCATCAGATACGGCAGTACCGGGCCAAGATATCGGGCCCCCTCCTCGACCGGATCGATATCCATATCGAGGTTCCCTCCGTACGATACCGTGAGCTGGCAGGACGGGACGGGGGAGAGAGCTCCGAGACCATCAGGGACCGCGTGGACGGGGCGCGGGATATCCAGAAGGAACGGTTCAGGGGCGCCGTGCGGTGTAATGCGGGAATGTCCAACCGGCAGATCAAGCGATGGTGCGCGCTGGACGAGGAATCCCGGAGGCTGATCGAGATGGCGGTCGACCGGCTCGGCCTGAGCGCACGGGCCTACACCAGGATCCTGAAGGTGGCCAGGACCATCGCGGACCTCGATGGTGAAGATGAGATCCGTCATCCCCACGTGTCGGAGGCCATCCAGTACCGGACCCTGGATCGGGACGCGATATAGGCATAGCCGTTCCTCTTTTTGCCCTTGACAGGCACACACCTTTGCGGGTATTTCCTAGAAATTATTCCATAGTCACACGCCGCAGGAAGGACGATAATCGGATATTGCACCCAGACGGGTACGCGCACTTTTTTTGAAAGGAAGCCACGATGGAGATTAAGGTCACACAAGCCGAACCGCAACAGATGAAGGCAAAACCACAGGACGAATCTCAGCTCGGGTTCGGACAGATATTCACCGATCATTTTTTTCATGCAAAATACGACGCCGGAAAGGGGTGGCACAGTCCCTCCATAGAACCCATGAGGCCCCTGTCTCTCGATCCGGCCTCCATGTGCCTCCACTACGGGCAGGAGATATTTGAGGGGATGAAGGCCTACCGGGGGAAGGACGACTCGATCTATCTGTTCAGGCCGGAGGAGAACATCAAACGGATGAGCCGCTCCGCGGAGAGGCTGTGCATGATGCCTATGGATGAGGACCTGTTCATGGAGGCGCTCAAAAAGCTGGTTCTCCTCGAAAAGGACTGGATACCGCGCGGTGTGGGGACATCCCTGTATATCAGGCCGACGATGATCGCCACGGAGGTCGCCCTCGGGGTACATCCTTCGAACAGGTATATGTTTTTCATCATCGTGGGTCCGGTCGGGGCCTACTATCCGGAAGGATTCAGCCCGACCAAGATATATGTAAGCGAAAAATATACCCGGTCGGCCCCCGGAGGGGTGGGGGACTGCAAGGCGGGGGGCAACTACGCGGCCAGTCTCTATGCGAGCCGGGAGGCGTCGGACATGGGCTACACCCAGGTGCTGTGGCTCGATGCGAAGGAACGGAAATATGTCGAAGAGGTGGGAACGAGCAATATCTTCTTTGTTATCGGAGATGACCTGATAACACCCCCTCTCGGCGGAAGCATCCTCCCCGGTATTATGCGCGATTCCGTCATCCAGCTGGCACGGTCATGGGGCGTCAACGTCCTGGAGAAACAGCTGTCGATCGATGAGGTGCTGAGCGCCAATGCGGACGGGAACCTCAAGGAGGTCTTCGCCTCGGGGACGGCTGCCATCGTATCGCCGGTGGGACAGATCTACTACCGGGGGAAGGAGTATGTGATCGGCGACGGGACGACGGGTCCATTGACGCAGCGGCTGTATAACGAAATACTGCAGATCCAGTACGGAGAAAAGGACGATCCTTTCGGATGGAGGATCAAGATCTCGTAACCGCCACCTCCGGGAGGGATCGCCGGACCCTGTTCAGCAATCCACAGAACTGTTGACAGCCCTGTTGATAAAGCTGTGGATACAGGGGGGAACTATCCTGTTGCCGATACGTTATACCGGATTGCCCGCAATGCGGGCATCGGTTTATATTCAATAATAATAAATAGTTACATCTGTATCACTGTTATCGCATGGTTACCGTATCCCCTATCATCGAATCCGGTTCACGCTGTTACCGCCGGAAGAGAATTTTCCCGATTTTGTCCGCGATTGCGGCCTTGATCCTCCTGGCCGCGCCGGCCCTCTCGCAGGGGCCGTCCCTCGATGCGCTGACCGGGAAGATACAGGCGACGTATGACCGTACCGGTGATTTCAGGGCGGCATTTGTCCAGGAGGCAACCATCAAGTCGATGGGGAGGACGACACGGGAGGAGGGAACGGTCTACCTGAAGAAGCCGGAGCGGATGCTGTGGGACTACACGAAACCCTCGATGAAAAAACTGGTCATCAATCCCCGCAAGGCATGGTTGTACATCCCGGATGATGAGATCGTGTATGTCCAGGATGCGAAAGCGGTTCTGTCATCGAAGATGACGATCCGCTTTCTGACCGGCATCGGGCGGCTGAAGGACGATTTCGATGTGGTCTTCCCCGCCGCCGGCCCCACGGATGCGGAGGGCAATTATGCCGTGCTCCTCACACCGCGCGGATACGAGGCCGGCATCAAGACCCTCCTGCTGACCGTAGAAAAGGACACCTTTCATATCACGGGGTGCGTTTTTACCGATCTCTACGACAACGCCACCCGCCTCACCTTCAGCAACATCGAGTTCAACACCGATCCCGCGGACGAACTGTTCGAATTTACCCCCCCGCCGGGGGTCAAGGTGCACGTCATCGGGGGGCGGTAGAGCACTACTCATCCCACCGGAAGGGATCATCCCGGTCGAAATCGGGGGCGAGGTGCCGATCGCTGACACCCTGCACGAAGAGGTTGTCGAAGCCCATGTCGAGGGCCCGGTTCACCACCGTCTCGTACTCCCCTTTCGTTACCCTCCTCCCGAGGACGGGGTGGTTCGCGACGGTCCGGACGGGTGTGTACTGCGACATGATGCTGAGAGAGACGGAGGTTGATATCCCCCTGATGATCCCGAGGACCTCCAGGCTGCCCTCGACCCTTCCGGGAAGAACCAGGTGGCGAATGATCACCCCCCGCTTCGCGACCCCGTCCTCGATCTCCAGACGGTCTCCCACCTGCCGCACCATCTCCCGGATCGCGGATGCGGCGTGGATGACGTACTGGTCCACGCCTGAAAAGGCATGGGCGTCCCGGTCATTCCCGTATTTGAAGTCGGGAAGATAGATGTCGGCGATCCCGTCGAGGAGCTTGATGATCTCCCGGTTCTCATACCCGCCGCAGTTGTAGACGAGGGGGATGGAAAGCCCCCGCTCGGAGGCGTCGAGGAAGGCCCCGATCAGTCCCGGGAGGTGGGGGGTCGGTGTCACCGCGTCGATATTGTGGCACCCCTTTGCCTGGAGGTCTGTCATGATGTGTGACAGATCGGCGGGCTCCAGCAGATCGCCGGCCGTCCGGTGGCTGATCTGCCAGTTCTGGCAGTAGAGACACCGCATATTGCAGGATGAGAAAAAGATGGTTCCCGCGCCGCCGCGGCCCGAAAGGACGGGTTCTTCCCCGTGGTGCGCCAGGGCACTGTCGATCATGGGCCGGTCGCCGAGACGGCAGAACCCCTTTTCACCCGCCGTTCTGTCGACACGGCACTTGTGGGGACACAGGACGCAGCTCTTCAGGATGCCGGCGAGGATGTCCGCCCTTTTTCGTGCCGTTCCCTCCCCGCAGGGGATTTGGTGCCCGGGGCTCATGCCCTACATCCTCTCGGTGACCTCACGAAGCCTGCCGCTGGCCACCAGTTCAAGAAACTGTTCCCCGAGCCGCTCCGAGACCGCAACCGCCCGTCTCCAGTCCCTCATTCTCTTGGGGGGATTGTTGGCGTACCGCTTGAAATCCTCACGGTCAGGCGCCCGCCCGTAAGGGAGTTTCCGCATGAAGTCGGTCGACGGATACACCATCAGAACATCCTCCAGATATTCACGGGGAGGCTGCCGGGAAGAGAAGTTTTTGTCCAGCCAGGTGGGAACGAGGTGCCGCTGGTGGTTGAAGAGGAGGGTGACGGCACCCTTCCCGCCGGAGTATCGCTGATTGAGATGGTAATCCGTAAGCCCCCCGTCCCGGTACATGCCCCCCGGCGCTCCGTATATGTCTCTGACCCCGGCCGCCGAAAGGGGCACCGCCGCGGAGGCCAGGAGCGCGTGTTTGAAATTCGCCTCGTTCAGGGGGATCGCCTGCCCCCTGAAATCGTAATTGAGGCAGAAATAGGGGAGGATCGGACTGTTGTGAAACACCACCCTCTGGAAGAACCGGTGGATCATCCGGCGGCTGAGGCCGTTGCACACGAATGCCGTTCCCAGAGAGAGCATCTGCAGCCATCGCACGTTCGAGGCGGCGAGGCGTTTCGCCCGTGCCGTTATGATTGCCAGCCGGTATCTCTTGTTGGTCAGTGCGAAGGAGAGGGCGTCGTCGTCGATGTAGGAGTCTATCAGATCGCGGATGGACTGAAGGATCGTCTCCGGCGTGTCTTTCCTGGTGAAGTTCATCGCGATATACCCGTCGATGAGCCTCTCGTAACTCTTTTCCGGCTCCGGCTGCATCCATGCGGCGAAGCGCATCGCCCCCGCCGATGAACCGGCGAGGACCGTGGGACGTTTATTGCCGAGTACCCCGTTTTTCAGGATCGAGCGGTCGAAACCGGTGGCCACGAGCCACCGCGGGCCCGGGGCGGCTCCGACGTAGGTGGTGACGTTGTCAAAGGTGAAGTCGCCGGCCCGTATGATCTCATACGCACTCTTCCCGGCCCTGACGCATAGCTCATTCATAGATGTCTGTGTCTCCTCACGGGGTTCCCATTGTAAACAATCAGGAATCATTTGGCAATCTTGACAAGGCTCCTCATATACTATAGATTGATTCTTCTCAACGATAAAATGACACGGAACGGAAAGACAGGGCCATGGACATCAAGGCAGAGGTGACAAAGATAGGATACGAGGCCAAAAAGGCCGCCGGTATCCTCGCGAACAGTTCCTCCACGGTAAAGAACAGGGCGCTCCTGAAGATGGCCGAGCGGCTGGTCGGGGAGGCGAAGAGGATCATGCAGGAAAACGCCAGGGACCTTGCGTACGCGCGAGAACAGGGGTTGCCCTCTGCCATGATAGACCGGCTGACACTGGATGAGACGGCGATCAGAGGGATGGCGGAGGGGCTCGGACAGATTGCCGCCCTGCCCGATCCGGTCGGTGAGGTCACCGGTATGA
>Ga0272444_10002099_pt1 | contig 18692 bp, 11 predicted proteins | sample SSMForm13_FD_201033 | JGI IMG/M metagenome (GOLD analysis project Ga0272444, IMG submission 201033) | Marine sediment archaeal communities from Little Sippewissett salt marsh, Falmouth, MA, United States - SSM-Form-13 | ecosystem: Environmental > Aquatic > Marine > Wetlands > Sediment ... | reverse complement strand
TTACAGCAACAAGCGGTGGCGCGCCTGCCGGGTTTCGTTTTCGGCCGTTACCCGAATGGCGCGGCGTCCCTTGACCGGGCATTCGTGTTCGCAAACCCCGCAGCCGATGCACTGGGCCGGGTCCACGAAGGGCCGCTGCAGCCGAACCAGCAGCGTGAGCCGGTCTCCCGCTGCGGCCGTCTCGGCCCAGGGGCTGTCCGCCAGGGTGATGCCGCCGGGACCGATGGCGACGATCCTGGCCGGGGGCCGACTGTCGCCGCCGTCAATGGTAACAAAATAGTCCCCGGTTGCAAACCGTTCGGAAGGAAGCGCCGGACCGTCGACCAGCAGCCGGTTGTCCGCCATTGCCTGAAAGACCAGCGCGCCGCCCAGGCGAACCGGCTGGTAGACCTCGCGGGTGAAGATCGCCTTGGGGCTGACCGGGCAGTTTTCCTGGCAGACGATGCAGGGGCGGTCCATGGCCCAGGGCAGGCAGCGGCCCCGGTCGACAAAGGCCGTGCCGATGCGGATGGGGCCTCGGGATGCGAAATCGCCTCGGCCCAAGCGCTCGTCCAGCGAAATCGGGCGGATGGCCGCGGTGGGGCAGAGGTTGCCGCAGGCGATGCAACCCTGCTGACAGCCGCTGGTGCCCATGCGGAAATTGAGCATCGGGGTCCAGATGCCTTCAAGGCCGGCCTGGGTCCCGGCCGGGTGGATGACATTGGTGGGGCAGACGCGCATGCACTGGCCGCACTTGATGCAGCGCTGGAGAAAGGCCGTCTCGGGCAGGGCCCCGGGGGGCCGGATCACCGCCGGGTTCCAGGCCGCGCCGGTCATGCCGGCCAGTCGCGCCAGGGGAACGACCGCCACCCCCGAGACGAGGCTCACCATGAATTCCCGTCTCGCGATGTCCGGCACGCCGACCTCGCCGGCGGCCGATAGGCTGCGCTGATAGCCCATCACGTCGTGCCGGCAGTGCGCCAAACAGTTCATGCACATCACGCACTCGGGGGTGCGGATGACCGAGGAGGGCTCGCAGGCGCCTTCGCAATACCGGTCGCAGGCGCCGCAGGCGGTGCAGCCGTCGGCTTTCTGCCCCACACGCCAGAGGGCGTTTTTACCCAGCAGACCGAAGAGGGCCCCCAGCGGGCAGACAAACCGGCAGTAGAAGCGCGGGATGCGCAAGTTGAGAAAAACAGCCGCCCAGAAGATGGCGCCCATGGCAAAGACGCCGGGGTAGACCCGGCTGGCCGGAGACAGCGAAACCAGCCGGCCGTCAACCAGCGGCAGCAGGGTCAGGTTCACCGATCGGTAGAAGAGCGGGATGGGGTCCAACAGGCCGGTCTGCAGGGATGCGGCCAGCAGCCGGGAGCCTTCGGTCAGAAGCCCCAGGGCGCTCCAGCCCAAGGCGATCAAGACCACAGCGGCCGCCCAACGTTTCCCCGATTTGTTTTGCCACCGGGCGAAAGCGGCCCCCAGCAGCAGCATGCCGACGACAATCCCGGCCAGAAGTGGCGCCGAGGCCATGGCAGCCTTCAACAGCCGACCCAACAAATCGCCGGCCGCAGCGCCCAGCAGGAAGAGCAGGATGAGGTATTTGATGCGTTGGCCGCGGTGGTAGCGGTTGGCTGCGATCATCGCCGACGCCTTGCGGCCGCGGTTGGCGATCCACCCCACGGCCTGGTGCAGAGCCCCGAAGGGGCAGATCCAGCCGCAGAAGAAGCGGCCCAGCAGGATGGTCAAGATCACGGTCGCCAGGCCCCACACCAAACCGGCGTAAAGGGTGCCGGTGGCCAAGAGGGTGCCCAGGCCGACCAGCGGGTCCAGCTGCATCAACCAGCTCACCGGCCAGCCGCGCAACTGCCACCACTGCTCGCCCAGGGTGGAGACGATGCAAAACCACAGGAAGAGCAGGAAGAAGAAGATCTGGCTGATGCGTCTGGCGGTGACGATTTTCATTGAAGCGGTCCTAATCGCGCCTCAGGTCTGGATCTCTTGCAGATCCAGGGACCGGTAGTCGGCCGTGCCGGCCCCAATGCTTTGCGCTTTGGCGATAAAGGCCAGGTCTGCGGCCGTCCGGCCCAGCAGGGTGGCGCCGACGGCATCGGCGGCCACCGGATCGGTGCTCACGATCAGGGTGCCGGTGGGTTTGAGATCCGAGAGCGACCCCCCGGTGGGCCCGTTGGTCATCATGGTCTGGATGCCGTCCAAGATCACCACCGTGGGCCTGATCATCATGGCCAGCTCCTGGATGATGGTGTGGATGTCCTGGTGAAAGATGTTGCGCCGCCCGCCCAGCAGGCCGTACCAGTTTTTCAGGGCCATGGAGGCGCCGCTGCGGTGATGATCTTTAACCGGGGCCATTCCGATGACGCGGTCCACCCGCGCCAGGGGGGTATAGAGAACCGGCCAGTCCCGGATCAGGCGCCCCCCGTCCACGCTGTAGGGCGCAAACAAGGATTCGCGGGGCAAGACCACCTCGGCCCCGGCCTGACGGGCCGCCGCATCGATGCCGGTGAGGGCGAAGCAGGAGGCCGGGTCGTTGATGGGGTTGTCGGTGACAATCACCCGCGATGCGCCGGCGTCGCGGCACAGCCGCACCACGGCGGCCACCAGATCCGGGTGCGAGGTGGCACCCAGGCTCGGCGGGGAGGCGAAGGCGGCGTTGACCTTGAGCAGGACGCGTTCGCCGGGCTTGACGAATGCGCCCATGCCCCCCAGGGCCGCAAAGGCCTGCCCGACGGCTCTCGCCCGGTCCGTACCCCGGGCGATGCAGATCCTGCCCTGCAGCGGGGCCAGGGAAAAATCGGGAATCCGCAATGCGGCGCCGGTGTCGGATACGCCATCGGGGCCCTTGGCATCGTAAAACCCGATCCCCAGGGCGGCGGCCGCCGCCGCCGAAAGCCCCGCCCGGGTGCAGCGGGCCAAAAATTCACGTCGATTTAAGGCAGGATCAGCCGTCATGCAACAGTCCCCTATGGGCGCCGGGGCCCGGGATGATATGGGTAACGTTGGTCCACCGACACCCCGAATCCCGCGCTGAACGAAAAGCGGAGCGGCCCGTCTTCGGTGACGGTCACGGCTTCGGCTCTGCCCCTTGCAGGTGCCCGGCCAGTCTCCTGGCCAGTTCGGCGGCCGCCTCCAGGCTGCCGGCCTCGTGGACGCCTGCCAGATAGCGGCCTTGGCTGAAGACGATTTCATAGGTGTCGAAAAACTGCAGCACACCGGCGCCCGCGACGGGGGGTGAGGCCTCTAAGAGGACGGCGCCATAGGAGACCAGTGTTTGCCGGTATTCAAGGGCCAGTGCAGATGCCGCCTCAGGGGTTGGCCGCGGGGAGACAAAGGCCGTCAAGGGGGTGGCGTCAATCACGTATTCCGCGGTGTAGACCTGATCCAACTGTTCGAAGCCGAAGGCGTTGGCGGCGATCAGCTGAAGGCTGTCGGGCGTAAAACCCGCCATGGGAAAGAGGTCGGCACCCGGTGCAGGCCCTGCGCCCGCATCACTGCGGGATGCCACGAAAAGCCGGGCCAGGTCTCCCATGGCCTGCTGCAGGCCCGGGGAGGCGTCGGTGCCGATGAACTCCAGGTAGAAGTTCCCGTGGGTCATGAAGAGGGCGTTTTCCGTGCGGTAGGCATTGGGGAGAACATCGTCGGAGCGGGCTCCTTCCCGGCGCTGCATGCTGAACACGGAAAAGGCGTTTGCCGGCGTGGCCATGTCGTAAACGAACACCTCCACCCAGGCCCCGGCGGCTTCATCCGGGCTGAAGCGCTGGGTGGCCAGGGACGCGAACCCGGAGGTGAGGTAGAGGTCCGCGCGGCCGTTGATTTTTTCGTAGAGGGTGTCCGGGCCGAAGCGCTCCGGCGGCGAAAAGGGCGTGATCCCTGAGGCCGTGGCGTCGATCAGCGCGGCCTGATCCGATTCCGGCGCGAGGGTCTGCTGGTAGGCTTCCGGCCGAAGTGCGCGCACTGCCGGGTTGATCTTAAATTGGCGCAGAAAAACGCCGGTTGCCACGATCGCCAGGATGAGCATCAAGGCGATTGAAAGGCGGGTTTCCGTTTTTGCGGGTTTTTCATGCGCGGCAGATCTCATGGCCTACACCACAACGCATCACGCCGTTGATCCATGGGGTGGAATTGTACACAGTAGAAATATTCCGGAACCATTTGTCAACCGTTAAGCGTCGCGGTCATGCCTAAACCCGCAAGAAGGCGTCGGATTCTGGTGCGTCACCATGGCACGTCCGTCGACGGACAGCGGGATAGGGCTTGGCGGATGTAGCGCCGGAGATGGGCAAAAAGACAAGCAACGGTGGGGACTTAAAGCGTTATTCAATGTGAAACATCTTCTGCCAGCCGTTCAAATTGCTCTGCTGTCAAAGGGGTTCCGAAACCGACGTATTGCTCCACTGGAGGTGAGGTGTCGGCAATCGGGACCCAGCCGTTTTCGGTTTTATTGAAAAACACCCAATCCAGCTTTTCCTTCATCACCGGCACGACGCCTTGCCAGGTTTGGATCTGTCCATTTTCAAACCCGACCACCGGCACGCTGCTACCGTTTCGAATCTGCCGCACCGCCTCGTTTTGATGACAGTCATCACAGAGGCGGCCTTCGGCGCTGATGGAGTGGGTAAAGTACGGGGCGTAGGCCACGAACTTTTTGTTCTGGTAGACCAAGGTCTGGACGTTTCCGGAGGTGACCTGGCCGTCATGATTGATCAGCAGCAGCCAGTCCTTCATGGCTACGAAATTCCCTTTTTTTTCACCCGTTTTGAGAAACGTGTCGAAGTGGCAGTTGTAGCAGCTGACCGTGCTGCGCACGTGACAGGCGGCGCAGGCCAGTTTGTCCCCGTGCACACTGTGGCTTTGGGTATCGGGGTCGAATTCGGGGGAGTCCCGCTCCTGCTCCAGATGGCATTCCTCACAGCTGGCGCGGACCCCCTTGGGGTGGCGCATGGATGGGCGAAAGCGGCCGTCACCGTGCACGTCGGAGCGGTAGTGGCAGTCCGAGCAGACCATGCCGGCACTGATATGCACATCCAGCTGACCCCTTTCACCGTCAAACTTGAAAGTCAGCCCCTCCCGGCCGTGGCAGGGCATGCAGGTGTTGATGTCCTTGGCTTTTTTTTCCGAAAAAAAGTGTTTTTCCCCTTTTTGGCCGGCGTGGCATGTGTCGCAGCTTTTGACATGACAGGTTTTGCAGTCCAGTTGATCATAGGGAATTTGGGTGATTTTTTTAAAGCCCCCGGCATCCTCATACCAGTGCCGCATCCCCTCCCCGGTGAAATGAAGACTGCTGGTAAAAAAGGATCCCAGGCAATCAGCGGGCTTCGCGGGTGAATCTGCCAAAAGAAAGGAGCTGAAAACCAGGAGGATCCCTATTGTCCCGATGGCGACGGCTGTTTTTCTCATGACGCATTTCCCTCCCATATTCTTTGCCGAAGGTGTTCCCGGTCGCCTGAAACCGTCTTTTCCCGCTTCAGCCCGCTTGGCACCAGCATCACCGCACAGGGCGCGGATTGAAAAACGCGCTGCGCCACTTCCCCCAGTCGGTTGTAGCAGGGCCTGTCATTTCGATAGTGGACCCCCAAAACAATCAGATCGGCGGATGCGCTTTCCGCGTATTTGAGAATTTCGGTGGCGGGATCACCGATAAGCCAAGCGAATCGGTAATTCTTGAAATCTTGAAACCAAGGCCCATGGCTTTCCTTGAAACGGTCAAACTCGGCTCCGATCTCTTTTTTGAAATCCTCTTTTTGGGCAAGGTTCATTCCTGGCGCCGGTTTCAGAACGGAAATAATATCCAGCCACGCGTCGCAGCATTTGGCCATGTTCAATGCCATGGCGAACGCACGGCTGCCAGCCTGAGAAAATTTCAAGGGCAGCAAAATTTTTTTAACGTCTTTTTTCTCTTCGTTGTTTTCCATAATTGGGCACCGAGCGGTCACATGTTGGGGTGGATATCCTTAGCCACGATGGCTTCTTTGGAGCGGGGCGTTGTCAGGTGGGCAGCTCCCGCGTCATGGCGACGCCGCAGCGGGGGCATTTCATTTCCAAACACGAACCCCCAGTTGGCGTTCGACTCTCACGCCACAATTGGGGCAGACGCAATACCCGCCGGGGCCGGCCGCAAAACCGCCGCCACGACCTTTCGGGCCGCGTCCCCTGCCCCTTCCCCCGCCGGCTCCCGGGGCGCCCGGGCCTGTTCCGTCTCCTCTTGGCATCTTGTACCTCCTCTCGGCTGCGCGTTTTTGAAATTTCTGAACGATAACGGAATCAACTGAACTTGAATCCCCAAAGGATAAAATCCCGGGTCTGAAGAACCAGCGCTCGGTTTGGCGCGTGGAGCGCGGGAGGTGAGATCGAAATGCGACTGGGCCGAAAAGGGTCGGGGTCAGGGCGCGCTGATTTTTCGGCCCTGGCCTGTGGAGATCAGGCGTACCTCAAATCGCTCCTGAGTTGGAGCCAAAGCAATTTGCATGCCTATGATTTATTTCGAAAATCGGTGGGGAATAGGTCGAACTTTCTCATTTGGTTCCAGACACTGGTGCGGGATATCCCCAGCAGCCTTGCGGCCTGGGATTGGTTTCCCCCGGCATCCCGGAGCGCCGCGATCAGGCGTTGTTTTTTGAGCGTGTTGAGGGTGCGCGAAGCCCCGGGTTGAGGGGAGGCACATCTGTCGTGGTAGCGGATGCTCTGGGGAAGGTTTTCAAGGTCGATAACGTTTCCCTGACCGGTGGTGACAAAGGCGAATTCCATGGCACTTCTCAATTCCCGCACGTTGCCGGGCCAGCCGTATTGCATCAGCAGGCCCATGGCACGGCTTGAAATCCCCCGAATTTGTTTTCCGCTCTTGAGGAGAATGCGGTTGAAAAAAGATCTGGCCAGCAGCGGGATGTCCTCCGCCCGCTCGCGCAAGGGGGGTACGTGAATGGGGATGACATTGATCCGGTAAAAAAAATCGGTTCGAAATTTCCCCAAAGATACCAGTTGCGGGAGGTTTCGGTTGGTGGCCGAAATGAGGCGCACATCGACCTTGATTTGACGGTGGTCACCCACGCGCTCCACCACCCCCTCTTCCAGGACGCGCAGGAGCTTGACCTGGTGGGACATCGGCAGCTCGCCGATTTCATCCAGAAAGATGCTCCCCCGATGGGCGGCCTCGAATCGGCCTTGACGGTCGCAATAGGCGCCGGTGTATGCCCCTTTGACATGACCAAAAAGCTCGCTCTCCAAGAGGGCGTCATTTAAGGCGGCGCAATTGACTTTGATACAGGTCTTTCCGCCGCGCTGGCTTTCAGCATGAATCGCCCGGGCGACCATTTCTTTGCCCGTCCCGCTTTCCCCGTAGATGATCACCGGCGCATCGGAGTGGGCGGCGTTCACGATCAAATCAAAGACTTTTCGCATGGCGGCCGATGTGCCCACCAAGTCATGGAAGCGATCGGCGGCATCCAACTCCCGGCGGTAGCGTTCGATCTGGATCTCTTTCTGGGTCAGGTCGGAAACGTCCGTCAGGGTTTCCACGGCGCCGATGACGTTATTTTCGGCATCCCTCAGAACCGATGCATTTTTCACGACATTCAAGGTCTTGCCGTCCTTACGGATCAGGTGACATCTCTGTTTCCTCAAAAACCCCTGTTCAAACATGGAACACCAGTGGCGGCGGCCTTTGCTGCGAACGATTTCGCAGTCGCTGCAGTTGCACATATGGCAGGACTGGCCCACGATCTCCCCCTCGGCGTAACCGGTCATCTCTTCAAAGGCCCGGTTGACGAAGACGACAACCCCCTTTTCGTTCACGATCATGACCCCGTCTTGAATCGTATCGACCACGATTTTCCAGTAATGATCCACTATCACCCTCGCCAGGGTTCAAACTGTTCAATTGTAAAGTTCATAGATGTTAACATTCTTAACATGTTCACCACCATCGGGCAAGCAAAGATCCTCCACGCCCATCCAAATTCAGATCCGATTTTTGGTCGCCCGATTGCATGATATCCTAAAGCCTCATCGTTTCCAGCGAAACCTTTGGAAAAATTATCGTGCTTCGGTCTGTTTATTGCTCTGCCAGCCAGAGGGAAAGCTGCATGCCTGTTGCACCTTCGAAAAGAAGATTGAAAAAGCCCCAAGAGCTGTCTTCAGTTCGAAATATTAAGAATATTTTTAGAAAAAGTTAAAATCTGCTGAGGTGGCAGATTTGCTTGCCTGGGAGTGCAGAATTTCCAGGGCATTTTTAATGGTGAAGAGGAAAGGAGCTTTGCGATGAGGAGAAAAGAAGAAAAGAGGAAGGGGCGCAGGATGACGGCCAGGGGGGTGTGGTGGCTGGTGCTATTGCTGATGACCGTGTGGGGGTTGATGCCGGTCTACGCAACCCATGCCACCACCCTGGAGGAGCTCAAACAGCAACTGGAAGTCCTGCAGCAAAAGGTCGCCGAAATGGAGGCCCAAAAGGCAGTGGAGGCGCAGCAGGCTGCGGAACTTGAGGCCCAGAAGGCCGCGGCTGCAAAGGAAGCGGAAGCCCAAATGGTCACCCGGGGTGCGGGTCCCGGCACCTTCAATTTCCGTCTGCCGGGAATCGACACCGATGTCCGCCTGGGAGGTTATGTGAAGTTGGATGCGGTCTTCAGCGATGTGGGCGCGGGCACCAACAGCGATTTTGATCGGTACTTCTATCCGCGGTCGATCTATGTCGGGCCGAGCGCGGATGAGCCGTCTGAAAAGCTGGAGTTCACCGCCAAGCAGAGCCGCTTGTACCTCAAAACCAGAACCGGGACCGCCATGGGGGACCTGAAGGTTCATGTGGAAGGCGATGTTTATGGCGCACCCGGCAACCAGAGGGTGAGCAACTCTGACTCCTGGCGGCTTCGGCATGCCTATGGTGAACTCGGCAATTTCATGGCCGGCCAGAACTGGTCCACCTTCATGAATGCCGGCGTTTTGCCGGAAACGATGGATTTCGGCGGGCCTGCGGGCCAGATTTTCATCCGCCAGGCCCAGGTGCGCTGGACCCAGCCATTCGATTGGGGCAACCTGCAGTTGGCTGCGGAAAACCCCGAAACCTTTGTCATCGACGGCAGAACGGGCGTCAGCACCTCCTATGATACCGAAAGGGCTCCGGATGTCGTCGGTCGAATCAACTACAACTGCGATTTCGGAAAATTCTCACTGGCCTTGATGGGACGGGAACTCCGGATCGACAATGACATCGCCGACGACAGCACCTATGGCGGCGCCGTCAGCGCCGCCGGGCTGGTGCCGACATTCGGCAAGGATGACATCCGCTTCATGCTCAACTACGGCAACGCGCTGGGCCGCTACATGTACAGCAATTTCGAAGACGCTTACATAGATGAGGATGGCAATCTCGAAGCGCTGGAGCAGTGGGGCGGTTTTGTGGCCTACCGCCATTATTGGCTGGACAATCTTCGCTCGAGCCTGGTTTACGCCTACGCCGAAGCCGACAACGACACCGACGAGGTGGGCGACGAGGTCAACAAGCGGTTTCAGTCGGTGCACGCCAACCTCGTTTGGAGCCCCGTTTCCCAGGTCAATCTGGGGTTGGAGTATCTGTGGGGTCAGCGGGAGTTGGAAAACGACGACGACGGTGAGCTGAACCGGGTTCAATTCAGCGCACAGTACTTGTTTTAATCACGTAAAGAAGCACCCCGACCATTGCCGCCCAAGCCATGCGGGCCGGGGATAGCCTGCCAGGATGGGGTGAGTTTTCGAAAACACACCCCATCCATTCCCACCCCAAACCCCTATCTTCGCTTTTCAGAAAAATATACGTACTTTAGGCCGCTCATTGCGGCAGGCACCGGGAAACGATCCGATTGTTTTTTCTGGAAAAACCCTTTATCCTGACCCGTAAAGATGGCATTTTGGCAACCGGGCACTCCCCGGCCGTCCAGGCCCGCCCAAAGTTCGGATGCCGCCCGAATTTGATGGAGCGGTTGAATGCAACCCACACCCCTCAGGGGGCCGCACCCCCATCGCCCAAACAACCGGGAAAGCGCGGGTAAAAAGAATCCCCGAACAGGTGGGAAAGGCGCCATTGACTATAGCCGCCGCTGCCGCATGACTCGCAGGATTTTCCTGGCCGGGCTCAGGCGTGCGGGGGTGCTTTTTTTCCTTTTGCTGCTCCTGGGTTTTGCAGGCCTGCTGGGAAATGCCCGCAGCCAGACGCCCCGGGAGGTCAAGATCGGGGTCCTCGCCAAGCGCGGCTCGGCGGTGGACGTGGGGATGTGGGCCCCCACCGCCGACTATCTCAGCGCCAGGCTGGCCGGCTGTCGTTTCCAGGTCGTGCCCCTTGATTTCACCCAGATCCACGCCGCTGTCCGGGAGCGGCGGATCGATTTCGTCCTGGCCAATCCGGGGTTCTATGTGGAGCTTGAAAAGCTTTACGGGGTAAACCGGATCGCCACCCTGATCAACCAGAACCTTCCCGGTCAGCAGGCCACCACCTTCGGCGGCGTCATATTCGCCCGCGCCGACCGCCAGGACTTGCGCGCCATCACCGATCTGCGGGGCCAGGCGTTCATGGCGGTTGAGCCGCGCTCGTTCGGCGGCTGGATCATGTGCTGGCGCGAACTCTACCGCTTGGGCGTCGAGCCGCTGCGCTTCTTCGCAACCCTCGAGTACGGCAACACCCATGACGCCGTCGTTTATGCGGTCCGCAACGGCATGGTCGACGCCGGCACGGTGCGCAGCGACACCCTGGAGCGGATGGCCGCCGCCGGCAGCATCAGGCTCAGCGAATTCCGTATTATCGATGAGCGGCACGTGGCGGGGTTTCCCTTCCGGCTCAGCACCCAACTGTATCCGGAGTGGCCCATGGCCGCCACCCGGGACACTCCCATCGATCTGGCGCGCGCGGTGGCGGCCGCCCTGCTGGCCATGGACCCCGAAGACCCCGCCGCCAGGGCCAGCAAGAGCGCCGGCTGGACCGTGCCCCTGAACTATCAGCCGGTGCATGACTGCCTGCTCGACCTGCGCATCGGACCCTACGCGGATTTCGGCCAGTTCACCTTGACCGACGTGCTGCGGCGCTACTGGCGCCAGCTCGGTCTGCTGCTCGGCGCGGTCATCCTGATCTCCTCGGCCTCGCTTTACATCCTGCGCCTAAACCGCAAGTTGCGGCACAAAAAGCGGGAGGTCGACGAGCTCAACCGGACCCTGGAGGCCCGGGTGGTCGAGCGCACCGAACAGATCAACACCCTCCTTGACCGGGAGCTTTACCTGCGCGAAATCATGGAAACCGTTGCCGAAATCAACGGCTTGCTCCTCTCGACGACGGACCTGGAGGCCCTTCTGGACCAGGCTTGCAAAACCATGGCCGAGCACGGCCATTACGGCTACAGCTGGATCGGCCTTTTGCGAGGCGAAATTGTCGATGCGGTTTTCACCGCCGACGATTCGGTCCGCTTTCCCGAGGCGCCGCCTTACGATCCCTTCGACCCCGCCGATCCCTTCTCGTCCTCACCCGCAGCCCGCTGCATGCTGAGCGACCAAACGGTGGTCATTGTCCAGAGCGATGGGGAAACGACGGTCACCCCGTGGCTTGACCCATCGGCGGCAACCGGCTTTCAGGCGGTCGCCGCCCTGCCCCTGCGCGCCGACCGCTACTCCCGCGCCATCGGGGCCCTAAGCGTCTACACCATGCGCAAGGAGGGCTTCGATCAAGAGGAACTCGTCATGCTGGAGGAACTGGCGGGCGACATCGGCTTTGCCGTCAACTCATTCTGGCAGCGGGAAAAGGTGTCCCGACTGGAGCGGGAACGCACGGAGAATTACGAGCAGACGATCCGGTCGTTTGCCGAAATGATCGATCAGCGGGACACCTACACCGCAGGCCACACCCACCGGGTGGCCGCCTACAGCCGCCTGCTGGCCCGGGAACTGGGCCTCGACGACGATCAGATCAACGTCCTGCAGCAGGCCGCGACCCTGCATGACATCGGCAAGATCGCCACACCCGATTCGGTGCTGCTCAAGCCCGGCAAGCTTTCCGAGCTGGATTACGCGCTGATCAAGCTGCATGCCTCCGCCGGGCATGCCATGCTGGCCAATATCAGCATGTACAAGGGGCTTGCCGAAATCATCCGTCACCACCATGAACGCTACGACGGGGCAGGCTACCCCGACGGGCTGCGGGGCAAGGAGATCCCCCGGCTCTCCAGGATCATCGTCGTCGCCGACGCCTTCGACGCCATGACCACCAACCGCATCTACAAGCCGCGCAAGACCGTTGCCGAGGCCCTGCAGGAAATGAAGGCGCTAAGCGGCAGCCAGTTTGACCCCGAGATCGTCGCCGCGGCCCTCAAAGTGCTGAAAGATGTGGAGATCCCGGAGGCCATCGACCAGCTGCCCAAAAACCAGATGGAGCAGCGTCGCTTCTCCTATTTTTTCAGCGATAAGCTCACCGGCCTCTACAACGAGGACTACCTGCAGATCATTTTACAAAACGACCAGGTCTTGGCCTCCTATCACTGTCTGCACATTTTCCACCTCAAAAATCTGCCGCACCTCAACCGGCAGCAGGGCTGGGAGCAGGGAAACCGCCTGATGCAGCGGTTTGCGGTGGAACTGCAGGCCAGGTATCGAGACGCACTTCTGTTTCGGGCCTATGGCCGGGATTTTGTCGTCATCACCCGGGACCATTTCGAACTCGGCCCCAACGACCTGCTCTTCGAGAGCCTCAAAGGATCGGGGCTTGAAATCGCGACCCACCACCTCGATCTGCGCACGGGTACCCTCTACGGCATTCACAAGCTGGAAAAATTCGAGATCCGCAGCAAACCTTAAGCGGGCCCGCACCCGACCTGACCCATTTCCTCCTTTGGGGCTGCCATCAGGGGTTCCCACGCAATTCGACGTAAATACCAAAGACCTGGTCCATCAGCGCGGCCGCGATGGTGTAGCCACCGTCCACGCGGCAATGCCTGCCGGGGCGGTGGTGATAGACGTGCTTTTCAACCACCACGAGCCTTTTCGGGCGATGCCGCCACTGATGGCCCGGCGCATGTGCGCGGCAAGCGGGTTTGTGGGGCTTTCCCCTGCCCTGTTGCCAACCGCAGCCATTGCAGGGGGGACTTTGCCGCCCCTGGCGGTACGCCCCCCCATCCCGCGAGCGGTATCCGTCGCCCCCCCGGCCTGCCCAGGAGGTGCCGGTTAAAAAAAGGACACACCCGATCAGCGCGATGCCGGCGACAAAGAGCTTTCGTTTCATGACGGTCTCCTTTATTCTGGGTTTACAGGCACCACGTGCCGCCTGTTTGACCTCTTGGACGCCGATGAGGTTAAATAGTTTACACGGGCGGATGATTTTCCGCCGACAGTCTCGGGGGCATGCGGCCGCCGCGTTTCGCGCGCCCGTTGTTTGCAAACCCGCAGCGCCCTTGACCGAGGCCGAAAGATGAGAGACCGGAGCCGTCATGTCAGCGCCAAAATCGGATAAAATGGTTCTGGCCGGTGATATCGGCGGGACCAAGACCCACTTGGCGGTCTTTGCACCCGGATCGGATGTGCGAACCCCTTTTCGGGAAAAAATCTATACCAGTGGGCATTATCCCAGCCTGGAAGCGCTCGCCCGTGAATTTCTCGCCGCAATCGACGCCCAAGTTGAATACGCCGGCTTTGGCGTGGCCGGGCCGGTGGTGGCGGGGCGGGCCAAAATCACCAACCTGCCCTGGGTGATGGATGAGGCCCAGCTCGCCGAGGCCCTGGATCTGAGATCCGTGCACTTGCTAAACGACCTGGAGGCCATCGCCGGCGCGGTGCCGACCCTACGCGAGGCCGACCGGGTTGTGCTGAACCGGGGGCAGGCGGCCAGCGGCGGCGCCGTTGCGGTCATCGCCCCCGGCACCGGCCTGGGAGAGGCCTTTCTGGTCTGGGACGGCGCCCGCTACCTCGCCCAGCCCTCCGAAGGCGGGCACGCCGATTTCGCCCCCAGCAACGCGCTTGAAGCCGGCATGCTGGGCCGCCTTCAGCGGCGCTTCGGGCATGTCAGCTGGGAGCGCGTCTGTTCCGGCAGCGGGCTGCCCAACATCTATGACTTCCTGAAGACCAGCGGCCAGGCCCAGGAGCCGGACTGGCTGGCCGAGGCGCTGGCCGCAGCCGACGACCCCACCGCGGTCATCGTCCGGGCGGCCTTGGATCCCGGCCGGCCGTGCCGCCTCTGCCAGGCCACGCTCAAAACCTTTGTCACCATCCTGGGCGCTGAAGCCGGCAACCTGGCGCTGAAAGTCATGGCCACAGGGGGGGTCTACCTGGGCGGCGGGATGCCGCCGCGGATCATGCCGGCCCTCGGGGACGGCAGCTTCATGAAGGCCTTCGTTCACAAGGGCCGCATGGCGCCGCTGTTGAGGCAGATGCCGGTCTACGTCATCACAAATCCCAAGGCGGCGCTGTGGGGTGCGGCCCGCCGGGCGATGGGGTCGAGCGCCTGATGCCTCCGGTTGGGGGGCTTGGCAAAGGCCCGTCGGTTTTGGAATCACCCGAAGCGCATCTCTGGAATTGCCATGGCCCACCTGCTGCGCTAAAGTCCCGCCCAATTCGCGGGATTTGACCAACGCCCCCCCGCGGGCGCTCCGGCGCAACCCGACAACCGGCTGAACGTAAAAAAGGAAGGTTCAGCCAACGCTTCCCGCCAAAGGATTCACCGATGCCCCAGGAACCTGGGACCGCCGACCAGATGATGTCCGAGATCACCGCACTGCACCGGGAAGTCGCACGATTGCGGAACATTGAAGAGCGCTGCCGGCAGGCCGAAAGCGCGCTCAAGGCCCTTGAGGCGCGCAACCGGCTGCTGGGCGACAGTGCCCCGCTGGGCATCTTCACCCTCGATGCCGAGGGGCGCATCACCGGCATCAACCGCAAAATGCGGGAGATGCTTGCCTGGCACCCCTTTGAGGACACCCAATCACTGAACCTGTTGGATTGCCCGGCCCTGGCGGCATCGGGACTGTTCGCCGATATCGAGCGCTGCATCCTTCAAAAGAAGCCGGTCATCGTCGAACACCCCCACGGCGACCCACAGGGCAGCTACACCCATCTGCGCTACCATATCAGCCCCATCCCCGGAGGCGACGGCGGCGTGAGCGGTGTCATGGCCATGGTGGAAGACTGCACCGATCTCCGAAAGACGGAGGAGGCTTTCAGGGAAAGCGAGAAACGCTATCGCCAGCTGTTTCAATCCGCACCGATCGCGATGATCGAATGGGACGTCTCGCGCCTCAAGGCCCGCATCGAAAAACTGCGCGCCTCCGGGATTTCCGATTTCAGAGAATACCTGGACAAAAATCCCCAACAGATCCACCACTGCTGGTCGTTGATCAAGACCGTGGGTTACAATCGGGCATTTTTGGAGCTGATGGGGGTCGCCGACCCCGCGAGTTTCCGGGGGGCCTTTATTCCCACCGACTCCAAGGGCTTTTTGAAGATGGCCCGCGAGATCATCCTGGTGGCGGCCGCCGGGAATACCGCCGACGAACGGGAGGAGACCCTGGTCACGGCAACCGGGGATCCCAAAATCGTTCTGGGGAAATCGTTGGTGGTCTCCGGCCACGAGGACACCCTGGCACGGGTGGCCATCGCCCTGGTGGACATCTCCCAACGCAAAAAGGCGGAAGAAGCCCTGCGGGAGAGCGAGCGAAGGTTCCGCGAGCAGGCCTTGCGGGACAGTTTGACCGGCCTTTACAACCAGCGCTATCTCTACCAGGCGCTGGCCGAAGAAATTCAAAGGGCCAAAGCCGCCGGCACCCCGGTCTCGCTGATCTTTATGGACCTGGACCATTTCAAGCGGGTGGTGGACGCCCATGGCCACCTCAATGGCAGCCTGGCCATTCAGAAGGTGGCCGGTACCATAGCAAGCTGCATCGAAGAGCCGGCCTTCGCGGTGGCCTATGCCGGGGACGAGTTCGTGGTGGTCCTGCCGGGGCTGGACCAAACCCAAGCCTTGCAAAAAGCGCTTGAGATCCGATCGCGGGTCAAGGAGAGCATCTATGTCCTGAACCGCAGCATCCAGGTGCGCCTGCAGGCCAGCTACGGGGTGGCGACCTTCCCCCGGCACGCCGCGGACTCAAACGGCTTGATCGCCGCGGCCGACCACGCACTTTTCGCCGTCAAGGAAAGCGGCAAAAACCGTGTCGGCCAATATCAGGAACCCTAGCCGGTGCTGCCCGGTGCAATCCCGCGGGCTGCCGTCCATCCCCCTGCGGGCCATCGCCCGTGACCGATGCCAGGAGCTCCCATGACCTTCAAAACCAAGCGTTTTCCCTTCTATGTCGGCATCACCACCCTGGTGGTGATCATCGTGACGGCCTTGAGCGGCCTCTTCTTATGGATCAGCCATCGGGAAAGCAAAACGGCGGCGATCCAGATGGCCGACCACCTGTTTTCGGAAATCAACGCCAAAACCCTGCAACGCTACCGGTACGCGCTTGAATCCGTCGCCATGATCGTCGCGACGGCCGCGCGCATGCCGGGCATGGCCAGCACGCCGGCGAAAGAGGCTGCGGGACATCCGGGAACGGAGGTCATGCTGAACGCTCTCGCCTCGTATGATTTTCTCTTTTCCACCTACTGCGGCTATGACGACGGCAGCTTCATCCAGATCGTGGCCGTGAGGGACAAGCCGGCATTGCGCCGGCTGTACTTGGCCCCGCCGGGGACAATTTATGTCCTGCGCACCATCGCGGCCGATGGGGCGGGTTCCCGTGCCCAGCGCTGGCGCTTTCTGGATCAAACCCGTCAGGTGCTCGGGGAACGAGACGACCTGGACCCGGACTTCGATCCCCGGTTGAGACCGTGGTTCATCAGAGCCCAGAACGAGCAAACGGCCTTCTTCACCGCCCCTTACATTTTCAGCTCATCCAGGCTTCCCGGCATCACCTGCGCCGAAAAGCTTCTCCACGGCGGCGGGGTGATGGGGGCCGACATCACCCTGGAGCGTTTCGCCGCCTCCCTGGAGCGTCAGAGGATCTCCGAGCACGGCACGCTCTTTCTCTTTGACCGTTTTGGCCGCATCATCGCGCACCCAACGGAGAATCCGGTGGTCGCCGGAGACGGCCAAGAGTTGCGTTTTCTGACCGGTGAGGCATCCAAGGACCCGCGTGTCCGCGCCGTGGTCGCGGAATACCGCCGGGGCTCGCAGGACTGTCCCGAGGGCACCCGGGAAATGCGGATCGACGGCGCGAATTATTTGGTGCGCTGCACCCCCCTCGACTCGGGGTTGAAATTCGAGCAGATTTTGGCCTCTGTCGCCCCGGTGGCCGATTTCACCGGTCACATCCGGCGGATGCAGCAGCGCATATTTCTCTTCTCCGGTCTGGTCCTGATGGTGGTGCTGCCGCTCTCCCTGCTGATATCGCGCAAGATTTCAGGCGCCCTGATGCGGTTGGAAACCGAATCGGTCAAGATCCAGCGCTCCGACTTTTCCGAGTCCGAGCCCTTCGACTCCAGCATCAAGGAAATCCATTCTCTGATCACGACCTTTTTCCTGATGAAAGCCAAAATCAGGCGTCTGCTGGAGCAGCAGCGCAAGCTGTTCGACGATTTCACCAAACTGATCGCCGGCGCCATCGATGCCAAGTCCCCTTACACCGGCGGCCACTGCGCCCGCGTTCCGGTCGTCGCTGAAATGCTGGCCGCGGCGGTCTGCGAAAGCGCCGCGGAGCCCTTCGCCGACTTCAAGATGGACGCGCCGGATCAACGCTGGGAGTTCGAGGTGGCCGCCTGGCTGCACGACTGCGGCAAGATCACCACCCCCGAACATGTGGTGGACAAGGCCACCAAGCTTGAAACGATCTACAACCGGATTCATGAAATCCGGATGCGCTTCGAGGTGCTCCTGAGAGACGCCGAAATCGACACCTACCGCCGGCTCCTGGCCGGCGACGGCGACGAAGGCGCGCTGGCGGAGGAGCTGGCCAAGACCCAACAGCAGATCGCATCCGATTTCGCCTTTGTCGCCGGGTGCAATATCGGCGGCGAGTACATGGCCGACGAGAAAATCGCGCGTCTGGGGCGGATCGCCGCGCGGACATGGGTGCGCCATCTCGATGACCGCATCGGCATCTCCTGGGAGGAAGCGGCGCATAAAAACCGCCAACCGGCGCCAAAGCTGCCGGTGGTCGAACCGCTGCTCGCCGACAAGCCCGAGCACGTGATCCCCCGCGCCGATAAAAACCCCTTCAACGACAACCCGTACGGGTTCACCATGAGGGTCCCGGAGGCCCAGTACAACCTGGGGGAGCTCTACAATCTGAGCATCCCCAAGGGAACCCTTTCCCCCGAGGACCGCTTCAAGATCAACGAGCACATCATTCAGACCATCACCATGCTCAACCGGCTTGAGTTCCCCGATTATCTGGCGAACGTCCCCGAATTCGCCGGCGCCCACCACGAGACCATGATCGGCAGCGGCTATCCCCGCGGCCTGAAAAAGGAACAGATGTCGATTCCGGCACGCATCATGGCGATCGCGGATATTTTCGAGGCCCTGACCGCGGCCGACCGGCCCTACAAAACCCCCAAGACGCTCAACGAGGCCCTGGGCATCATGAGCATGATGCGCGACGACGGGCACATCGATGCCGAGCTGTTCGACCTGTTTCTGCAAAGCGGGGTCTACCGGGCCTATGGCGAACGTTATCTGAACCCGGCCCAGGTGGACGCGGTGGATGTGGACGCCTATCTGTCCGCAACGCGTC
>Ga0272444_10002098_pt1 | contig 18694 bp, 13 predicted proteins | sample SSMForm13_FD_201033 | JGI IMG/M metagenome (GOLD analysis project Ga0272444, IMG submission 201033) | Marine sediment archaeal communities from Little Sippewissett salt marsh, Falmouth, MA, United States - SSM-Form-13 | ecosystem: Environmental > Aquatic > Marine > Wetlands > Sediment ... | reverse complement strand
AGCTTGAGAGGAGTCTGGTGCCGACCTGGGAGGGGCTCGTCGAGCCGCTCATGCTGCTCGGCCTGGGGCTCGAGTACGGGTGGCGTCCGGTCAGGCACCTCCTGAATGTTAAGAACTCGGACGCGCTGCGCGAAGCGCACGAAGCGATGCTGCCGAAGGTCGTCGCCTCCGATCTCCGTCTCCAGCAGAGCCGTCCGATCTACGAGGGGCTTGTCGCGCTCAAGAAAGGCGCGGAATGGGACGGGCTCTCCGAGGCCCAGAAGCGCGTGGTCGATCTCCGGATCCGCGACGCGGAGCACGCCGGCGTCGGGCTCACCGGTAACGCCAAGGAGCGCTTCATCGAGATCGAGAAGGAGCTGTCCCAGCTCGCAACGACCTTCCAGAATCACGTCCTCGATTCGAAGAAGGCCTACGCCCTCGTCATCGCGGACGAGGCCGACACCGAGGGCTGGCCGCAGACACTGAAGGCCATCTCAGCGCAGTCGTACAATCAGACGAAGTCGGAAGGCGATCCCGACGCGACTCCCGAGTCCGGACCGTGGAGGATCACGCTCGACTTCCCGAGCTTCTATCCCTTCATGCAGCACAGCAGGAACACCGGTCAGCGAAAGAAGGTGTACCTCGCGTACATCACCGTCGCATCGTCCGGCGAGTGGGACAACTCCGACCTCATTGCCAGGATCCTCAAGTTGCGGAAGGAGAAGGTCGCGCTCCTCGGCTTCGAGACCTACGCGGACTTCAGTCTGGACGCGAAAATGGCGCCGAGCGTCGCGGCGGTAGAGCGCATGTTCGACGACCTCTCCACCCCGTCGAAGCCCTGTGCCGTGGGGGACTTCGAGGAGCTGCAGGCGCTGGCGAAGGAGTCGGGCGTGGACGAGCCCCTGAAGCACTGGGATCTCGCGTTCTGGGCGGAGCGCCTCAGGGAGAAGCGGTTCGACTACACGGACGAGCAGCTGAGGCCTTACTTCCCGATGCCTCGCGTTCTCGACGGACTCTTCGCTCTGACGACCCGGCTCTTTGGTGTGACGGTCGAGCAGTCTCGTGACGATGTGTCGGTCTGGCACCCGGACGTCCGCTACTTCGTCGTGCGAGACGAGCGCGGGGGACAGATCTCTTCCTTCTATCTTGACGCGTACACGCGTCCCGCCGAAAAGAGGGGCGGCGCGTGGATGGACGACTGCCTCGCCCGTCGCATCGTCGGCGGGGAACTGCGCCTGCCGGTGGTCCACGTGACCTGCAATGGGACGCCGCCGGTCGGCGATCGACCGTCGCTCATGAGTTTCGGCGAAGTCGAGACACTCTTCCACGAGTTCGGCCACGCGCTCCAGGGAATGCTGACGACCGTCGACTACTCCGACGTGGCGGGCACGAACGGTGTGGAGTGGGACGCGATCGAGCTGGCGAGCCAGTTCATGGAGAACTGGTGCTACCACAAGCCGACGCTGCTCGGCATGACGGCCCACGTCGACACGGGCGAGCCGCTTCCCGACGATCTGTTCGAGAAGATCCGGGCGGCCAGGACGTTCCGGGCGGGCTCGAACATGATGCGTCAGCTCGAGTTCGGGATCACCGACATGCACCTGCATCACGAGTTCGATCCCGACGGAGAGGAGACGGCGTTCGATGTCCATCGGAGAGTCGCCGAGGAGACGAGCGTGCTCCCACCGGTCGATGAGAACCGCTTTCTCTGTGCGTTCAACCACATCTTCGCCGGTCCTTACGCCGCGGGTTACTACAGCTACAAATGGGCCGAGGTCTTGAGCGCCGACGCGTTCGGCGCCTTCGAGGAGGCCGGCCTGAACGACGAGAGCGCCGTCCACGATCTGGGACGCCGCTTCCGCGACACGGTTCTGGCCGAAGGCGGCGGCCGCCACCCGATGGACGTCTTCCGCGATTTCCGCGGGAGGGAACCGTCGACCGAGGCGCTCCTCCGGCAGAACGGACTGCTCGACTGATACGGGATCGGAATCGCCCGGTGGGACGCACCGATCCCGCCGGCCGGAGGCCGCGGTCCCGCGGACTGACACACACGTGGAGAGGGGCGGCGCGGTGGCGTCGCCCCTCTCTTCATGTTGAGTCGGCGAACCGGCAGCGGGGCCCGGAACGCTATTTGACCATCACCATCTTCCGCGTGGCCACCTCACCACCGCCCTCGAACCTCGCGAAGTAGACGCCGGACGGGAGGGCGTGCCCGCTGTCGTCGGTCCCGTTCCAGACGATTCGGTGGGGGCCCGCTTCGTGGTGCCCTTCGGCAAGGACAACGACACGTCGTCCCGCGACGTTGTAGATCGCGAGGGAGGCCCGACCGGCAGCCGGCAGCGAGAACTCGATCGTTGTCGTCGGATTGAAAGGATTCGGGCGGGCGGGCTCGAGACGGACGGCCGATACAGGTTCGGTCCCCTGCCCGACATCCGACGTTGCGTTCGCCATCCCCCAGATCTCCACGTCATCGATGTTCCAACCGCAGAAGTGCCAGCCCGTGTCTGTCGTGCCCATCGTCCACCGGAGATACACGGTCGGCTGGTCCGCGGCGAACGCCGTGATGTCATACTCGACCTGCGTCCACGCTGAGTCCTCGACGTGAGTCGAGTAGGCATTCTCCCAGACGTTCACCCAGTCGGCTCCGTTCGTGCTGACGCGGATGTATGCGTGGTCGTACTGGCTCTTCTCGACGCCGAGCCAGCGCCAGAACTTGAGGCGAACGCTGTAAAGCCCCGAACAGTCGATCGCGTCCGACGTCAGATGGTACTCGGAGATCCCGTCGGCGTAGTCGCCGGCCAGATTGTAGCCGTAGACGTTCGTTCCGGTGTGGCCGCTCGTCGGATCGGGGTAGCCGTACTGACCTCCCCCTCCCGACGGTTGGCCGAACGCCCACTCGCTCTGTGTTGTCCATCCCGGATCGGTGTCGAGTGTCCACTGGTACTGAAGCGTGGGATCGCCGACGGCGAGCGTCACGATCCGTGTCGCGTCGCCGGTGTGGTCGGTCGTGTTCGTGAAGTAGACCGTGGCCATGTGGACGCCGGAGCCCAGGGACGCCGCGTTCCCGTTCACTGCCACGGTCACGCTGCCCCGCTCTCCCGAGAGAAGTGTGGCGGAAACGTCGCCCGTGATCGTGAGCCAGTCGACCCACGGATCCGTCGTCACCTCGACGTCGATGGCTCCTGTGCCCACGTACTCGTAGTCGTAGCCGACATCGCCGGGTGCGAAAGGCCCGCCGAGCGGGCCCTCGGGTGTAAAGCCGTCCACCGGCGAGACGCTGAGCCCGGAGTCCCTTGTCAGCGCCTTGATGCAGACGTTCCCCGTACCCGTCCACGGCGGGTCGGCGTACGTGGTGAAGTCGAGCCAGCTCGATCCACTCTTGTAGTAGCTCTCGCCTGCGGCCGCGGAAGACTCGACCGTCACGCGGTACTTGGCGCCGAGGAGCACGGGCACGTCTGAGGTCCTGTCGTACGGGTGCCCGCCGTTCGGTAGCTCGAGATAGACGCAGAACGTGTCGCCGGCCGCGAGCGCGACCGGTGAATCGAGATCGATCGTGTGGAAGCCTGTGTAGTCGAGCGTTCCGGACTGCGTCGTCAGCTCTCCCGAGAGGCCGCTCCCGTCGAAGGCGCCGTAGATCTTGGCGGTGTAGGTGACCGAGTCGGCCGCCGTGAAGAAGCTCACCGCTTCGAGGACCTCGTCCCCTCCGGCGACGAAGAGGTTGAAGGCCTCGCTCACGTCCGTCGCCGTGTCGCGCCAGCCGTGATAGTCGTGGTAGTAGACGTGATCGTAGGCAAAGGGCTCCACGTTCTGGAACGAGATCGCACCCATCTCGGGATTCTGGCAGCAGTGCTTGTCGTAGAAGGAGATCCAGAAGTAGCCGTCGTAGCCCCACGAGGTGTCCCAGCTGTTCTTGCAGAGCCAGGCGCCGGGATTCGGCGCCTGCGTTGCCTTATTGTCGTCCCACCCGACGATCGCGATCGCGTGGTTGGGGTCGAGCGCGTTCGTGGGCGGCTGGTAGTGGATGTAGTTGCTTATGAACTGAGAGTCGTAGCACATGCAGGTGCCGAGAACGCCCTCTGACATGATCTTCTCTTTGATCAGATCGATATTGCTGAGGTTGGTCTCGGCCACGAACCACTCGATGTCGCGGGGGTAGTAGTAGTGATAGCCGGGCGCGGAGCGTAGAGGCGGGTTCGTATACGACTGACCGTCGGCATCCCTGACCGCGCCCTCGCCGCGGGAGAGGTAGGCCGACGTTACCAGATAGTCGCCTCCCTGATGGACCTCGAGGCCGGCGCCCGACGGGGGGTCGATGTCATCGTTGTGATGTTGGTTGAAGCCGTTCCACCAGTCGAGGTGGTACTCCGCCAGATTCGGCTCCCCGCTCTCGCCGGCCGCCGTCCAGGCTCCGGTCATCAGCAGGTTACCCTCGATCGCGGCCATAGCGCCGTGGGTCCAGCAGGTCCCGCCGGTCTGGCTCTTCACCGACGTAACGTAGTTCACGCCGCCGACGTCGCGGAGGTCGAAGGTGCTCGGTGGATCCGCCGTGGCCACCTGCGCGGCGGTGGCGAGCACGACTGCGGTCAGGAGCAAGATCGGCCGTACTGTCCTTGTGCTCATGGGGCGATCCTCCTCGGTCGGTTCCGAGCGGGCACTCACGCGATTAGTTGGCGGCTCCCGAACGTCCAACGCGACGCCTCGATCCATAGACTATTCCATTATATCACAGCAGTCTCAGCAAGGCAAGGACGCCTCGGTCCGGGGCACGCTCTGACGCGCAGGATCTGACGGTGGGCACGCGAGCCCTTCGAACGGCTGGCTCCTCATAGGTCGTCCGGGTCGTTCGGAACGGCCTACCATCCCGGTCCCGGGGCCGCTATAATCCGGCAGAGGCACGCCTTCCGAGGGAGGCTCCATGGCAGCCGGGCAGGCTCCACTGCCGAGGGGTGTGGTCGCCAGCCGCTGGGTCGCCAGGGTCTTGGGGACCGCTCTCTTCGTGCTCTTCGCGAAGCAGGGCTGGTACGAGATTCACCACCTGCTGGGACGCCAGCAGATTCCGGACCACGCGCTCAGCGCGGGGATCGTCGTCATGCTCATCGGCGTCGTACTCGCGTGGTTCCTTGAAGGCGCCGGAAGCGTTCTCATCCTGGCGGGATACTGCCTGGCCACTGTGCCGGCCGTCGCCGTCGCCCTGACAGGGACTCCCGCCGTCTGGATCCTGTCGGTTTCCCTCGTGCCGTTTCTGATCACTGGAATCCTCTACCGGCGAGCCTGGTCGCTCTCCCGGAGGCGCTCGTGAGTGTCGTCTTCAACCCGATCGGGGTGATCCGAACGCCGCACGCGCGACTTGAGGGGATGCCCATTCAGCCGGCGGGCGCGCGCGGCGTGCGCGGGACGATCGAGATCCGTGACGATCTCGTTCCCGGGTTGAAGGACCTCGACGGGTTCTCCCACCTGATTCTCATCTACCATCTGCACCGCGCGACCGGCGCGAATCTGCGCGTCGTCCCTTTCATGGATACCGAGAAGCGCGGCGTCTTCGCGACCCGGGCTCCGCGGAGGCCGAATCCGATCGGGCTCTCGGTCGTCAGGCTCGTCGGTATCGAAGGGAACGTGCTCACGATCGAAGACGTCGACATGCTGGACGGCACGCCGCTTCTCGATATCAAACCCTACGTCGACGAGTTCGACGGGCATGCTCCTTCCGATCTTCGGACCGGCTGGCTCGAGAGGGTGCGGACGAGGGTGAAACGGGAGCGGTCGGACGACCGGTTCCGATAGGCATGCGGCGCCGCGGGGAAGGGCGCGATCACGGATCGACGAGGTAACATGGTCCCAGGCTGGGTCGCAATCGCAGTCACGACAGGGAAGCGCTTCGTCCGGGAGCGGGCGCCCGAGGCCGCGGCGAGTATAGCGTTCTACGCCATCTTCTCGCTCTTTCCGGTGCTCCTGATTCTCGTGGCTGTCGGGAGCGGCCTTCTCGAGTCGGCCGGTGCGCAGGATCAGGTGCTCGAGTTCGTCCTGAAGTTCTTCCCGGTCTCGCGCGAGCTCATTCGCGCCAACCTCATACACGTTCTGGAGATCCGCGGCGCCGTCGGCCTGATCGGCCTCGTTGGGCTCCTCTGGTCGGCAACGAGTGCGTTTGCGGTCTTGTCCCGGAATCTCAATCGCGCATGGGCGACGGCGGCTCCCCAGAATGTCTTCTGGTCCCGGCTCATGGCGCTCGGAGTCGTGGGAATCCTCGTCGCGCTCCTTGCGCTGTTCATTCTGGGGAGAACGGCGCTCAGGCTTCTCGCGGGCTTTCCTGTGCTCGAGCTGGCGGGGCAGATCCCATCGCGGGCGCTGTTCGGCGTGCTGATTCTGAGCGTCGTTGTCCTGCTCTATCTCTGGGTTCCGAGGACGAAGGTGCCTTGGTGGGCGGCCCTTCCTGCCGCGGTCGGCGCGACGGCGGCCGTCGAAGGTGCGACGACGGCCTTCGCGTATTTCCTGAGAAGCGGACTGGCGAGGTATAACGTCGTCTACGGCTCGCTCGGAGCCTTGATCGCGCTCCTGTCGTGGGTCTACATGATCGCGGCGATCATTCTGTTCGGAGCTCACCTGGCGGCCTCGATTGCGGGGAGTGCCGGCCGAGAGGACGCGGGACGGCGTCCGCGGGGAATCGTGTCGTCGGGTACGAACGGGACCGGTGATCCGATCCGCGCGATCGAAGGTGAAGAGGAGTGAAAGAGGAGACCTCAATGCGGTGGTTCCCGAGCTTGCTTCTGCTCATTGTGCTCATCCTGCAGCCGGCGCCCGGCGCCGGGGCCGTGGACGCATCCTCGACGGAGAGCATCTACCGGTTGCCCGCTCAGGATCTCGTCGACATCGTCGACACCCCGTGGACTCCGCGGGTGAGCGTCGGCCCCTCGAGAGAGTGGCTTCTTCTCATGCAACGACCGGCGTATCCCTCCATCTCCGAGCTGGCGGAGCGGGAGCTTGGCCTCGCGGGCATGAGAATCAAGCCGGCGACGAACGGCCCGAGCCGCACATGGTCGTATAACGGTTTCACGTTTCTTCATGTCGACAGCATCGAGAGGCGACCGGTCACCGGGCTTCCCGAGGGTGCGCGCATCGAGAACGTCCGGTGGTCACCCGAAGGAGACCGCATTCTCTTCACGAACACGGTGTCCGAAGGCATGGAGCTGTGGATCGCGGAGGTCGCGACGGGGGAGGCCTTCCGCCTGACGGGGCCGTCCGTGAGCATGACCGCCAACGTCCCGCCGAAGTGGATCGACTCCCAATCGATCGTCGCATGCATCGTTCCCGGCGACCGCGGTCCGGAACCTCCTCCGCCGGACGTTCCCGCCGGGCCCGAGATCAGTCAGACATCCGACCAGGCCGCCCCCGCACGGACGTACCAGGATCTCCTCAGGAGCGAGCACGACGAGGCTCTCTTCGAGTACTACATGACCAGCCGGGTCGCCGTCGTCGCGCTGGACGGCTCAATGGAGCGGATCGGGGCGGAGGGAATCGTCTGGGATGTCGACCCGTCTCCCGACGGGCGCTACCTGCTCGTGAACACGCTCCACCGACCGTTCTCGCGACTCCTGACGGCGGGCCGATTCCCCGAGCGTGTCGAGGTCTGGGACACCGAGGGGCACGTTGTGCATGAGGTCGCCGATCTGCCGCTCCGAAACACGATACCGATCAAGCACGGCAGCGTGGCGACCGGTCCTCGAAGCGTTCTCTGGAGGAGCGACGCGTCGGCGACCCTGTGTTGGGCGGAGGCCCTGGACGGGGGCGACGCGGGCGCCGAGGCCGACGAGCGCGACCGGCTTTTCCTGCTTCCCGCCCCGTTCGCGGAGGAGCCCCGAGTGCTGGCCACTCTGGAGCTGCGTGGCAGCAACATCTACTGGGGGCACGACGGTCTGGCCATCGTCACGGAATGGTGGTGGGACTCGAGGCAGATCCGCGCGTGGAAGGTGGCGCCCGGTGATCCGGACCGCGAGCCCGAACTCCTGATGGACTACTCGTGGCAGGACCGCTACAACGATCCAGGCGAACCCGTGACAACGAGGAACGAATACGGCCGGAACGTGCTGCTGACGGCAGACGACGCTAACACGATCTTCTTGATCGGGGACGGGGCGTCGCCGGAGGGCGACCGGCCCTTCCTCGATACGTTCGACACGACGCACGGGACGAAGCACAGGCTCTTTCGGTCGGAGGCGCCCTACTACGAGCGCCCCGTCACCGTGTTCGGCAAGACGGGAAGGCGTGTGCTCACGCGCCGCGAATCCGTCGAAGAGGTTCCCAACTACTTCCTCCGCGACCTTGCGAAGGGCGAGTCCGCGCAGCTGACGTTCTTCCCGCACCCAACTCCGCAGCTCACGGGCATTCAGAAGGAGCTGATCAAGTATCGGCGCAAGGACGGCATCGATCTTACGGCGACGCTCTATCTTCCACCCGGCTACGATCCGGCCGACGGACCGCTTCCGATGGTCATGTGGGCCTACCCGAGGGAGTACAAGAGCGCCGATGCGGCCGGTCAGGTGCAGGATTCGCCCTATCGCTTCGACTGGGTGGGATGGTGGTCGCCGCTCCTCTGGCTCACACAGGGATACGCCGCCCTCGACGGACCGGCGATGCCGATCATCGGGGAGGGGGACAGGCAGCCGAACGACACGTACATCGAGCAGCTCGTCTCGAGTGCCGAGGCCGCCGTCGACGAGGTCGTACGCCGGGGGGTCGCCGACCGCCACAGGATCGCCATCGGCGGGCACTCGTATGGGGCCTTCATGACGGCGAATCTGCTCGCGCATTCGGACCTGTTCGCCGCGGGCTTGGCAAGGACAGGCGCCTACAATCGGACGCTGACGCCGTTCGGATTCCAGTCCGAGGAGCGAACGCTCTGGGAGGCGCGAGACACCTACACGGCGATGTCCCCGTTCATGCATGCGGAGAAGATCGACGAGCCGATTCTCCTCATTCACGGTGCTTCCGATAACAACACCGGGACGTTTCCGATGCAGAGCGAGCGCTTCTTCAACGCGCTGAAGGGGCTCGGAGGAACCGCTCGTCTGGTTCTGCTGCCGCACGAGAGCCATTCGTACCGGGCGAGGGAGTCGATCCTGCACCTCCTCTGGGAGACCCAGGAGTGGCTGGACCGGTACGTCAAGCAGGCGGAGCCACGCGGCGGCGGGGAGCGTGTCGAGCCCGCCGAGGCGGGGGACGAGGGCGCCGGGTCGTAGGGCCGCGTCCGAGGAGCACCGATGGTGAAGGTGACCCGGGGAGTCGAGATCGACGACGGCGAGATCCAGTTCGATTTCGTACGGTCGTCCGGCCCCGGCGGCCAGAACGTGAACAAGGTCGCCACGGCCGTTCAGCTGCGCTTTGACGTGGCGAACTCGCCGTCCCTGCCCGACGAGGTGCGGGAGCGGCTGCGGCGTCTCGCGGGACGGCGCATGACGTCGGACGGCGTCCTTGTGATCGACGCGCGCCGGTATCGCACACAGGAGAGGAATCGCCGTGACGCCGTCGATCGACTGATCAAGCTCGTCGCGAGGGCCGCGGCGAAGCCGAAGAGACGGAAGCCAACGAGGCCGAGCAGAGCGTCACGACAGCGCCGTCTCGATGAGAAGCGAAAGCGCGGTGACGTCAAGAAGCAGCGTCGCACCGTGGGGAAGGAGGAACCGTGATGCGAAGGACGATTGCTTTCGTGCTGGCTCTTCTGATGATGTTTGCCTTTGCTCAGACGGCGCTCGCTCATTGTCAGGTGCCCTGTGGCATCTACGACGACGAGATGCGCTGCGACATGATCGAAGAGCACATCTTTACGATCGAGCGTGCGATGAAGTCGATCGAGGAGCTCTCCAGCGCGGAGAAGCTGGACTACAACCAGATCGTCCGCTGGGTGATGACGAAGGATTCGCACGCGCTGGAGATCCAGTCGATCACGAGCGAGTACTTCATGACGCAGAGGGTGAAGCCGGTCGATGAGTCCGGGGCGGCATACGGTCCGTACGTCCGACGGCTCACTCTGTTGCACGAGATGCTCACCTACGCGATGAAAGCCAAGCAGACGACGGATCTTCAGTACGTCGACAGATTGCGCGATACGCTGAAGGCGTTTCGCGCCGTCTACTTCGATAGCGCGAAGGAGCATGACCACTCTGGCTGAGAAGACGCCCGATCACTTCTGCGTGACCGACGTCGGGAGCACGACGACCAAGGCGTTCCTCTTCGAGCGGGACGGCGGGTGGAAGCACTACCGTGCGGAAGTTCCCACCACCGTTGAGAAGCCATGGGAGGACGTGACTGTCGGCGTGCTTCGCGCGCTCGAGCAGCTTGAGGCCGCCTCGGGACGCCGCATCATCGGCGCCGGCAGGCCGGCGGTGCCCTACTTCTCGACCTCGAGCGCCGGCGGCGGCTTGGCGGTTGTCGTGACGGGGCTCGTCGGGCGACTGACCGCCGAGACGGCCGATCGCACTGCGCTGGGGGCAGGGGCGATCGTCCTCGATGTCGTGGCACTGGACGACGGCCGGACTCCCTACGGTAAGATCCGAGACCTCAAGCGACTCCGCCCCGACATGGTCCTCTTCGCCGGCGGGTTCGACGGCGAAGCGATCGGAGCTCCGGTCCTTCTGGCGGAGCTGCTTCTGGAGTCCGATCTCCATCCGAAGCTCAATCCGGGCGCGCGCCTGCCGGTCGTGTACGCCGGGAACGCGAACGCCCGCGGGTACGTCGAGCATCTTCTCGGTGATTCCGTCCTGTTTCGCTCGGTGCCGAACGTGCGGCCCAGCGAGCTGGTCGAGGATCTCGAACCCGCCCGCGCGGCCATTCTGGACACGTTCATGGATCACGTCATGTCTCAGGCTCCCGGCTACGACAAGCTTCTGGGTTGGGTGGAGGCACCGATTCTACCGACGCCCGCCGCGTTCGGCGAGGCGCTCGCGATCCTCTCGCGCAACGAGAAGGGCCGGATGCTGGCTGTCGACGTCGGCGGCGCGACGACCGACGTGTTCACGGCCGAGGACGGTCAGGTCGTCCGCACTGTGAGCGCGAACCTCGGAATGAGCTACAGCGCGGTGAACGTGCTCGACACCGTCGGAGTAGGAGTGCTCGTGGAGTTCGCCGGCGGATCCATCGGCAAGCAACGGCTTCTCGACACCGTGGCGAACAAGTACATCGACCCCACCCGTCTCGCCGAGTCGGATGAGGAGATCGCCGTCGAGGGCGCGATCGCGACGGCCGCCGTCCGGGAGGCTACGAGAGCGCACCTCGACGTGCGGAAGTGCGCCGAGGCCGAATCGGAGGGATTCACGGTCGGCGGTTCGCCGCAGCGGCCGAGTGAGAGCGGCGGGCATCTGGCTCTCCCCGGATACTCGGTGGTCGTGGGAAGCGGCGGTGTGCTTGCTCACTCTGCCAGAGAAACGACGCGGTCGATCCTCGAACGGGCACTCCGCCTCCGACGCGGCGCGCGGCTGATGGTCGACGGCGAGTTCATGCTTCCGCACCTCGGCGTGCTGTCAAGATCCTGCCCCGACGTCGCAGAGCAGCTGATCGGCGAGCTGGCCGTCGTTCCGCTTGGGGGCGAGCGGGAGACCGCTGGGCGGCGGGCGAGATCGGTCGGCCCGGGCGCGGACGACAGGCGTCGTTCCGTCGGCGAGCACGTGCGGGGCCTGCGACGCGGTCGGATTGCTCTGAGGCGTGAGCTTGCGGTACCGGGCGAAGTCTTCGTGGATCGAGGAGACGAGGTTCGGTCCGACACCGTCGTAGCCAGGAGCTTCCGTGAGTTCCTTCGGCCGTACTTCCTGCCCGTTGGAGCGGCTCTCGAGGTTGACCCGGGCGAGCTGACTCAGTATCTCTGCAGGGGAATCGGCGAGGAAGTCGGACGAGGCGAGATCGTCGCTCGCCGTCGGCGCAACCTCATGAGAGTGATCGAGTACCGTTCGCCTGTCGAGGGAACAATCGAGAAGATGCTGCCGGACGGCACACTGGTCGTGCGAGAGGCGCCGGAGCTGGCCCGGGTTCTCACGCCGGTCGAGGCGGCGAACGAACTCGGCCTGATGCCCGAGAAGCTAGAGCCCTATCTGAGGTGCTCGGTTGGTGACGAGGTTGAGCGGGGGCAGCCGCTGGCGGCGGTCATTTCCACGGACGCGGTCCGCTTCGCCAAATCGCCGGTCCGCGGCCGCGTCGAGCGGATCGATCTCAAGCACGGCCGGGTAATGGTTGAGCCCTTGCTGCAGGAACTCGAGGTCGTCGCCTGGTTGCCCGGTGTCGTGACCGAGGTGACGGAGCGCGGCTGCGTCGTTGAGGGTGAGGGCACCGTTGTGCGAGGGACGTGGGGAGCCGGCGGCGAGACCAGTGGTTCCCTGACGCTCGGGTCACCCGACCCGGGAAGCGTGGTCGTCCGCGACCACGTGTCTCGTGCCGCGATAGCCGGGTTGGCGGACGCACGGGTCGCCGCTCTCGTAGTCGGCGGCCTCGAGTTCGAGGACGTGCACCCGTCTCCTCCGGGCTTCCCGGTCGTCGTCGTCGGGGCGTTCGGAGCAGGCGGGATGCCGGAGGAGTACCGCGCCGCCCTCGAGGCCGGCGAAGGGAAGACCGCTCTGATCGACGGCACGACACAACTTCGCGTCGGGGTGCGACGCCCGATGGTCATCGTGCCGGGGCTCTGCTGAGAGCGGTCCGCGCGGCGCCGCTTCCCGGACGGCCGACGCGACCGTTCGGGAGAAGGGAGCGAGCGATGAAGCAAGACAGGATCGCGGCCGCGATCGTGCTGGCGGCTCTCGTCGCCGCGCTGACGGCGGGATGCGCCGGGGAGCCGGAGCCGAGCGTCCTTGACGACGCACTGGCCTGGATGACCGGCTCCTTCTCCAGCGCCGAGCAGGCGCTCGCCGACACTTCCTACTACGACATCCGCCTGGAGGTGGCGCCGATCTGGCCGGATCGCGATGACGGACCGTGGCTCTACGTCGAGCAGGCCGTGGCGACCAGCCTCGACCGGCCGTACCGGCAGCGTGTCTACCACCTGGTCGCCGAGACCGAGACCGTTGTTCGGAGTGAGATCTACACGCTTCGGCGTCCGATGCGGTTCGCGGGGGCGCACGAGGATCCGGAGCGGTTCGCAACCATGTCGCCCGATTCGCTGACGCACCGCGCCGGGTGTGATGTGCTGCTCAGGCGCGGCGACGAAGGAACCCTCGTCGGAGGAACCCGGGGGCAAGGATGTACGAGCACGATCGAGGGCGCGACCTACGCGACGTCCGAGATCACGCTGTCGGCCGGCCGGCTCGTTAGCTGGGATTGCGGCTTCGACGACAGCGGTGCGCAGGTCTGGGGCGCGGAAAAGGGTGGCTACGTGTTCGTAAGAGTGCCGTGACGGCAAGAGCGGAGGTCGAAGCGTGAAATCAATGCAGGCCGGTCTCCGAGGGTTGTTCGGATGCGTCGACGCGGCCATCCGGTCGAGGTGGTTCGTTCCGATCTGCCTTCTTGTCGCTCTGGCGGTGCGTGTGATCTGGGCCTTCCTCTTCGATCCCACGCCCGTGAGCGACTTCGGCTGGTATCACGCCCGAGCGATCGATATCGCAGCGGGGGCGGGCTACACGGTCGACGGAGCGCCCACTGCCTACTGGCCGATCGGGTATCCCGGGGCGCTTGGGATTCTCTATCGGTTCTTCGGCCCGTCCCTGCTGGCGGCTCGGCTCCTGAATGTCGTTTTGTCCACGGGGACGCTCGCGTTTGTCTACGGGATCACCCGGCGGCTGTTCCGCTCGGTCTCGACGGCACGCTGGACGCTTCTGATTCTCGCGTTCTATCCGGGTCAGATTGCGTACACGTCGCTCCTGGCCAGCGAGACGCTGTCCGCCTTCACACTGCTTCTCGGCGTGTATCTGCTCGTCGACGAGCGGCTGAAGGCGTCGCGGGCAGCGTGGTCAGGATTCGTCCTCGGATTGGCGTGCCTGGTCCGGCCTCTCGTTATTCCGGTGCCCGCGATCGTCTGCGCCGTTTCCGCGTTCGGACGGGAGCGCCGGAGACACCTCGGGGCGCACTTCCGGCGCGCGCTGATCGTCTACGTGGTTCTGCTCGCGACGCTCGTCCCCTGGACCGTGCGGAACTACGGAGTGTTCGATCATCTGATCTACGTCTCGACGAACGGGGGGCTCGTGCTGTACATCGGGAACAACCCGAAGGCGACGGGCAGGTACATCTGGTGGGAGGAGATGACGGAGCAGATCGGCTCAGGGAACGAGTACGAGCGAGATCGCCGCGGGCGGCAGGCGGCCGTGGCCTATATCCGCTCGCACCCGCGCGAAACGCTGCGGCTCTGGCCTGAGAAGCTCTTCAGGCTCTACTACCGTGGGGACGAGGGCATCCGCAGGAACATCGAGGGACTGTCCGGCACGGATCTCTACTTCAGAGCACCGGATGAGCAACAGCGCATCCTGGCATCGGTTGACGGGAGCACGGCCAGGCGCATGCGGTGGCTCCGTGCCGTCTCGCGCGTCTCCTTGGCTTACTACTACGGCATCATGGCCTCGGCGCTCGTGGGTCTGCTCGTGCTTCTTCGACGTCGACGGCGGTCCGGGACGACGTTTCCGACGCACGGAGTCTTCGTCGTCCTTTACTTCACCGCGGTGCACATCGTGACCTTCGCCGGTCCGCGCTATCACTTCCCGATGATCCCGTGGATCGCCATGTACTCGGGAGCCTTGCTCGCGTCGGCGGTGTCTTGTATGATGCGGTGGGGATGTCATAGTGGCATGGACGAGTCGTGACGGTGGTTTGCGATGGACGTGATTCCGAGGAGAGCCCGGGTCCGCCGTCCCGGTTCGGGGGCTTCGATGGGGCGCGGATATCCTGCCGCTTGCCTTGTGGCCTATCTCCTTCTCGGGGTCGCTCTCTACTCTCGCACGCTCGGTGCATTCTTCCTGTCGGACGATTTCCCGGTCATACAGGGCATTTGTGAACGAGGCGCGCTGGCGCACTGGATCGGGCACGAGGCGGCGTTCCTGAGACCTCTCGTCACGGTGAGCCACTTCCTGGAACTTTCCACCTTCGGCTTGAGGCCGCTCGGATTCCATCTGACGAACACGATACTTCACTCGCTGGGCGCTTTCGTGGTGTTCCTTCTCACGTCCGCGATCGATCGGGTGAAACCCGGACCGCCGGTCGTCGGTCGCGCGGGGGCCTTTCTCGCGGGACTTCTCTTTCTGGCTCTCGGGACACACCCGGAATCGGTGAGCTGGATCAGTGGGAGAGCCGACCTCCTGGCGGCGCTCCTCGCTCTGGTCAGCATTCTCCTCTACGTTCGCCATCTCGAGCGCGACGAGCGGCGAGCCGGTCTCACGATCGGCCTTTCGCTGACGTTCTATGCGGCCGCCCTCCTCACGAAGGAATCCGCCGTGGCGGTCCTGCCGGTCGTCATCGTGCTCGGGCTCTTCCTTCCGAACAGGCGCGGCTCGAGGCTACGGAGTATCGCTCCTTACGTCCTGGTCTCGATCGGATACGCCGGCCTCCGGTATCTGCTTCTGGGCAAGCTCGTCGGCGGCTACGGGGCGGGTGTCCACTCCCGGTTGAGCGCCGAGGTCCTCGGGAAGCTCCTGCTCTATTTCCCGTCCAGAACGCTCATCCCTGCCCTCGGCACGGCGAACGTCGGAGCGACTCCGGCTCCGCTGAACGTGCTCGCCTTCGCAGCGCTCGTCGTCGCGATCGTCGCGCTCTCCCTGCGTGGTCGACGCTATCGGCTCACCCGGACCGAACTCATCCTGGTCGTTGCAAGCATGCTCACGCTCATCCCGACGATCGGGCTGAGCGTATCCGCCTGGGATTCCCAAGGAACGAGGTTCCTCTACTTCCCTTCCGCTCTCTTCACCATCACCCTCGTGGCCGCGCTCGTGAGGGTGCTCGGCAGGCGGGGAGCGGCGGCCGTGACGGCCGCGCTGATCCTGTCGTCCGCCGCCTGGGCCTGGCGGGTGAACGAGAACTGGCGGAGCGCCGGCCATCTGACACGGCGCATCGTCGAGGACGTTCGTCGCGCGCCTCCCTGCAGCCGTATGATCGTAATCAACCTTCCCGACTCGATCCGCGGCGCGTATGTCTTCCGAAACGGCATCGGCAGCGCGGCCGCTCTGTTCTGCGACGGGAAGCGCTCGGAGGACGTCGTGACGATCTGTAGTCACCCCGTCTCGGACGCGGCCGAGGCGTTCCCCATCATCGAGGAGGCGGACGGACGCTACCACATCTGTCTGCCGGAGGGATGCCCCGTGGCGGTATGCCCTCCGTATCGCAGATTGGGAACGGCCGGCGAGCTTGAGGAGTTCGAACGGGATGCGGACGGGATCCGGTTCCGGCCGCTTGCACCGGACACCCGGGATCTGCCTGTGTACTACTGCTACTATTCGTCGGGCGGTCTGCGGGCCGTCGCTCCGACGCGCGGCCGCAGTCCGGGACGGCCGACCGCGCCCGAAAGGACGTGACGTGGGGACCATGAACTACAGCGTCCGCCGAATGCGGGAAGCGGACCTCCGCGGCGTGGCGGAACTCGAGGCGGGGGTCTTCACCGACTGGGGACGTCTGCATCGCCGGGATCCGGGGCCGCTGACCGAGCGCACGGACGAAGAACTCGGCTACGCGGCCTCCTTCGATCCGGACGGGAATCTCGTGGCGGTCGCTGAGGAAGGAGCGATGGCGGGATTCATTTTCTGCCGGACGTGGGGGAGAGTCGGCTGGTTCGGGACGTTCGGTGTGCCGACTCAGTTCCAGGGGTTCGGCATCGGGACGGCGCTTATGTCCCGCTGCCTTGAATACCTGCGCGGCCGCGCCGACGTGATCGGACTGGAGACGATGCCGGAGAGCGGCGCGAACGTCGCCCTCTATGTCCGGGAGGGGTTTCGTCTGGTGGAACCGACCGTTCTGATGGAGCTTCCTCTGGTCCGCATGTCGGAGCGGTTCGAGGCCTCCGGAGACGGGGAGACGCTCCTGTGGAGCCAGGTGGACGGAGGCTCACGCGGACGGTTGCTCGGCCGGATGGCGGCGATCACCGACGAGCATCTCAAGGGTCTCGACCTCAGGCGTGAGGTCGAGACGCTCCATAAAAGGGGTCTGGGCGAGACCGTCCTGGCCCGTGGACGTGGCGAACGCCTCGCCGGTTTCGCCATTCTCCGGATCGCGCCGTACCGCGAGGGCAACTCAGACGGGCGGGCGTACATTCATGCGCTTGCCGTTCGGCGCGGAGCGGGCGACGAGGAGGTTCTCGAGGATCTCCTCCGCGGCATCTGGACGGTCGGGAAGAAACGGGGATTCACGCGCGTCCTGGGCGGCGTCCAGGGGAGATACGGGCGGGCGATCGGTCTCATGTTCGATCACGGATTCCGAGGAGTGCGAACGGCCGTAACGATGGTCGATGAGCGATCGCGGCAGGAGGTGTTCGCCGAGAGCGACGCGATCAACTTCGGCCGATGGGCGGGGTAGGCTCGGCGCTCCGGGAGGAAGACGCATCGATGCAGCGGGGCGTGAAAACGTCCCGCTCTGTTTTGCTAGTCGATGACGTGCAGGAGGTCGCTCAGGAGGAAGTAAAGGCGGCCGATCAGAAGCGAGATTCGCGCCATCAGTGTGTAGCCGAACGACGCTCCGAACGAGATCATGATGAAGACGATCCCGACCCTTGCCGCGCCGCCGAGGATCCCCTTGTGAGGCTTCGAGAAGTAGAAGTAGAGAATCGTCGTCACCACACCAACGACGAGCACGATGTTGTTCAGGCTCACGAGATTCATGCCTGTGACCGGGAGCATCGTCGCGCGGATCTGGGGGACGACGTAGCCCTGTACGTTGGCCGTCACTCCGAGTCCGGCGCCGATTCCGACAGTGAATGCGATCGGCCACCGCGAGAGCCATGCCGTCCTCGGGAACCAGCGCGTGAGCATGATGACACCCAGGGCGCCCGGGATGAGGATGAGCCACTTCTCGATCCCGGTCTCGGCCACGAAGGTGTCCCAGAGCATCGGCTTGACGTCGAAGAAGGCGATGTAGATCAGCCAGTACCCGGCGGAGATGCCGACGTATACGTGCTCGGCAAGCTTGTAGAACGGGTTGTCCTTATAGAGGAACGAGAGAATGGCGAGCGTCAGGAAGCCCGCGAGCCAGGTTCCTATGATGGTCCCGATCGATCCCATCCCGTCCGAAGCTCCCGAAGCGGCTAGCTACTGACCTTCCGCTTCTTCCTTGTGAAGTAGTGTCCGATGTTCCCCACTACGATGAACCCGATGACGAGCAGGTGGGCCCATTCCTGCGCGGGCATGCCGCGCGTGCCCAGGCCCGGCCGTCCGATCAGCGTCTCGTATTCCGCGGCGCCCTTGAGGCCGCCCACGAGTCCTTCGATCTGGTCCGCCTGCAGGTACGGGTAAGCGTCGGGCGCCATGACGGCCGTCGTTCCGAACGCCATCTTCTGGCCGAATCGCGCCTGCGTGTAGCGGATCCAGTAGTCGATGACCGCCCCGTGCTCGAATCCGAAGAGCAGCTCCACATCGTCGTAGGAGCGGACGTCCTTCATGATCGGGAGCTCCGAAGTGGGAGTTCCCTGGTAGTCCGTCGCGAAGACATCCTCGATGCTTCTGCCCATCGCGATCATCACCGCCTGGAACCCGGGACGGTATCCGAGATCCACGTAGTCGACACCGTATTCGACGTCGTACTCGGCCGCGGTCTGCTCGAGGGCCATGTGGCCGAGTACGAC
>Ga0272444_10002097_pt1 | contig 18700 bp, 17 predicted proteins | sample SSMForm13_FD_201033 | JGI IMG/M metagenome (GOLD analysis project Ga0272444, IMG submission 201033) | Marine sediment archaeal communities from Little Sippewissett salt marsh, Falmouth, MA, United States - SSM-Form-13 | ecosystem: Environmental > Aquatic > Marine > Wetlands > Sediment ... | reverse complement strand
ATAAATGGCTCTTTTTTCGATGAGCGGCGTTGTCCGCGGGTTCTCGGCTGCGACGTACCCCATGTACGCCTCGCCGCAACCCCTTGTGCCGCCTTGCTCATCAAAAAAACTGCTCATTTCTGAATTGGACACTTACGCTCGTTCCTGTCAATCCATGAGTGATTCGTGGATGGGCACTAACTGGTTGTCGCTGGGCGCTTCGCGCCGGCAACAACACGTTGCGGATTTCATCCGTAGCGTGTTGGGTGGCATGAGGTTCCGGTGGCACTTTGCTCCGTTATAAAGCCGTCTCGAGGATGTCCATTCAAGTGAAGATGGCGACGTGCGTAAATTAGTAAATAAGTTGTACTGGAGTTGACTTAGGTCATTATTTGCGGCGTCGCCGTGAGTCCTTCTGACAGGTTAATGAAGATCAGGCACTATTGAAGAGTGGCGCTAGCGGCTGCCATGAAACAAGACTGAAATGGAAATAAACTTTGAATGTAAAAAATGCGGGGTCATTTTCGATAGTGAGGTTGGCTCGGTTAGTGTTTGTGAAAATTCCTTCAGGCCTCAGTTTGAAAAGGATATCATTTGTCCAAAATGTGGGCAGCTTTCAATTGACGATGTCTTGTTAACTGAATTAGGTCAAAGCCAACTTACTGAAGCGACATTCGATTTTGAAGCCGATGAGATATTTTATTTCGGAGACGATGATCTAAATGATTTTGGCCGTTATGAAGGTGAGTGCCAGGGATGTGACGTTTTTCAACCTCTAAATGATATGGGTCCTTGCGAAGAATGTGCCGGAAAATTAGATCGTGATTTAATCCGACAACGCGAGTGGGCCTATTCTGCCCTTGCCTTCGGGTGTCCCGAGTCGAAACTGGAAGAGCTGCGAAAAGAGGTCATTCAACAACATGGTGCGAAACTTGAATTGATCGCTCCAACAAAAGGGAATCAGAAAAAAAAGAAGAAGAAAGGGAAAAAAAGAAAAAGCGGCGCAGGCCGGTAACCATCGATTTCACTCCGCGGCCTAATGGAGCGAATGTTGGCTTCATAAACAGCATGTGGCTGGAGAAGGATGCACGGCTGCCGCCTGTGGTGACTCGGGCATAGCACTTCTGTATCTTGCCCATGATCCTAATACCAAAAGGCTGTATGCACATTTGCATCGCTGGAACTACCCGCCGTGGGAAGCAGCTCTCGTCTTCGAGAAGTGGTTGCTGATTGACAAGGTGCCGGACGACACAAGCCTGGAGGTCATCATAGAAGATGAAGGGTGGTAAATGGGACAATAGTCCAACCATCGCTGTTTAGCGGACTCGGTTTCCTCGCATCCGATAGAGCTCAAGGGTCGTGGAGTAATCAGAAATGAAGAAACAAAGGCAAATTGAAAAAGACGGGCTCATTGTAACGTATTTTTGCGGTCTGCATACATATGAGGATGCAGTAGAAGCACTCAATGAGTTGCTTGAAATGAATAGAGGGGCGAAACAAATTTACGAGATCGTGATAAATGAGGCTGACATGAAGTTGAATTTTACCAGAGCAGAAGAACAACTCATTACTGACAAGGCAAAAGCCACATTCGAAAATTTTGAACGTGGTGCATTAGCTGTTGTCGCAAACCATGATATTGTTTTTGGCCTGAGCCGGATGCTCGCAACAACGATCGAAAATGATCAAATTGCGGTATCAGTCTTTCGAACCCAAGGTCTAGCTCGAAAATGGATTCAAGAGATGAGAGAAATGCATAGCCAGGCGTTTGGCGCAGACGGCGAAGGCGGTTGACCTGCTCATGAACGAGCTGGCCATAAAAGCTGCGCACTGGTTATGGGCGCATTGCACTCGGACGGCAAGAAGAGGCGGCTGTTTGAAGCAGGCCAGGTTGGTTATCCGGATCGGGACAGCCTCCGAGACATTCTCCAGTCTTTGAGTTTTGAGGGAAACAAGGACATGAAACGGGCAATATGTGCTGGAAGGAGCTTAAATAGTGGCCGCCGGGCAAGGCCCAGTTCGAGAATTGAGGAACAGGGCAAATGTGGAAAACTAAAGGCCCCTTAAGTCGTCCGTTCAAAGAATCTCACACCCAAACACGCCAAACAGAGAAACAGATGGATGTCCATTGTCTCTATTGCTGTGGAGCAAGAAGACTAGCTTTAATAGAGGAGGCAGCATGAGAAAAGTGCTTACTACGACGGTCGTTATTGGCGTTATTGGAGTATTCTTATGGGGGAACCTATATGCAGAAAACGGGGTCACCCAGGAGGAGATATTGCTTGGCCAGTCATGCGCCCTGTCAGGCCCGGCGGCCGACCTGGGAACTGAAATGCGCACAGGACTGGATGCGCATTTCTCAAAAGTCAATGAGGCTGGGGGCATCAACGGCCGAAAGATCCGCCTTTTGAGCAAGGACGACGGATATGAGCCGGAGAAGGCTATCAAAAACACTCGTGAGTTGATTGAACAGGAGAATGTCTTCCTGCTCATTGGCGAAGTCGGCACCTCAACGTCCCAGTCCGTGATTCCCATCATAGAGGAGGCCGGGGTTCCATTCTTAGGTCCCCTCACAGGTGCTGAATTTCTCCGCCGCCCCTTTAAGAAGCATGTGTTTAACGTGCGCGGCAGCCATGATCAGGAAACGGAACGGCTTGCCCAATACCTGGTGGACAAAAGAGGCCTGAAACGGATCGCCTGTTTCTATCAGGATGACTCCTACGGCCAGGAAGGTCTCCGTGGCATCGAGACTGCGCTGAATAAGCGTGGGTTGAGGCTGGTGGCCAAAGGCACTTATAAACGCAATACGGTAGCCGTCAAGAGCGGGTTACTTAGCATTCGTAAAAAAAATGCGGATGCCGTTGTCATGGCGGGTGCATACAAGCCATGCGCCGAGTTCATCAAGCTGGCCAAGAAGATTGGCATGAAGGATACGCTATACTGCAACATGTCTTGTGTGGGCACTTGTTCCCTCTGCAAGGAGTTGGGAGCACACGGAGAGGGCTGCATTATCTCGCAGGTTGTCAATTTTCCTTATGATGAGAGTTGTCTGCTCGTATCAGAATACAACGATGCCCTAAAAAAATATCACCCGACCGGAACTCCGAGCTTTGTTTCCCTTGAGGGATATATGGTAGCAAAACTCTTCTGCCTGGCTGCAGAGGCGGTTGAAGGTGATCTCACCCGTGAGAGTTTTATCCGTGCCATTGAGAACCCTGGACTATTCGACCTGGGTGGGATTGTGTTAGATTTCAGCCCCAATGACCATCAGGGCATGGATCGGGTTTTTTTGACCATCATCAGGGACGGAGAGGTTAGACCTTTGGGAGGGTAGCCGTGACGGCGCCTTTGAGGAGAAAGTGATTGGCGTGGGTCAACAAGAGAGACACCGATGGGCTGGCAAAGGATCGCTTTGCGACCCTATCTGTTCGAAACGTAGCCATCGATCCCAGGCACCCGAACGTGGTCTATGCAGGGCGATCGATCGCCTTTCGTGGGCATGCCAATGGTATCTTCAGATCCCAAGATTATGGCGCCTCATGGGAGAATATTGCCACCAACCTGGGGCCTGAATTTACCACGTGGGCCATATCGGTGAGTCCCCATGATGGATATGTCTCCCTGGGCTCTTCCCACGGCACCTGGAAACTCCCTCCGCCTTATGACGAGAATGACGGAAAGACCCTGGTCCACAACATGTTGCTGTTGTTAGATAGTGTCCATCCATAAATGGCATCTTTTCTAGGCCTATATGGCGGACTGAATTGGAAACTGATGCCTTTTCTTTGCGCCCCCTGTGAACTCAAGCGACCCCTGCCTTCTCCCTTTGTCCGTTCTACCCATCTCCTCGTCCCCGCCTCTCTGGCGCCCCCTTTCCCGTGATCCGTCCACTGTCGTCTGTCATCGGGCCTCTCTGTCGTCCGTCCTCTGCCCTCCGTCGTCCCTCAATGCCCTGAGCCTTGTCCCCTGAGCCACATTCATTGGTATAGGTTTTGCAGCTAATGGAATCTTACAAGTATTTTTACAGGGCATCTTTAAGAGGCCGGCAAGTACCCAATATAGGGTATTGAAAACTGAAGCCTTTACTTCATGGAGGGGTAACCATGGAAAAGTTCCACGTAGGCGCAATCTTCCTAGCAATTCTCACCATCCTCACCTTTTCAGGATCTATGGCCCATGGGCTATCCCACCATGTTGACGATTGTTCTGTGTGCCACTATGCAGGGGGCGCCGAATCAGCAGCATGCACGGCTTGTCCCAACAATGCCATGATCAAGTGTGTGATCAATATTCCGCCCAACGCTGACCCGACTGACGCAACCTTCGGGCCCTATGTCACTGGTGAGGCTCCCTATAATGGCGTCTGTGAGGTCTGTCATACGGAAACGAAGTTCCATCGGAACGACCCGTCAGGCGACCACACCCATTTCGCTCAAGAGAACTGCATACCTTGCCATAGGCACCATAAGGAGTTTACCCACACTGAGGGGCTACCCTGTGAATCCTGTCATGGTCACGAAGGTGACGCGGGCACAGCCTTCAGCCACGCCACACATACGGCAGGGACCGTGTCCAGAGGCCCTGCAACGGCCATGGTCTGTAGTGATTGTCACTCAGACCCTATCCGACTCGGTCCTACCCCTATGTTTGCCGATGAAAAGCCTTTCGCCTCAACGGAAGTCTGCGCCCCCTGCCACAGTCAAGGAGGGGCCTATGACGGGATCACCATGGCCAAGGGGCAATGGGCAGATGGCGTCTATGAGGCAGACGGCCAGAGCCTGAAATCGGGCAACGGAACATGGTGTGTGGGATGCCATGACAGTGAAGGTGCCACCATTGGAGACCGCACGGCCGATGATATTGCCGGCGACGATGCCGTCTATGGCTACTATGCCAGCGGCCATGGCCATTACAGTGTGGGCTGCACTGATTGCCATGATCCGCAGTACGCCCATATAGACGGATATGATCGCACCTACGACGCCGGAGAGGCCATGGACGGTCCGCGAGGCTATCAGCAGGCATTCAGATTGAAGAGTGTTAATGGTATTCGACCTTTATATATGCCGCGCCTTGTTACATACCCAGATCCGCCGGCTCCGGAATATACTTCTGACTGGATGGACCCCAACCATTTTGCTCTTTGTTACGAATGTCATTTGGAAGAGAAAATAGAAGGAACGTTGTTTAACAGGTATGTAAATGTAAAACCGGATCTCAGTGTAGATGTTATGAATTATCACTGGACAGATGCGGGTACAAGTAGTGCTACAAGCATTGGATCGCATCTGGGTATGGAAAACGATTACTGGTGGGATTCGGACAGAGTGAGCGGTTCTGACTCAGGCTTTACATGCACCACCTGTCATGATCCCCATAGCCGTCTGCCGTTCAAAGGCCGGGCAACATATTCCATGACACGCCAGGATTTGAGCCTTATTCATGTTCGTGAGGCCACACAGGTCTATGGGCATACGTCAACAGGCGACTGGGGTGAAGCAGGCGGGGATCTTCATTGTAATATAGCGTGTCACACCTTTTCTTCAGTGAAGTACCATTACCAATTAGGAACCGAACCGCCTGAGGAGTCAAAATTTTTGAGCAATCTTAATTCAGGTGCAGATGTTAGCAGCCCACAGTCTGGAACCGGCGGTGTTTTACTGGGGGGAACTTTCGAAGGATATACAGGAATATTTGGAGGCGCACAAACCGGTTTGTGCGCGGATGCAAATGGTGAAGGTGTGACATTTCCAACCAGCAATGTGAATGGCAACAATGGAGTCTACGGTGAAACCATTGCTTTCTGGTATGTTCCGGATTTCAATATAAGTGATAAAGCTGGAACAGAAGAGTGTGAAACACTGTTCCACAGTTATGTGGATACCAACAATTATATCCGGATTCAGGTTTATAACAACAAAATACGTTTTCACATCGTTACCGGCGGCAGCACATATAATCTAAAAACAGCGAGTCTGGACTGGCTGGCAGGTGAAGCACACTATATCGTTTGCACCTGGGGACCTGCTGCTGGAATGCACATCTTTTTGGACCGTTTAGAGGCAGATTATAGTGTGGATAACGGCCTTTCCTATGTAGGAGGAACCGGTTCCCTCGCGGCAAATTTTACTGTGGGAAATAGTGCTGACGAACTTGAACCTGCTGATGGGATCATTGATGATTTTGAAATTTATGGGTATCAGCATAGAGATTTTTCTGCCGGCCTTACTCTTTTCAGCAAACTGGACTCCAGTGCTTCGGTTTCGTCACCGGTGATCGGAGACGGGCCAACCGGCACGAGCGCAAATTTTACGAGTCTCAGAGCGCAGCATAACTCAAGTGCCCGTTTTCAATCTCCCTATTATCTTCATGTAGTGGAATTTCCTACTTCCAATTTGAGTAATGCCGAAGGAGCAATAGATTTGTGGTATTATCCGGATTTCAATCTCTATGCCAATACGGGAAACGTCACGAAATATTTGTTCTGGTGCACCCAGGATGTAGATAATCAGGCGGAAATAAGAGTATACAACAATAGATTTCAATTCAGGATAGAGGTGAATGGCGAAAATCATATTTTGAGGACCAAAACGATAGGAAATGGTTATGCAGTTGGTGGTGGTAACATGTGGTATCATATTGTCTGCACCTGGGGACCAGACGGAATGCATATGTACATCAATGATGAAGAGGCAGAGTACAAGGCAGATCAGCAAGGCGGATTGACCTATTATGGCCCTTTATTTGATCCTGGAGTTGGTCTGCCTGCAACCTTTAAAATTGGTAATCGCAGTGATAATAATACAACGTATTATTGTGATGGCTATATAGATGAACTTAGAGTTTATGGCTATCAGGCCGTTCCGTAGAGGCCGGACCATTGGATGCCGGCGCCATGGTCATCGTTACCCTGTTGTGGGTGGAATCTCTCAGGGTTCATTCTGAGCGGTGTGACTTCGACGACCTCCCTTCGGTCTGAGCTCAGGGTCGAAGACAGTCGAGTCGCTGCGGGGCAGGTCATTTTCCCTTCTCCCGTTCATCCGTTTCCCTCCTTACGTTCCTTGGGCTGGACCAAGTTGAGTCAACGTTCAGATCGGCGCCTGGGTATGCTTGGAAAAGGGATTGGGGGCTGAAGATAGGGATGTGATGGATGAGGTTGAGAGACAAAAAAAGGGGGCGGGATTTCCCGCCCCCTTGAACTTGCCTGACCGCAGAAACTACTGCAGCTGATACCAGGGCTCGGGCATCTGATATGTAGGGATGGTTGAATGATAATGCATGGCCTTGGTGAACTTGTCGATGCCACCGGTTGCAGAACTCGTCTCGCTGTAAGACGTCTTGCTTACCAAGTCAGGTGGCGGTGTAGTGATCACCCATAGGTCCCCGGCTTCCATCAGCTCTACCTTCATCAGGGCCGTGGCATTGCCCACGCCTGCTGCTGAAATAGTGTGATTGAGCTCTGGCGTCTTGGTGGCCAACACATCGGTATCGGTGTCAGAGACCATGACACTGGTGGTGCTTGTATTGCTTCCGGCAGCGATGAACTCATTGGTGGCCGGTATCTTCTGAGAACGGACCCATGGGCAGAGGGAAGGCATGTCGTTTAGGCCTTCACCATCCCCATTGGCCACGATGCTCAAGCCCACTCTTTCTTTGTTTGTAGCATTGGCAATGAGGCTGGCCCCTGAAGCCACGTACCCGTAGTTTTTGGCCACGTCCAGATTCGGTTCGCCCTCGGAGGCAGCGGCAAAGTCCTTGTTCAACTGAAAAAAGGATGTATCGGTGGTGGCCAGCTCCTCGGTGTAACGGATCTGGCCTGCCCGCCCCTCGTTATCGAGAAACTGGGCAACCCCTGGATGGGCCAGTGTGCTGTCTCCGAATCTACTCCTGTCGTGCACCCAGGTCCAGGTGAAGGCTTCCACCTCTGTGCAGTCGCCTGCCGACATCTCGATGTCCACGGCCGTGGTAATTCCGAAACCCTCTGTAGGCGGGGGGACCGGGGGGCTTGCCCAAGCAGATCCAACAACGCACAACGCCGCAACAACGACTCCGCTAAACATTCCAACTCTTGAAAACATATCTGTCCCTCCCGTTCCCGTATTTGCCCACACAAAGGCACGTCCAGCCAAAGGGCTGACTCTCTAGTTGAGATTATAAATAGATTGTGGAGAGTGGAGATCCAGAGGACCTTGATTGAGGTAAGATAAATAGCATAAACTACGATGCCTGTCAAGGAAAATCAGCAGGTTGAAGGAAAGAAGGAGTTGCTGAGATGGTGAGCCGTTCGGCCCGTGACGCAGATGTGGTGGCCCGGTATGGAGGAGATGAAATCGTCGTTATCCTTGCCGATTCTACAAAGGAGATGGCAATGGTGGTGGCAGACAGAATACTCAGGAAAGTGAGGCTCCACGAGTTTCGATACCGGAAAGAAAAGGCCAGTGTCACAGTGAGTATAGGAATATCGAACATGACAGGGGAAATGCCGGTCTCTCCAGAAGAGCTCTTAGGGCTCGCAGATGCTGCCCTGTACACGGCAAAAGAAGCGGGCAAAAAGAGCGTTCATATTGCCTGACCGTTCAAGGTCCTTCTTTCATGGAAAACCCTTTGTCCCCCACGACCCGGGAGATGGAGACCAGATGATAGGGGCGAGACTGTGGCCACAGATGGGACAGCTTCTGGCAAGGGGCTGAATTTTTCGTACGCCTTGAACTCGGGCCGGTATCCTAATTTTTAGAGGCACACTTAGGTATTTGAAATAACTGGCGGAGAGGGTGGGATTCGAACCCACGATCCCGTTATTCACAGGATACCGCTTTTCGAGAGCGGGGCCTTCAGCCACTCGGCAACCTCTCCAATAGACCAGTGGTTCTCGATACCGAATTGACGATCATCTAGTTCATAATCCTTTTGTCAGTACCTGTCAATATGGGCACAAGCCAATTAGGGGTTGCACAAGGTTTGTGTTTCTAGTATCACCACCCTCACTCAATGCCCACGCTTAAGGCGCATTCAAAGCTCAAAGCTGGAAAGAAGATCCTGGTTCTCTTTGTGAGCCCTAGGCGACTACAAATACCTTAAGGAACGAAGACTCGTGGCCACGATTACTCCCTTTCAAGGGATTGTCTACAATCAAGACAGGATTCAGGATTTGAAGGATGTCGTCACCCCGCCCTATGACGTTATTTCAGAACAAGAGCGGCAAGAGTATTTCGACAGGCATCCTCAAAATGTTGTTCGGTTGATCCTGAGCAAAGAAGAGCCCGATGATACCGAGGAGAATAACCGATACACCCGCGCCGCCGGGCACTTCCATACATGGCTCGAAGATGGGATACTCAAGCAAGACAGCGAGCCCGCCCTGTACCTGACAAAAATGGATTTTAGAAGTGAAGGGGTGGTGCGCACCCGTCTTGGATTCATCGCCTTGGTTGAGCTCGAGGATTTCGGCGGCGGGATCCTACCCCACGAAAAGACCTTCTCGGCCACAAAAGCAGACCGCCTGAGACTCTTGCAGGCATGCAAGGCGAATTTCAGCCCCGTCTTCTCATTGTTTTCTGATCCTGATGAAGAGATCATGGGGCTGCTTCGGTCCACGGCCGAGGAGGTTTATCCGGATGCCGATTTCACGGAGGTGATTGGGTACCGTCACCGACTCTGGCGCGTGACCGATCCAAAGATCCATCAAGGGGTTCGTGAAAAACTGACAGGGCGGCCGGTTTACATCGCAGACGGGCACCATCGGTACGAAACGGCCTTGATCTACAGGCGTCAGATGGAGTCACAGAGAGGAGGAGTTGTTCCGGAGGCTCCATACAATTCTGTGATGATGTATCTGACCAGTATGCAAGATCCTGGACTCATCATGCGTTCAGTTCATCGAATGCTCTGCCAGGTCCCCGGAAGCGCCATGGACGGATTTGCCGAAAAGGCCGGGGCCTTTTTTGATGTGGAGACCATGGATATTGGGGCCAATGGCCATATGGGAGTTCCCGCCCCTTTCTTGGCGAAAATCCATGCAGGCGCCGGACAAGGAGTCATGGGTGCTGTTATCAGAGGTCACAAGGCCTCCTATATTCTTCGCGTGAAAAAAGGGATCATGGACCAGCTCTTTCACGTGGACATTGCCGGGCCCTTGAGAAAGCTCGATGTCACGATCGCCACGAAGCTTTTGCTAGAGAAGGTGTTGGGATTTGAAGAGGGCGCCCTAGATGATGAAAGGCGTATATTGTATACGAGTCGAAGTCAAAAAGCCTTTGACGCCATTGATGCCGGCACATGCGATGTCGCCCTTATCCTCAACCCCACCAGACTCTCCGAGGTAGAAGAAACATCGCAGGCGGGCCTTATTATGCCTCGCAAGTCGACGTACTTTTTCCCAAAGGTCTTAAGTGGCCTGGTGATGAACAAGCTTGATGATTAGTCCAGCATGGGTTGTGCCCGACGGGCCGGATGGGGCCACCTTGACGGCTTCGTAAAAAGTCCAACTTCTACGTTGCGCTGCACTCTTCGTCACTGCGACGTACCATAAGTACGCCTCATTCCTCAGACTTTGCGCGCCTTGAATTTGGAGCTTTTTGTTTTGCCGTCTAATGGTGACTTTTTACGAGTCTATCAACCTTTCCCTTACCAGAGAATGCCGCGCCCTTGAGGTGGGGTGTTCCCCGAAGGACTGATGATGACCACAGAGACGCCTTTTCTGGGGGGACTCAGAATATGCCAGAAAAGGAAGGGATACAGGTTTTCCATTGACGCCGTCGTACTCGCCCACCATGTATCCCTAAAAGCGGCCGGTGTGGCAGTCGATCTAGGGACCGGCTGTGGCGTTATCCCTCTCATCTTGGCCTCCCGGTTTCCGCTGGTACAGCTTTATGGGATTGAAATCCAGAAGGAGTTGGCTGAACTGGCGTTGAAGAATGTGAGGCTGAATCACATGGAAGGCCGGATTACTATTTTGCACGCAGACATGAAAGATCTAAGATCCTATCTCAGAGCAGGGGTGGCAGATGTGGTTTTGAGCAACCCCCCTTACCGCAAACTCTGCTCTGGCCGGCTTAATCCAGATCCCGAGAAGGCCGTGGCCAAACACGAGGTGAAGGCTTCTATCGCTGATGTCCTTGCTGCGGCTGAAAAGCTCCTCAAGGTCTCAGGCCGTGTCTTTGTCATCTATCCTGCTGACCGTGCCACGGATCTTCTAACCCAGATGCGAGCCTCCAGGCTTGAACCCAAGCGACTGCGGTTTATCCATTCCAAGGAGAAGTCAGCGGCCGAGTTGGTTCTGGCAGAGGGGCTGAAACTTGGCAAACCAGGCCTAAAGGTTGCCGCCCCCCTTTTTGTCCACAACAAAGATGGAAGCTATACTGACGAAATGAGCGCCATGCTAGGGGAGTCGCCTGTCATTCCAAGGGGCCGATCTTGAACCGAATGTCTGCCACTGCGTTCCTGCCAAGGGCCTGATTCAGTTTTTGGATCAACTCTTCTTTTAGGTATTGAAGCTGTTGTATCCATGGAGCACTCGAGACATTGACCAGAAGCAGTTTCCCTTTGATGGCCGCAGGCCGGGCGTTTTTTTCAATCACAGGCCCTACGGCGTCTGGCCACAGCTCCCACAGCCCATAGAGCTCCAGGTCCACGTCGATGTTAGAAGCCTTCAGGGCTTCTTTCAACACGCCTCCAAGAGGGGCAGGCTTGTCCATCCGTTTTCGCCTCATCACAAAAAGGATATAGTGGACCCTTGTGCTAGGTGTCAACGAATCTGTGTTTTCCTCCCTCTTTTCCCTTGACCAGGTCCATGGGCTTACCTATAGTGGAAGCTGGGTCTGGGAGAAAATGGATGTCAGAGACCGATAGATAGGAGAGAATCATGCCCTGGGATTGGGATAAGCTTAAGCAACAGCAACAGAGATCTGGCGGCGGGGGACCCCTACAGATGGACGAAGTGCTGAAGAAATTCAAGGAGTTTAAGGTCCCGGGTGGCTGGCTCATTCTCCTTCTCATCGCCATTGTTTTTCTGGGTGCTTCCACTGTATATACTGTGGCCGTGGACGAGGTGGGTGTGGTTCAGCGCTTTGGCCGGTATGTGAGAACGGTGAACCCTGGGCTGCACGTGAAGCTTCCCAGAGGCATTGAGAAGGTCACGAAGGTCAAGGTGCGCCGTGTGTATAAGGAGGAGTTCGGCTTCCGGACACGTCAGGCGGGTGTCCGCACACAATACGCTGCTGGAACGGCCTATGATGACGAGTCCTTGATGCTTACAGGGGACCTGAATGTTGCAGTGGTGCCCTGGATCGTCCAGTACCGGATAAAGGATCCTAAGCAGTACCTCTTTAAGGTCTACAACGTGAAAAGCACGTTGCGGGACTTATCAGAGTCCACCATGCGGTTGGTAGTAGGCGACAGGAGTATCAACGAGGTCATCAGCAAGAGGGAAGAGATTGCTGTAGAGGCACGGGGGTTTTTGCAGGAGGAACTGGATGAGGCGGAAACAGGGATCTATGTCTCCACCATTGAGATGAAGAAGACCAATGTGCCGGAACCGGTGCAAGCATCCTTCAACGAAGTGAACCAGGCCACTCAGGAAAAGGAACGCATGGTTTATCAGGCCAGGGAGGAATACAACAAGGCTGTGCCTGCTGCCAGGGGGAACGCGGAAAAGACCATCAAAACGGCGGAGGGATATGCCCTGGATCGGGTGAACCGCGCCAAGGGCGATGCCGTCAGGTTCACGGCCCAGTACAACGAATATGCCAAGGCAAAGGACGTGACGCGCAGGAGGCTTTATCTGGAGGCCCTGAAGGACCTGTTTCCTAAGTTGGGCAAGAAATATGTTATTGATGAGAATCAGAAGAACGTGCTGCCCTTACTGAATCTGGGCAAAGAAGAGGGGGCGCCGAAATGAAGGCTAAAGGGTTTGTCATTGTAGTTGCCATTATCGCCCTCCTTGTCATCTCTGGGGGGGTCTACACGGTAGATGAAACCCAGCAGGTCGTGGTGACCCAGTTTGGCAAGGTGGTAGGCCAACCCATTACAGAGGCAGGCTTGAGATTCAAGGTCCCTTTTATACAGAATGTGACCTATTTTCCCAAGAATCTCCAGGAGTGGGACGGCGATCCAGGACAGGTTCCCACGAAAGACAAGACCTTCATATGGGTCGATACCTTTGCCCGGTGGAAGATCGTTGATCCTTTGAAGTTCTTCCAGACCGTGAACAACATGACCGGCGCTCAGGGGCGGTTGGACGATATTTTGGACCCGGCTGTGCGAAATCTGGTTGCCGAATATCCCCTCATTGAAACGGTCAGAAGAACGGATCGGGAACTCGATACTTTTGAAGTGGGCCTGGAAGACATGAAGGACAAGAGAGACCTGGGTTCCGTAAAGATAGGTCGACGAGGGATCACAAAAAGCATCCTGGAGCAGGCCCAGCCCAAGCTTGCGAAGTTCGGCCTTGAACTGGTCGACGTCAAGATCAAGCGGGTCAATTATGTGGAGGAGGTCCAGAGATCCGTCTTTGCCCGCATGATTGCCGAGCGGAAGCAGATTGCAGAGAAGTTTCGTTCAGAGGGAAAAGGCGAGGCCCGCAAGATTGAAGGCGACAAGGAAAGAGATTTGAAGCAGATTACGTCAGAGGCCTACAAGAAGGCCCAGGAGATCATGGGCAAGGCCGATGCGGAGGCCACAAATATCTATGCGGACTCCTACGGTCTTGATCCTGACTTCTATTCCTTTGTGAAGACCCTTGAGATTTACAAGCAGACCCTGGATAAGGACAGTTCTATCATCCTTTCCACGGACACTGAGTTTTTTAAGTATTTGAAGGGCTATATGGGCGGGAAATAGGCGGTTTTCATGCCCCCGTGATGGTCCCGAATGGGGGTCTCGAATGATGGTTTCGTAAGGAGCCTTCAATCATCGGGACAAAAAAGAAAAGGCACCGCGGTTTTTGGAGGTTTGCGGTGCCTTTTATGTGTCGGAAAAGCAATAGATGTGGTCATTATCACTTCTTCCTTCTTTGATGACGAGTGCGAGCCATCAACTTTTTGTGTTTATGCTTGCGCATCTTCTTCTTCCGTTTCTTGATCACACTTCCCACTGCATCACCTCCATTCCTTAGAGTCCTGACAAGCCGGGCTCTTTCTTATTATAACGAGAGGGGGATGTCCAGCCTTTTCCTGATGGGGCCCCGGTGTGCTGGCTTTTCACTGCAGTCTGAGAACCCCCGTGCCGTGGTCGGGGTCAGAGAAAGGGTGTCATAAACGGCTCAAAGGAATTCTGGCTTGGGCAACCGCCCGTTTATAGAAAGCTGGCTGTGGCTCCAATAATGTGTTAAGAAATGGGTACACTATCAGGCCTTGTCAAAACAGGTGGAGATGGTATCCATAGAAGCACTGCCACATTTCGAGGGACACCAATTGGAAGTCGTCAACGAAGCCGTTGCCGTGGCCGAAGAGCTGGCAAGCAACGCTTACAAGATGTCTTTCGCCGAATGGCGGTCCCGGAGATATGATGTCAAGACCTTGGCTGACCTTTCTCCAGAGGAGGTCATAAACGGGCCTTTTGCCCAGATCATGAGATATGTGGGGCGGAAAGCGGAGACATCACTTGGCTCCTCAACATACGATTTTTATAAGATATGTCTTCAGGACCACACCATCCTTTCGACGCTAAAAGGGTCTCCGGAGCTCCGTTTGTTCCCTTTTTCCCTCTATATTGTCACCCACGAGCTGATTCATGTTATTCGCTTTACCAAGTTTCTACAATCATTTGAAGCGTCGCCAGAGGAAAAAATGGAAGAAGAGGCCCGTGTGCATGACAAGACAAGGGCGATCTTGGAACCAGCTCCCATCAGCGGCTTGGACGTCGTATTTGAGTTCTACAAAGGGTGGCACGGGGTCGTGGATCTGGTGAGGGATGTTTGAGAAGGGCCATTTGGTACTTGACAGATGATTATGGTTGATTATGTTTAGTCAGAATCTGGGCCAATGGAGGTATTGGGATGCCGATTTACGAATACGAATGTACAAACTGCGGGAGGATCGTAGAGGCTTGGCAGAAGTTTTCCGATCGACCGCTGACGACCTGCAAACACTGTTCTGGCAGACTTCAAAAACTTGTCTCGCAAAGCTCCTTTCACCTGAAGGGTACCGGTTGGTACGTCACTGATTACGCACACAAATCAGGATGTGCACCCCACACCCCAGGGAAAAAGGCAAAGAAGTCCGGGGGAGAGGACAAGACATCCACCAGCGAATCCAGTTCTTCAAAGAAGGAAGAATGAGACCTTGGGATGTGAGCCTTGGTAGGTGCTTTTTCCCTTTAATGAGAAAAGCCCTGTACTAAAAGCGAGTTACAGTAGAAAATCTGCAATATTTACAGGCCCATTCCAGGGCTGCACGAAAAACTGCCCCTGTCCACCTACTTGTCATGCAAGGCAAAAATTTTTTGCCCTTGCCCCTTTACAAGTTCAAGTCCGTGATTATATTTCAAATTATATTTTCTTGCAGAATGATCCAATTCCATTTGTATTCCTGATGGTTTTTCACGATTTCGTTTAACTTGACTGAAGAATGAAATGCTTTGCGAAAGGAGGTGACACCCGCTGGTTTATGGACTGGTTTATGGAGAAGTAGTAAGAAGCGCCACAGAGAGGGCAAAACAGGGTTGAAAATCTAGAAAGAAGGAGATGTAGCACTATGAAGATTAGACCTTTGCAGGACCGAATACTCGTCAAACGTCTTGAAGAAGAAGAAAGGACCAAGGGGGGTATCATTATCCCGGACAGCGCCAAAGAGAAACCCTCCGAAGGTCTGGTTATTGCAGTAGGGAAAGGCAAAACGACAGAGGATGGCAAGAAGCTTCCCCTTGACGTGAAAAAAGATGACCGGATACTCTTCAGCAAATATGGGGGCACAGAGGTAAAAATCGATGGTACAGAATACCTCATTATGCGTGAAGACGATGTGCTGGGAGTTATTGAGAAATAGAATGCTTCACGGTCAAGGTGTCAAGGGTCGTGTAAGGTGAAGCTTGCTGGTATCTCCAGCGACAAAAAATCTAAGGAGGATACAATAAGATGGCTGCAAAAGAGATAAAGTACGACATCAAGGCTCGGGAGGCGATTCTACAGGGGATTAACACGTTGGCGAATGCCGTTAAGGTGACCCTGGGCCCGAAAGGAAGAAATGCCATTCTTGAAAAGTCCTGGGGGGCTCCCACAGTGACCAAGGATGGCGTTACCGTGGCCAAGGAGATCGAGCTCGAGGATAAGTTCGAGAATATGGGCGCACAGATGGTCAAGGAGGTCGCCAGCAAGACCAGTGATGTGGCAGGCGACGGCACGACCACGGCTACAGTCCTGGCCCAGTCCATCTACACAGAGGGCCAGAAGCTGGTAGCCGCAGGCAACAACCCCATGGCGCTGAAGCGGGGCATTGACAAGGCCGTAGGCGTGGTTGTCTCAGAGCTCGCCAAGTTGAGCAAGCCCACGAGAGAGCAACGGGAGATCGCTCAGGTAGGTAGCATCTCGGCCAACAACGACGAGACCATCGGCAATATCATAGCCGAGGCCATGAACAAGGTCGGCAAGGAGGGCGTCATCACGGTGGAAGAGGCAAAGTCCATGGAGACGACCCTTGAAGTGGTAGAGGGCATGCAGTTTGATCGAGGCTATTTGTCCCCCTACTTCGTGACAGACCCTGACAAGATGGAGGCTTCCTTGCAGGATCCTCTTATCTTGCTTAACGAAAAGAAGATCAGTGTCATGAAAGACCTCCTGCCCATCCTTGAGCAGGTGGCCAAGATGGGTAAACCCCTTGTGATCATTGCCGAGGATGTGGAAGGAGAGGCCCTGGCCACATTGGTGGTGAACAAGCTCCGCGGGACGCTGCAGTGCGCGGCCATTAAGGCCCCAGGCTTCGGGGATCGCCGTAAAGCCATGTTGGAGGACATTGCCATTTTGACCGGTGGTCAGGTGATTTCGGAAGACTTGGGCATCAAGTTGGAAAATATCACGCTCAATGACTTGGGCAGTGCCAAGCGCATCACCATTGACAAGGATAATACCACCGTCGTAGACGGAGCCGGACAACGTTCTGCTTTGGAAGGGCGGGTGCGCCAGATCAGGGCCCAGATAGAGGAGACCACCTCCGATTATGACCGAGAGAAGCTTCAGGAGCGCCTGGCCAAGCTGATCGGCGGTGTGGCGGTGATCAATGTGGGTGCCGCTACCGAGCCGGAGATGAAGGAGAAGAAGGCCCGTGTAGAGGACGCCCTCAATGCCACCCGTGCTGCCGTGGAGGAAGGGATCGTGCCCGGCGGCGGTGTGGCCCTGGTGCGGTGCATGTCATCACTGGACAAAGTGAAGATCAAGGCCGACCAGAAGCTGGGCGTCAAGATTGTCCAGCGGGCCCTTGAGGAGCCCCTTCGCCAGATTGCTAATAATGCCGGCCACGAAGGCTCGGTGGTGGTTGATCAGGTGAAGAAAGACAAGGATGCTATGGGTTTCAACGCCGAGACGGAAAAGTATGAAGATCTCATGAAGGCAGGGGTGATCGATCCCACCAAGGTGGTGCGATATGCCTTGCAGAACGCGGCAAGTGTGGCCGGCCTCATGCTTACCACGGAGTGCATGGTTGCAGAAAAACCAGAAGAGAAGAAGGACATGCCAGCCATGCCTCCGGGCGCAGGTGGAATGGGCGGCGGTATGTACTAGCAGACCCCATTGACTGGGTTCGTTGTTTGAAAAAAGGCCTCCATGCGCGGGCATGGAGGCCTTTTTTGTGGCCCATGCCTGGCGGGGGTGGGAATGGGGTTGTTTCAACACTTCCTTGACAAGTCACGGTGTTGTGATATTTGCATCGTGAAAATTTATCTTCCAACATTGGAGTATGACATGGACTATAAAGCCACTCTGAACCTCCCGCGTACAGACTTTCCCATGAAGGCGAATCTTTCTCAAAGAGAGCCTGAAATGCTCAAGGCATGGGAAGGGGGCGGACTTTACGAACAGATCAGGGAAGCATGCAAAGGCAAGCCCCGTTTCGTTCTTCATGACGGCCCCCCCTATGCCAACGGACATATCCATATTGGCACGGCTTTAAACAAGATCCTAAAGGATATGATTATCCGATCTCGCCAGATGAATGGATTTGACGTGCCCTATGTGCCGGGCTGGGATTGCCACGGCCTTCCCATTGAGCATCAGGTTGACCAGGAACTTGGCGAGAAAAAGAAAGAGATGGGCCAAACAGAGGTGAGAAGGCAGTGCCGGGCTTACGCAAAGAAGTACATTGGACTCCAGAGGGAAGAGTTCAAGCGGCTGGGTGTGATGGGCGAGTGGGATAACCCCTATCTCACGATGAACCACGGCTATGTGGCCACCATCGTCAGGGAGTTTGGGAAATTTGCCGTTGATGGAAGCCTCTTTAAGAGCACCAAGCCTATTTATTGGTGCAGCACTTGCCACACAGCCCTGGCAGAGGCAGAAGTGGAGTACAAGACGCGAACCTCTCCATCTATCTACGTCAAGTTCCCTCTTATTTCAGATTTAGGGAGGGATTTTCCCTCCCTGAAGGGAAAGGAGATCTCTCTGGTCATCTGGACGACCACGCCATGGACGATTCCGGCCAATCTGGCTGTGGCCATCCATCCTGCCTATGAGTATGTGGCAGTGGAGGTGGAGGGCGGCGAGGTTTACATCCTGGCCCAGGCCCTAGTGGAGAGCACC
>Ga0272444_10002096_pt1 | contig 18700 bp, 17 predicted proteins | sample SSMForm13_FD_201033 | JGI IMG/M metagenome (GOLD analysis project Ga0272444, IMG submission 201033) | Marine sediment archaeal communities from Little Sippewissett salt marsh, Falmouth, MA, United States - SSM-Form-13 | ecosystem: Environmental > Aquatic > Marine > Wetlands > Sediment ... | reverse complement strand
AGTGCACCTTCCGGCTTGGTGATCGCGTGTTCGGTCAGCGCCGCGGCCATCTTCTTTCGCCCCTCGTCGAAGACGGCCGGATCGGCGATCGACACGTCACCGGCGCCGGCGTCGGACACGACGATGAACTTCAGCCCCTTGCTCCCCATGACGGCGCCGAGGCCGCCGCGCCCCGCGTACCGACTCGGGCGCCCGTTCTGGTCGTTGAAGCAGACGCCGGCCGCCGCCATACGGTGCTCGCCGGCGACGCCGATCGCACAGATGTCGACCGACTCGACGCCGTCGAACCGATCGAAGACGGTCGGGTAGACGTCCGAGAGCTTCGTACCGGTCCACGCATCGGCCGGGTCGAACGAGGCACCATCCTTGTCGACCTTCAGCAGCCAGAAGCCCTCCTCGGCCCGCCCCTCGACGACGACGGCTCGGATCCCGAGCCGGGCCAGCCGGCGTCCCCACCCGGTGCCCGCGTTCGCCTCCTTGATTCCGCCGGTCAGCGGCGACTTCCCGCCTACCGAGATCCTCGAGGACGTTGGCGAGGCCGTCCCGGTCACGATCCCGGGCGAGAAGACGAGCTTGTTGTTCGGCCCGAGAGGATGGCAGGTCGGGGGCACTTCGTCATGCACGATTGACGAGGTCAGCCATCGCCCCGCTCGGTGTTTGTACTTCTCCGGAACCGGCTCGAACGACGCCGTTCGGTTTGACATGTCGACCCGAAGGATTCGATCCATGAGCTCCCCTTTCGCTCTGCTGGCGTGAAGGTGCCACAACGGCCTAGCAGCCTGACCAGTATAAGCCGAGTCAGTGGACGTGGACAAAGGCAACGGGATCTTCCCGAGGCGTTCGTGCTCGTCTCAATTGGAGTCTGCGAGGAAGCTGTAGAGAGCCGGGCAGACGGCACCGCGGGCGTTTGCGATCGTGGCGGCAAGGTCCGCGATGGCGTTCGATCCCCCGGTGACGGTCCCGGAGAACGTAGCGGTGGGGCGACCCTCGCCCTCGATCGCGCAAGCCGGAGAGTCGAACCGAGCGCCGAACCCGCCATTCCCCGCGATGGTGCACGTCTCGAGATGGAGCGACGCCGCATCCAGCGCCAGGATGCCGTCGTACACGTTGCCTCTCAGCTCCGTGTCGAACAGGGCGGCGGCCGCTCGGTCGGCAAGCCGCAGCCCCGTTCCGGCGTTGTTCGCGACCCGGCAGGCGTGAAGCTCGATCGAGCCGACCCCTCTGACGTCGATCCCGCCGCACGTCCGGTGGCCGAGTGCGACGATCTCCTCGGACCCGTTGTCCGCGACGACGCAGCGGGTCAGCTGTGCGCTTCCCGACCAGGGGACGAGCAGACCGTATTCGCCGAAGCCCTGGAGAGTGCAGTCCACGAGCTCGACTTCCCCCCACGCAAGGCGAACGGCGGCCCGGCCGCCGTCGAGGATCGACACGGTGTCGAGCACGACCTCGAGAGGCGCGTGCGTGACGATGCCGTCCACCTCGCCGATGGCGATTCCGATGGCCCCGCCTCGGAGAGTCAGGTCGCGGAGATGAACCGATGCCGCGGCGGTCGACGCGATCGAGACGACCGCCCCGCCGCCGCCGGCGTCCATCGTCAGGATGACGGCGTTCTCGGCGCCGGGCGCGGCACGGACCGTCATCGACCGGTCGAGGACGAGGCCTTCGGAGAGCGCGTACGTACCGGCCCCGAGGAGGAGCGTTCCCCCGGGCAGCAGGGCATCGATGTGCTCTTGCAGGTTGTCGTCCGGGACGGCCCTCCGCTCTGCGTTCGGGAGCCGCGCGAGGACGCCGGTGAGGCCGGGTAGGGCGAATGGAATTCCCCCATGCATCGAGACGAGGTACCCGTGAATCCGTTGCAGGGCGGCCGTGCGTGGACTCCCTTCGGTCGGCAGCACGGCGATCTCGGCGACCGTCCGCTCGGCGTACGCGCGGACGGTTTCGAGCGCGGATGCGATCTCGGCTCGCATCCGTGCATCGACGGCCAAGTTGCCGACCGAGGTCAGGAGGTCCGCCGTGCGGCCGGCGAGGGTGCCGGGATCGTCGGACGTGATCTCCGGTGTGAGGATCAGGCGTTCGAGTTCGCCGACGTAGGCCGTGTCGCTTCCCGGCACCAGCAGGGCGGCCTTTGCGTAGTACAACGACAGCTCGACCTGCTCATACAGGTCCAGAAGGCGGATCAGGAAGGGGCTCTCGGAAGCGGACGCCGAAACGACAATCCCGAGGAGCGTTGCCAGAAGGGCCGCGACGACGGTGTGAGATGAGGGGTTACGACTGCTCGCACAGAACATGGGACCCCTCCTCCTCGCGGGACGGTGCGCCCGGTGCATCGGGTGCGAGCGGCAGGCTGGACACGAGGCGATACCCAAAACCCTTCACGTTGCCGACGTGATTCGCTCCGCTCGGAGCGGCGGCATCCAGCCGTCGCCTGAGCTGGTAGACGCACTGGCGAACGTCATTGGCGTCCGCATACGGAGAGCCGGGCCAGACGGCGCCGAGGATGTCCCGATCGGAGAAGACCCGACCTTCATCCGACGCGAGCAAGGCCAGGAGCTCGAACTGCTTCGGCGAGAGGGCCACCGGCGAGCCGTTGAGGCGGGTCGACTTCGTCCGGCGGTCGACGGCGAGAACCGAGCCGTACTCGATCGCGGCCGGTGGAACGGTCGGCGAGCCGACTCGCTCGGTGCGCCGGCGTGCGTTCCACCATGTGGTGGCGCCCCAGATCAGCGCGCAGAGCGTTGCCCAGCCGGCGACGCCGACGGCGCCGATTCGGAGGATCGCATGGATCATGGCGGCGTGCGATGACGTGACATCCTCGCGGGTTCGAACGAGCCCACCGGACGATGCGAGCGGGATCGATGCGTCGACGATCCAACGCCCCTCGACCCGATCGACCAAGAGCTGCGGGACGATGGACCTGCCAGTCGTACGAGCCGGCGAACCAACCGGGCGGGCTCCATCGCCCGCCGAGGCGATCACGACGCCGTCGGCGATCACCTCGACCGCGCCGTACGGTCCCGAAGCCATCACGTCGGTCACGCTTCGGATCGTCTCGTGTTGTCCGCGCCCGAGCCAGACCTCGACCGCTTCGGCGAACGCGCCGCACGCCACGTAAGCGTTCGCAGCGGTCGATTCGTTCCAGATCCGGTGCACGTCGCGAGCTTCGAGACTCGCGAGCGTTGCGGTCAGGATGAACGTCGCGACGGCGATTCCTCCGAGCGCGACGGGTCGAGAGACGCGGATCGTCGACATGCCGGAGCCACCGTACCCAACGGGCAACAGCGGAGCAAGCGATGAGTCGCTTCTAACGCATCCATAACGCATCGCGGCGTCCATCGATCAGCCCATCCGGATCCTCGGATCGATGGCTGCGAGCACGATATCGGCGATCAGGTTCCCGAGGATCAGGAACGTCCCGTAGAAGAGGAGTGCGGCCGTCACGACGTGCTGGTCCTGGTACTGGACGAACTCGAGCAGGAACTGCGCGAACGACGGGAGGTCGAACAGCGCGGCGACGATGATCGAATTCATCAGCACCATCGGCAACAACACGCCGAACGAGCTGACCAGTGGATTGACGGCGTTTCGAAGCGCGTGGCGGAAGAGGACGCGCAGCTCGGAGGCTCCCTTCCCGCGCGCCGTCTGGACATACGATTCCGACATCACATCCTGCAAGCTCATCCGCAGGATCCGGACGACGGTTACGAAGATCGGTCCGCCGACGATGATCCAGATCGGCAGGAGGTGAAGCAGGCAGCTGCCGAACTTCGCGAGCGTCATCGACTCACCGAGGAACCGCCATCCGCAGATGCCCCACAGCCCGGCGCCGACCATCAGCGGATCGATGACCTTGTAGATGAACCAGTGGATCAGGAGGCCCGTGATGTAGGTCGGCACGGAGAGCGGAAGATAGGTGAGGATGCCGAACACCACGTTCGCCGCACGGCTCCGGAATCGGGACGACAAGACGGCAACGGGGATCGCAAGCAGCCAAGCTGCGATCATCGACGGCAGCGAGACGATCAGACTGACCTCGACCGGCCCTCCGCGTTTGAAGAGGAACGGCCCGACCGGCCCATTCGTCATGAACGACAACCCGAAATCGCCGTGGGTGACCACCCCCGTGAACCAGATCCAGAACTGGACAACGAATGGCTTGTCGAGCGCCTTCTCCGCGCGGAGGATCGCTGGCAGCTCGGGGTCGAGACCGAAGGCGCGCACCATGAACTCGAGCGGGGTGTAGAAGTCTCCCGGGATCAGGCAGATGACGCCGAACGAGAAGAACGCGATCGCTGTGAAGACGAACGCGGAGAACGCGATGCGCTTGCCGACGTAGATGCACATGCCGCCTCCCCCTCCCGAGCCGGGCTCGGGAGGAGTCTGCCGGAAGCGGCTTCGATGCACGATAAGCCGTGCGTTATCGGGAGATCAGGGACGCGTTAGGAGTCCATGTGAAGCGGTCCGAGTTGCCGACCGTCAGCCGCTCGCCACCGTCACGATGGCGATCGTCCCGAAGTGCGACGGGATCTTGGATCGAACCGACAGGCCGTGACGTTCGATCAGTCCGTCGAGGCCGCCGAGCGCGACGAAGTCGCGGAAGCCGGCTCGGTGCTCGGCGCCCGCCGTCTCCTCGATCAGGCGGATCACCTGCCACGGGACGTGGAGCGCCGGCCGCTTTGGCTCCGCATACTCGGCGAGCACCAGTGCGCCGCCGGATCTCAGCACGCGAAGCGCCTCGCGAACCATAACCGACCGCTCCGCTTCCGTATGCTCGTGCAGCGCGAGGAGGAGGAGGACGGCGTCGAACGACCCGTCTTCGAACGGCAGCTCGTATGCCGAACCGGCGACGTAGGTCGCGTCGCGTCCGCCGCGGCGGCGGGCGGCGGCGATCATCGCATCGGAAAGGTCGAGGCCGGTCGCGTGGAGTCCGGCGCGGCCGAGGGCGCGGCACTGTGCGCCGGTTGCCGTCGCGATGTCGAGGACGTCCGACGCGCCGAGATCGCGGCAGATGCGGACGATCTTCGGCCGGAGCGGCCAGAGGAGCGGATCGATCAGGGCGCGATAGATGCGCACCGCGACGGTGCCGTAGCGGGTCTTCCAGGCCATGGGTCAGGATAGACCGAGCGACGACCCGGCGCAATCGGGGACGGGGAGGTATCCTGGCCGTATGGGAGGGCGAGAGGTGTTCGACGTGGCGGTGATCGGCGGCGGGCCGTCCGGCCTGATTGCTGCGATTCGCGCCGCCCGGCGCGGTGCGCACACCGCACTGATCGACCGGATGGACGAGCCGGGGCGGAAGATCGTCCTCTCCGGCGGCGGCCGCTGCAACATCCTTCCCCTCCGCGCCGATCCGGCTGCGTACACCACCGATTCGTCGCCGAACACGCTGCGGAAGATCCTGCGGTCCTGGCCCCTCGACGAGGTCCGTGCGTTCCTCGACCAGGAGATCGGGCTGACGCTGGGAGAGGAGAGCGGGACGGGCAAGCTGTTCCCCACGGACGGTGGAGGGCGCGGGGTTCTCGAGCGGCTGCTCGCTGCAGTGCGGGACGCCGGCGCCCGGCTGATGACGGGGCGGACCGTCCGATCGATCGAGCCGGGGACGCCTCATCGGCTCCGCGGCGACGATGGAGTGGAGATTCGAGCATCGAAGGTCCTCTTGGCGACCGGCGGGTTGTCGTATCCGCGGACAGGAAGCGACGGGCTCGGCCTTCGGATGGCGCGGGACCTGGGGCACGCGATCGTCGAGCCGTACCCGGCGCTCGTCGCCCTGCGCGGCAGATCGCCGGCCCATCGCGAGCTCGCCGGGCTCTCCGTGCCCGTCGTGCTGACCGTCGGGGAGGGGAAGGAGGCGGTCCGGCTCACCGGCGACTTCCTGTTCACCCACCGTGGCTACTCCGGGCCCGCTGTGATGAACGTCGCCCACTTGGCGGCGCGCGCCGAACGCGCCGGGCGGCCGCTGTCGATCGTCGTCTCCTGGGGCGGTGGAAAGGGTGAGAAATGGGCGGAACGGCTGTCGCCCGGGCGGCGGACGGTCCGGCGCGTCCTTCGGGAGGAGATCCCCGAGCGGCTCGTCCTCTCCCTGCTAAGCGAGCTGGATCTGCTCGACGCGAGGACGGCGACGCTGTCGAAGGACGATCGGCGCCGGCTGATCGACGCGTTGACGGCGTACCCGCTGCCGTGGACGTCGACCGCCGGATTCGACGAGGCGGAAGTCACCGGGGGCGGGGTCCGACTGTCCGAGGTCGATCCTCGAACGCTTGAGAGCCGGATCGTCCCGGGGCTGCACCTCTGCGGTGAGATCCTCGATGCCTTCGGCCCGATCGGCGGACACAACTTCCTTTGGGCGTTCGTCACCGGCAAGCTCGCCGGCGACGGCGCGGCGGCGGACTAGTCGTCGAGTTCCGGCCGCTGGCGCGACGCCTTCTTCCGGGCACGGCGGCGCTTGGCTTCGAGAACCCGGCGGCGGACGCCGCGCGGGACGGTCGTCGGAACTCGCTCGACGACCGGGCGGTTTCGCTCCTCCAGCTTCTCTCGTAGCCGGGCCAGTGCGATCCGCTTGTTGCGGCGCTGGCTCCGCTCGTCCTGGCAGGTGACGACGATCCCGGTCGGCAGGTGACGGATCCGCACCGCCGTCTCCCGCCGGTTCACGTTCTGCCCGCCCGGCCCGCTCGATCGGAACGTCTCGACCGAGCACTCGGCGAGCAGTGCGTCGTCCGTCTCGGGGATCTTCATGATGCCGCCTCCGGCGCAAGGATAGCTCGGGTCAGTGGTTCGAGCACAGGGAGGGCAGGGGCGTCGGCGTTCGGGAAGCCAAGTAGTCTAGTGCATCCTCGCAGCTCCTCTCCCCTCTCCCCTTGGTGGGATGAGGCGATGCCTTCCCTATTGCGTCTCCCTGGGAAGGCTGAGGTGAGGGGGAACGCGATCTGGGTCCGCTACGTCGCAGAGATGAACAGGCGAATCTGGCGTGGAGTTCCACTCGAAACCCTAAGAATGAAGATCAGACCCCGCTGTTGGACCTCCGTCGAATCGGGGTGTCTGGCGGTTACGCGGCTGACGTTACGTTCGCAACGTATTCATTCCTCCGAAGGTTCCCGACGACAGCCGGGATATCGCCGTTCCAGGAGTTCCTCGATCGTCGGGCAGTCCTCGCCGTTCAACACGCGCCAGAGCGCTTCGAGGACGTAGCCGGACACGTCATCGTCGTGCACGAAGAAGAAGAGCCTGCGCATCCGACGGACGAACGGGGCCGGCCCGGTGTGAACCCACTCGTTGCGGATCCAGAGCCCGAGCTGGAAGTGCGCCTTCCACAGCGCCTCGGACAACGGTTCCGCAGCCCAGGCATCAAGCTGATCCTGCGGATACGTCGATCGCAGGATCTCGACGGCCTCGGCCAAGCTGGTCGGCTTTCCGTCTTCAGTCCCGTTTGTCATCATGACGCTCTGCTGCTTGACAACGTCTCTCGCGAGACTGTAGCGTGGTGGGGTCCAGGGACGAAACTCGGCTCCATGCCGTGTGATCTTCCGACGCAAGTCGGCGAATCCTATATCTCTGGATGCCTCTCCTCAGCGAACTCGAACGTCCTCTTCAGGTCGTTCATCCAATCGAAGGGGATGACTTCATCGTATTGGAGGCGACCGACGACGATCCCGGGCGCGATTCCGAGCTTCTTGGCGAATGCTCGAACCTTCGAGCGTGAGATTGATCTCAGAGATGACAGCTCCGCGTACTCCGCCTCGGGAATGAGGAGATTCGCAGCGAATCGGTCTGCTTCCTCTTCCTTTGCGGATTGCGCCGCATCCTCGTCATCGATGAAGATTTCACGCTTCCCATGCAGAAGTACGTGGGCCGCCTCGTGGAAGAACGTGAACCAGAAGTGGTCGTCCTTGCGATGCCGCAAGCTCTGGAGAATGAGAGCCTTGTCCGTCGATATCCATCGTGTCGCGCCTGAGAGACGCGTCTTCGGCAACTCCGGCACGAAGGCCAGCGCGACACCCGACTCGGCGCAGAGCTGCTTCATCCGAGGCTCGAACACCGAGGCCTTCACGTTGGTGAGTGATCGAATCCCTTCCAGCGCAGAACGGAAAGCGCTTCGATCAAACGGTTCTGTGTCGATCTCTGAAGCCCGAAGATCGCCGATCCGAAGCCATGCGGCCACGGCCTTGGGGGACGCCTTCATCGTGGGTGACTTGCGGTAGGCCACGACGAGACGTCCGTACTGCGTCTCCCATGCATCCGGGCTCGCTACGCCGAAGAATTCTAGCAAAGCTCGGGCCTTCTGCTCACCGCTCGCGTCGGACGGGATCCACCCGCGCTTGGCTAGCTCACGCAGCGGGAACTCCCGAGCCCACTCGACGTACGACGCAAGCCGCTCCCTTTCCTCGCTACGGGCAACGAAAAGCCGGTGACTCGACTCGAGGTTCATCCACAGGCTCGCGCGCATCGCGAGAACGCGTTCGAATGCCAGAGCGGTCTCCGATGAGATCGAGGCCTTCCCGTTGATGATCTGACTCACGTGCTTCTCCGATAATCCGCATCGCGAGGCAAGCTCTGCTTGCGAAATGGATCGCGCTTGCAGTGTCTCGCCGAGGATCTCTCCGGGATGAACCGAGTAGTCAGGCGTGAACGCTTCTCGTGCCTTCGCGGTCATCTGTGGTAGTCCTCCACTCCTTGGATCCGAATCGACGTGACTCGCTGCAGATCCACAGAACCATCCTCGCGAACCGGCACCGGGTCATCCGCTGGCTCAAGGATGATCCGAAACGGATGCTTGGCGTCGATTGCATACTGCCCCTTTCGCTTGCCGGACAGGGCATGCCGACGCGTCGGCCTTTGGGCAGGGATGTCCGCCAGGCAGTCTGCACGATCCAGTGTCACCATGCGTCGCATGATCACGCGCGCGTTCTCCTTGCCGAACTCACGTACCAACAGCGATTCCGAACTCAAGGTCTTCCGCAGCTTCGACGTCTTGAACAGGATGTCCATGCATCCCCCACACCTCGCTCGGCGACATTAACCTTACCAGATCGGTAAAGATAAGGCAACGCTCGCTCAGTCGCGTTGCAGTTGTGGCCAACATGAGCCCGAAGAAGCCGGTGGTTCCGACTCGTTGCCCAGCAGATGCTCCGTCATCTTCTGAACTGAGTTCTCGCACACGAAGGTCTGTGCACCAATCTCGGATTCGGGGAACGCCTCACGATACCGGACGAGAATCGGCTGGTTTCCATGGGTCTCCTCCTGGGCCTTGTTCACGATGGTGACCCTTGCCGGACGAGCGACTGACCGTAGGAAGAGCTTCATCGTGAGGTCGGTCTCGGGTAATGAATAGCCTATGCACCAGACTTCGTCTGCTCCTGTCAACGCCTCACGAGCAGCTGTCCACAGAATCCGGACTGTGCGGTTCTCGTAGAAGCGAGACTTCTCTGCCACAGGAGGGATGATCAGAGGTGTCTTGTCCAACTCCAGTTGCCTGATCAGGGCATCCGTCTTCGGGTTGTCGCGGCCCCAGTCATCCTTTGCCGGCGAATCGGAGGTCACATTCCTGTAGTAGACCTGCTCTCCCGGGAATCCCTCGATTCCCGAGTGGAACCAGTTGATTGACCCGTGCAACTTGATAAGTCGGAACGTATCAATTCTTGTTCCTCCTAGCGTGGCGGCGGAGCGCGATCGTAGAGGCGACAACGGCAATCCATACAAATCGAACTCTCGGGGCCACTTCCCCTTTTCTCTTCTGCCCTTGATCAGCGTCACGCAACGCTCGATCACAGTGTCGTAATTGAGGGTAATCACGGTGGCTTGTGTGGCGTGGAAGTACTGCACTAGCTGCGTCGCCCATCCCGGAATCTGATGCTGGAACGCCCTTGCTTCTGCTCTGCCGATCTCGTGTGCGAGCAACCTCTGGGTTTCGACGAACAGCGCTTGGTCTCGAAGGGTCGCCTCGGGCTCCTTCCACGGCTGGTTTAGGTTGAGGTAGGTCAGGAGGAGTTCCGGGTTGTCTACGAGCTTGCCGTACGGACTGCCCTGGAGAGCTGGCCTCTTCCGAAGCTGGTCCGCCAACTCCGCGACTGTCGGCATTTCAGCGGAGAAGGCTCGCGAGAAGCCTGAACCAAGGATGAAGACAGCCTTCTTTGGAATCACGATTGCTCTGCGGTCCCTGCTCGTTCGAGGTTGAGGGCGAGGAGGCGTTCGAGGATGGCGTCGTCGGGGAGGTCGTGGGGCCAGCCGTAGGCGTCGAGGACGGCGTCGTCGAGCGTCTTGTGGGCGAGGTCGAGCCAGGTGGGGCGCTCGTTGTAGAGGTTGGTGAGGGTCCGTTTCTTCAGTTGCTTGGCGCGCACCTCGTCGCGCGGAGTGACTCGAGCGTAGCGAACAAGCCCGACGCGAATGGACCGACGCATTTCGATGGTCGACTTGTCCAGGAACCGATCCCAAGGACCGCCGACCGTTCCAGGAAACTCGAGGGTTTCCGACTTCGTCCATTCGGATGGGTTCAGCCATTCGCTGCGCAGCGAGTTCAGCTCCTTCGCAGCAGCGGCGATCGCCCGGACGCGCGCGTCGTCGACCGGCTCGCTCCCCGGCGGCCACGGGAACGGGAAGGTCTCGAAGCAGGTCGTCGGCGTGTAGCGGAAGCCGCTCTCGCGTTCGCGTAGCTGCGTCCCTTGGCGGCGCGCCCACAGCTCGTGGACCTTCGAATGCAGGACGCCGAAGACGTAGTCGTCGTCGGTACCGAACGCCACAAGCTGGTGATCTGGAAGCGTGGGGTGATGCCACCAAGCGAAGACTCGGTGTTTCGCCACGGTTGGAGTCACAAGGAACCGCTCGACGGCGCCTACCCTACGCCGCATTTCTCCACACGGCTCTGCGTGAAGCCACCAGTTCTCTCGGTACTTCTTCCGCTTCACCTTGGAGCGGCTTGGCCACACTCTCTCCAGCACAAGAGCGTAGGGTGCTTCGTATAGCGCTGCAGCCTCACAGCTTGTTGACACACCGAAGTCGACGATCCACATTCGCCGGTCTCGTCGGAGAACATCGAGTGTATTGATCCATGGCAGGACGACATCGCTGTTCGGTGCCCCGTGAGGATTCGGTCTAGCAAGGAGATCGAGGGCTTCTTCCTCAGTGATGTCGAACTTGCCTGACTTCACATCGGCGATGTAGCCGAAGCCTGCGTTCACTGGCAGCTTGACTGCCTTTGTCAGATCAGTCGCGCAAGTAAGATCGGAGTTGATGGCGGGAACCTTGACGTCGTCCAAGCTGCGTTCTGCCTCAGTTCCGTCATCGAAGCCGACCATCGATACGTGGACCGCCGCCCCTTCGAGGAACCAGCCGCGATCGGATTGCGCCCAGAAGATGTCTCCTTCCTGCTTGATCCGTTGGAGAACCGTGCGATTGAGCCCGCCGCGGATCCCCTGCGTGGCGAGCAGACCGGCACGGTTCAGCCTTCCTGACTCGATCATCGAGCGAGCCTTCTCAAACCAGTAGCAGCACAGGTCGCTGAAGTTCGGAATACGAGTTCCGTAGAGTGCGAAGAGCCTCTCCACGTATGGATCTCCAAGCTCTGATCGAAGCTTCTTCGTGCCGAGAAACGGCGGATTGCCGATCGCGACGTCGGCCTCAGGCCATTCCGGTTCGACCGGATGGCCGGCCTCGTCGAACGCGAGGATTGCGTCTATCTGGTGGATGTTGTCGAGCGCCTTCAGGATCGGCTCCGACGGCGAACCGAACCCGTTCTCGCGCAGCCACTGGATGTAGCCGATCCAGATCGTGGCCTGGGCGAGCTCGTGGGCGTACTCGTTGATCTCGATCCCGAACAGCTGCTCCGGCCCGACGATCGGGAAGCGCATCCCGAGGCCGAGGCTCGTCGCGTGAAGCCTCACTTCCTTCTCCAGGTCGAGCAGCTGGCGGAGCGCGACGTAGAGGAAGTTGCCCGAGCCGCAGGCCGGGTCGAGGACGCGCGTGTCGGCGATCTCGTCGGCGAACCCGTCGAGCAGCCGCTCCAGCCTTCGGCGGGCCCGCGTCCGCGCCCCGCCGGCCGAGTCGGCGGCCTGCCACTTGGCGTGCAGCTCGCGCGCCTCCTCCTTGACCTCCTCCCACTTCCGCCGCAGCGGGCGCATCAGCACCGGCTCGACGATCAGCAGGATGTCGTCCCGGCTGGTGTAGTGGGCGCCGAGCTGCGCCCGCTTACCGGGATCGAGGCCGCGCTCGAACAGCGTCCCGAGGATCGACGGCTCGATCGACGACCAGTCGAGCCTCGCGACGCGGGAGAGGATCTCGAGGTCGTCGCGGCCGAGCGGGAGCGTGTCGGCGGAGTCGAAGATTCCGCCGTCGAAGCGAGGGATCCGGTCGAGGAGGAAGAAGCCGCCCTCGGCCATCTGGCCGAACAGCTCGCCGAGCAGCTCGTGGAAGCGGCCGGGGTCATCACTCGTTCCGTCGATCAGCTTCGTGAACAGCGCCTCGGGCAGCAGGCCGACATCCTCGGCGAAGAGGCAGAACAGGATCCGGATCAGGAAGTGCGCCGCCCGCTCCGGATCGTGCCCGGCGGTCCGCAGAGACTCGGCGAGCTTCCCGAACTCGGCGGCCGCCTGCCTCGTGACGCCCTCGGGCGTCTGGTCGGCCCGGAGCCGCTCCGGGTGCTCGAACGCGTTGCGGAGGATCGCCAGGCCGTCGCGGGTGAGGAGGTCGTCGTAGTCGAGGGTGAAGGTCTGCTGGATCGTGTTGGTGAAGTTCGTCCGGATGACGATCGTCTGCATGTCGGAGACGATCAGCAGCGGCGGGTTGAGCAGGGCATCGCGATACCGCTGGAGCTGCTCGTACGCCGCGTCCAGGTCGCTGTCCTTTCGCTTGTACTCCCAGGCGAAGAAGCCCTTCTTCCAGACGTCGGCCCAGCCGTCGCCGCCGCCGAGCTTGGACGCACCCTTCTCGAACGTGAACGACGCTCCTTCCGGGTCGGCCTTCGCGGGCGTCGGGTGGCCGAGCATTCGGCAGAGGTCGAGGAAGTGCTCCTGCGCGGCCGAGCGCTCCGTCAGCTTGGAACGACGCCACTTGTCGACGAACTCCTGCGGCGCGATCTGCGGGCGGCTGCTGGGCAAGCTCCTCGCCTCCTCCAACCGAAGCAACGCAAGTCTAGCGGGAGAGACACGGCGGCCCAAGTGCGAGCCCGGCGGGACGAGGTTCTCGGACGGCTCGCCCGGCGCGCGAACGTGCTACCATGAGAGCCGATCCGACGAGGAGGAGTGACGAGATGGCCGAATGCACGAACTACGCATCGAATCAGGAGAACTGCCCCTGCACCTACCCCGGCTGCCCGCGGAAGGGGAAGTGCTGCGAGTGCCTGCAGTACCACCTCGCGCACCAGGAGCTTCCCGGCTGCTGTTTCCCGCCGGAGGTGGAACGAACCTACGACCGGTCGTTCGGCCGCTTCGCGCAGCTTCACGGAGGGTGATCCGGCATGGGACGATGCTCGCAACGACGCGCGCCGGGGCTGGTGACCCGCGAGCAGATCGCGGTCGACGTCAGGCAGTTGGGCGTCGCCGCCGGCGACACGGTGATGCTCCACGCGGCGGTCGGGTCGATCGGTTGGATCGTCGGCGGGCCGGATCGGATTCTCGAAGCGATCCTCGCGGCGCTCGGCGAGGCGGGGACGTTGATGATGTACGCCGGATGGGATGGGTCGCCGTACGACGTGACGCTCGGCGCCCCCGAACTGCCGGAGCCGCTGAAGGCGGCGTGGCCGCCGTACGATCCCCGGACGGCGCGGGCGGTTCGGGAGTGGGGCGTCCTGCCCGAGTACCTGCGGACGTGGGCCGGAACGCGCCGAAGCGATCATCCGGACAGCTCGTTCGTCGCGATCGGCCGCAGGGCGGAGGAACTGACCGCCGACCATCCGCTCCAATACGGGATGGGGCCTGGCTCACCGTTGGCGAAGCTGTGCGAGGTGGGAGGGAAGGTTCTCCTCCTCGGCTCGCCGCTGGCGAACGTGACCCTGCTGCACCACGCCGAGCATCTCGCCGACGTCTCCGAGAAGGAGATCGTCCGGTACTGGGCGCCGATCCTCCGGGACGGCAAGAAGGATTGGGTGCAGATCGAGGAGTTCTGCACCGAGGGCTGCCTGCCGTGGTTCGGACCGATCGACCTGTTCGAGGCGATCCTCCGCGACTACGTACAGACGGGACACGGGACGGTCGGGCACGTCGGCGCGGCGAAGAGCTACCTGTTCGAAGCGGCCGATCTGGTGGCGTTCGCTGTCGAGTGGATCGAGGGCCGCTTCGCCGACGTCGAGCCGCACGACGAGGAGATCGTGACGCGCCGGGCCGATCCGGCCGACCATCGCGAACTCGTTGCGCTTCTCGCTGAGTATGAGGAGGAAGCTCGCGGCGCCTCGGCCTCCGCAGCGCGATTGTCGACGCACGTCGACGAGTTCCTCGAGGACGGCGCCCGCAGCGTGTTCGTCGCGGTCGCCGGGGGACGGATCGTCGGGATGCTCGTCGTTTCGCGACCGTCGAGCGACCGCGGCGAGATCAACCTCGTCTTCGTCGAACCGGAGTACCGCCGACGCGGGATCCTGCGTGAGCTGGAGGTGGACGCCTCCGAGATCCTGCGCCAAGCGGGTTGCCGCATCGTCGAGCTGCGGGTCGACGCGGCGAACGACACAGCACGGTCGGCGTGGCTCAGTCTCGGATACACGCCGACGATGGAGTTCATGGAGCGACCGCTGTAGAAGGCGATGATGAAAAACGCCCAGGTCGCGCGAATCCTGTACGAGATCGCCGAGCTTCTGGCGCTGGACGGCGTCGCATTCAAGCCCCAGGCGTACCGGCGCGCGGCGGGTACGATCGAGTCGCTCGGCGAACCGATCGAGTCGCTCGTCGCGGCGGGGACGCACGGCGAGCTGCCGGGCATCGGCGTGGCGATCGCCAAGAAGATCGCCGAGATCGTCGAGACCGGTCGGTTGGAGTACCACGAGACGCTGAAAGCGAAGCTTCCGATCGACCTGTTCGGGTTGACGCAGGTGGAGGGTGTCGGCCCGAAGACGGCGAAGCGGCTCTACGAAAAGCTGGGGGTGAAGGACCTGGCCGATCTCGAGCGGGCCGCCCGTGCCGGTGAGATCCGGGAAGTGAAGGGCCTCGGCGCGAAGACCGAGGAGAAGATCCTGCGCGGGCTCGCCGAGACGCGGAGCGTCGAGGGACGGATCCTGCTCGGGACGGCGTCCGATCTCGCGGCGGGCCTGATCGACCGTCTGCAAGGCAGCGGTCCGTTCGCGCGAATCGAAGCGGCGGGGTCGTTGCGCCGCGGGCGGGAGACGATCGGCGATCTCGACCTGCTGGCGGTGGCGACGCGTCCGGAGGATGCTGCCGCGGCGGCCGAAGCGTTCGTCTCGCTGTCCGATGTCGACGAGGTGCTCGCCCACGGCGAGACGAAGTCGTCGGTCCGCCTGGCGAGCGGCGTGCAGGTCGACCTCCGCATCGTCCCCGAGGCGTCGTTCGGCGCAGCGCTCCAGTACTTCACCGGATCGCAGGCGCACAACATCGCCCTGCGCAAGCGGGCGGTCGCTCGGGGCTGGAAGCTGAGCGAGTACGGGCTGTTCGACGCCGACGGGCAGATCCTCGCCGGCGCGAACGAGGCGGGCGTCTACGAGGCACTCGACCTCCAAGTCATCCCGCCGGAGCTGCGCGAGGACCGGGGCGAGATTGCCCTCGCGGAACGGGACGAGTTGCCGACTCTCGTGGCGCTCGACGACATCCGCGGCGACCTGCATGTCCACACCGACGCGTCGGACGGGAAGGCGTCGCTCCGTGAGATGGTCACGGCGGCGCGCGAGCGCGGGCACCGGTACATCGCGATCACCGATCACGCCAAGTTCGCCGAGGTGATCGGCGGTCTGACCGCCGACGGCTTGCGTCGGCAGATCGACGAGATCGCGACCCTCAACGAGACGCTCGACGGCTTCCGCCTCCTGAGCGGGATCGAGGCGAACGTGCAGCCGGACGGGTCGCTCGATCTGCCGGACGAGCTGCTCGGCCGACTGGACGTCGTGATCGCCGCCGTTCACTCTCACTTCCGGTTGCCCCGCGACGAGATGACCGCGCGGCTCCTTCGCGCCGTCGAGCACGAGCACGTCGACATCCTCGCGCACCCGACCGGCCGGAAGATCGGCGAGCGCCCGGCGTACGATGCCGACTGGGACGTCGTCTTCGAGGCCGCCGCGGCGCACGGGACGGCGCTGGAGGTCAATGCCAATCCGATCCGGCTTGACCTGAACGCCGACCTGATCCGTCGAGCCCTCGCCGCGGGGGCGGCGATCGCGATCGGCACCGACGCGCACGTCCCCGAGCACTTCGACTTCCTGCGGCTCGGCGTCGTGACCGCCCGCCGTGGCTGGGCGACGAAGAGCGACGTGCTCAATGCGCGTTCCATCCGCGGCCTGTTGCACGGTGGTTGAACGAGGAATCCGTTGGTTCTAGGATCTGGACCTCGCGGGGCGACGGCCGTGCAGCGCCGGGGATCACTTGCCGTGTCTTCACGGCGCCGTGCATCCGGTCGTTACGCGGGGGAGGAGGGACACCATGCCTGAGTTCGGTTCACCATTCTCCGGACTGGCGAGCGACAGGAAGCTGACCGAGGAGGAGCTCATCCGGGCGATCCGCTTCATGATTGCGGCCGAGTACGAGGCGATCCAGCTGTATATGCAGCTCGCCGAGTCGACCGACAACCGGCTCGCGATCGAGGTCCTGAAAGACATCGCCGACGAGGAGCGTGTCCACGCGGGCGAGTTCCTGCGGCTCCTGCACGAGCTGGCCCCGGACGAGGCGAAGCTCTACGCCGAGGGTGCCGAGGAGGTCGAGGAGGAGATCGCGGACTCGACGTAGGCGGACGCCACGCGCCAGACGGAGGGTGCTTCGGGGCGCCGCCGTCGTGGCGAGGAGGTGAGGTGCATGCGGAAGCAAGATCCGCGGATTCGAACCGCCCTCTTGTCGATCCACGCGACGAGTGAGCACCCTGCGTGGCATGGGGCGCCGACGGCAATCGGCCTACTGCGGGGCGTGGACGCCGAGACGGCCGTCTGGCGGCCGTACTCGCGGGCGAACAACCTCCGCGAGATCCTGCTACACGTCGCGTTCTGGGAGAACAGCGTCTCCAATCGACTGACCGGTGAGGAAGTGCGTCTGGAGTTCGAGCGGCGCGACGGTGGATGGCCCGTCCGGCGGGATTCGATCGACGAACCCTCCTGGAAGGAAGAGGTGCGCTTGGCGAAGGCGTGCCACCGGTACTTGATCCGCGCGGTGACCGAGTTCGATCCCCGCCGGCTGGACGAGCCGCTCGGGGAGCGCTCGAAGCGGCCGGCGATCGAGTACATCCACGGCGTCGCCGAGCACAGCCTGTACCACGCGGCGCAGATCAAGATGCTGAAGACGCTGGCGAAGGAACTGAGAAGCCGTGGCGGAACGTCGGATTGACCGGCGCTTCTCCGCGACGGCGGGGTACACGTGCTTCTCACGCGCGTGCGCGAACCGCGAGAAGGACGAGCGCTTCCGCGGGCCGGACGACCTGGCCGCAGTCTTTCTGCCGCTCTTCGCGAAGGGGATCCTCTACGTGCCGGCGCTGCGGAGGTTCTTCTTTCGGCGGATCGCACCGCCGGGGATCTACGAGTACGTCCTGGCAAGGACGAAGTTGCTCGACGGGATCTTCGTCGGTGCGTTGGACAACGAGGTTCCGCAGATCGTGGTTCTGGGCGCGGGCATGGATACGCGTGCGATCCGATTCCGTGACAGGAATCGAGGGACGAAGGTGTTCGAGCTCGACATCGGGACGACACAGCGACCGAAGCTCGAGCTCCTCGCCCGAAAGGGGATCTCGATTCCCGAGGGACTCCGCTTCGTGGCGATCGACTTCGATCGGGAGAGCCTGGCGGAGGCATTGCACGCCGCGGGGTATCGGAGCGACCTGGGGAGCCTATTCCTCTGGGAAGGCGTGACGATGTACCTCACGGCGGCGGCGGTCGATGCGACCCTCGCGTTCGTCCGCGCCGCCGAAGCCCGGATCGCATTCGACTACGTCTACGCAGCGGTTCTCAGAGGCGAGGGGCGCTACTACGGCGAGCGGGAGATCCGCCGGAGGGTCTCGAAGGCGGGAGAGGGCTGGACGTTCGGGATCGAAGACGGTGGAATCGGTGAATTCCTCGCCGGTCGCGGCCTTCGGCTCGTCTCACACCATACGCCCGCCGATCTCGAGAAGGAGTATCTGACGGCGGCCGACGGGTGCGTCTTCGGCAGGATCAACGGCACCCACGCGATCGCCGTCGCCGAGGCTCGAATCGGAGGCCGATAGACGATGGCGGGCGCCGGCGATCTCATTGCGATGTCGAAGGCGTTCGATCCGCTGATTCGCCCCGTGTTCGATGAGGCGATCCGCTCTCTTCACCTCCCTCGCGGCAGTCGGGGCCTGGATGCCGGGTGCGGAATGGGCTTGCAGGCGATGATGCTTGCCGAGGCCGTACGCCCCGACGGCCACGTCACGGGCGTCGACCTGTCCGCGGAGTCGGTGGAGTGCGGCGAGGACCTCGTTCGCGATGCGGGCCTGTCCGATCGCCTCTCCTTCTGCCAGGGCGATGTGACCGCTCTCCCGTTCGATGACGGCATCTTCGACTGGGCGTGGAGCGCCGACTGCGTCGGCTACGCCACGGCGATCGATCCGGTCGGTGCGGTTCGGGAGA